>Ga0056128_1004859_pt1 | contig 16881 bp, 10 predicted proteins | sample WorMetLIZISLAND2_FD_71113 | JGI IMG/M metagenome (GOLD analysis project Ga0056128, IMG submission 71113) | Marine gutless worms symbiont microbial communities from Max Planck institute for Marine Microbiology, Germany - Olavius geniculatus... ... | reverse complement strand
ATTTGAATTCAGATTTATTTTTTACATATGATGAAGGTCAAAGAAGAGGTCATTCTAAGAAACTATATAAAAAATGCAGTAGATTGGATTTGAGAAAGTATGCATTTAGCAACAGAGTAGCTGATCACTGGAATGCACTGTCTGATGTGTGTGTAACCAGTAATACAATAAATCAATTTAAAAATTGTTTGAAACGGGAACTGCAACCGGAAACACACAGTTAATCTAGTTATTAGGATAGTAAGCGTTATATGGCTTTTGCCTGTGCTTACTTAGGCCACCAGTAGTTCTGGTGGCTTCGGTGAATTTAATTTGAGTAATGTGCAATATACTTAAACTGTCTGAAAGACTAGTTTTAGTACCTAATTCTCATACATTTTACAGTGAGAAATCATAATGACACCAATGACTATAGTCTATTTAGCGTAAGTGCACTTGCAGCTGCACAGGTGCGCCACCCGTATTGAAAATCTAAAGGTGTTTAACAAGAAAATCATTTCCGACCTACCATAATCAACCAGTAGAAAAATGCAAAGAATCGCGACGACGACTGCAATAAGTTTCTTCATCACGCCGGTACTGGTATTTAAAAAATTACACTACATTTCTCATCGAAATCACAAAACAAACAAATCTAACACCGGAAATAAATACACCTGCACGGTGCAAGCCAGCCGAAACCACAGATATAACGCATCAACGCACAATTTTCGTTCCATTCGACAGTATGAATACCTTGATGTCAATTTTAAAAAAAGACGTGTATTGTTGGAGAATTTTAATTTTAAACAACGGCATGTGATAGAATGTGCTGGAAAATGTTTCTCGCGATGGCACAGATAATTGAAATGTGAGACCTTTACCTATGGACGATTCTATCTTAACAGTGGCAGTACACCGAACGATTCTAACAACCGATATTTAAATTATGGGGTCATTAAAACAATTTGAACATTTTTGTATTTTAGCATTACACTAACTAAAAATAATTTTTGTGTAAATAAAATCAACCGGTATTAAAGTTTTACATTTATGTGTACTTAATCTAACACCCCCATCACAGGCAATGAGATCGTCTTGCAGGTAGATGATTGCACAGGTGTAGCGAATACGCTGCGGCGTGAATGGGAACGTTGTATACGAGATCATGAGAAGTTGAATGTAACAGTCCGTGAAATGGACGTTCATTACACTTTACACATATTTGTCGTTTTATTAGTATTGTTTATCTCGACAGGTTAGATACCGTTTTTGTGTTGACGCTAACGTAGGCCTATTGTTGATGCAACAAATTTGGCCGCTTTGACTTCAGCCTATTTTGAGTTGCAGTGCAATTTTTGTCTAATAATAGACTGTAATACTGATAAGCTATACTGAAAAGCTTTTACATAGTAAGCCTGACAGAAGTGCTAGTACAAAGATAATACTTAGCCTACTTGTTTATAGTTGTGTACGCAAATAGCTTGATGATGAATGTGAAATGTGTAGGTGCTGCGCTGCAATGCTACCAGTGTGACAGTAACGAAGACGCGTCATGCCCGTCATGGCAGCCATTTGACGTGAACATCAATGCACTCATTGACTGTATGAGTTTTGAGGCATCGACGCCCGGCACTTTCTGCATGAAGATCACACGAGAAAGCCCTGGCTGTACGATGATCAGCTTCGTTCTCGATTTTTAAGCTTATTGTACGCTGCAGTTATTTTTGGTGGGTGCAGTATACTTGCAGAACTTCCTCTGCCTGGGTGATATCTGCCACAGGTCTTCTGGGAAAACTGCTGGCTTGTTGGTATGATCAAGGTAATGGCCTGCTATAGCGAGGGGCTGGCATAATGAAAATTTGCCATAGAATTAAGTTTATGGTAACGGTTAGCTATGGCCATGACAACAGTCGTGTGTGTTTGGGTTACAGGGTTCGGATGGAAGAAACAGACACGGCGATGTGGTTCACGTTCTGACACAGGTTAATTCTTGTGTGATACTTCTACTGCATTGTGAATTTTGGCTCAATAAACGCCCCCACCATTACTCAGGTCATGCACATATTTTTACTAATATCTCAGTGACATGTCTACATCATTGTTCTTTGTTGGACTGATACACATTTTGTCCTAAATATTTATACTTAAATTGTTCACCTATAGCGCCCTTTTTATGCACGAAAACAGCTACAGCTTTCAGCGCATCTTAGCCATCACAATTCTGTCTGTCTGACTCTTGTCATATGGGTGGATCAGTCAAAAGCGGTGCAAGCTAGAATCACTAAATCTTCACCGTCGGCTGCCTGGAAGATTCTAGTTTCAGGAACCGTAAAACTTCTGCATAAATTCGAAGGGGGTCACTCAAAACGAGGGTGTTAAATGAGAGGGGGGTGGGCAAAATTTGTGATTTTTGCCCAATAAGTCGCTGTATCTCAGTAGCGGTGCAAGATAGGGCCTAGGTTACTATTAATCACTAACAGAAAGTCGTACACTGGCTCTTGATTGTCGCTAAATTCAATGACCTTGAACGCCAAAATAAGGGGTTTTATGGATATTTTGGTGATTTCGGGCTGCGACACAAGTCTATATCATTCACAAGGTGGCGCCACAGAAATATTGTTATGCAATCCAGATAGAGAATTTGGTATTTGTATATTAACTTAGCGTGAACACCCCAGTTTTTAGCTTGGAGGCAGTTGACCCCCGCTCCAAAAAAATGTGTGTTGCTAGAAAATTGCTGGAAAAAATCCAGGCCTGCAATTCGGTCCATTGTTTTACAGGTATTGCAAGTTCCAGAGCTGTGATTTGGTTCATTATTTTTTATGGTCCAACATTGGACAGATTCTAGATACATTTTCATTCATCCTCAATAGGTCTGTGTGCTTAGCTTGTCTGAATTGTGGATGTTTAACTGCCAGCTACCTGACATGTTACCATATTTCTCATGATTTTAGGCTGTGACTGAGAAGGATCTTGGTCTGTTAATGGTAGAAACAAAAGAAAATGAAAAATAGAAAGAAGAGAAACAACAGGAAAATGCATAAGAGGGCAGGTTATGCCAATGTTTTTATGCTACTTCACAGCATAGTATCTTATTAGCTGCTAATTACCTCCGCCAAGGAGGTAATGTTTTTGCCAGTTTTTGTTTGCTTGTTTGTCTGTTAGCAAGATAACTCAAAAAGTTATGGACAGATCTTTCTGAAATTTTGAGGGTATGTCGGACATGGCACAAACTACCAGTGATTCAATTTTGTGGGTAATCCGGCAAAAATCCTGGATTCTGGATCACTTTGAAATTTTTGTTACCATTGCATTAAAGGGGGCATAAGCGAACCACTGCAAAACCGAAGATGGTGACGCCACCTGGTGAATAGCTTTGCCTTGACGGAGGTACCTGCGGGCTACGACTGCTTTTTAGTTGTAACTGTTGTTTTATGCTAGGGGTGGCATGGGGTTGTCGGTGGGCCTATGAGGACAATGGCGTTTGGAAGGAGACATGTTACTGTGAAGATCGCGATGGTTGCAACGCTTCGTCCCTCTCAAGAGTGCCTTTAGAACTTGCGACACTTTTACTTGTAGCTGCTGCCGTTTTCCTGCTGCAGAGAATTGTCTGATACCAGGAATATTTGCATCTCTGATGTACTTAGAATTTGACTCTATGCTGTAAACAGTGGTGTTGTGTAAGGGGAGGAGAAGAAAGCAATTGCTCCTTCTTAGCAACCCCGGTCATGGTAGAAGAGCGACGCTACGGTCTCACAACTATGCGACTAGCTGAGCAACCCCACTAAGTTGAAAAAAAGTTTTTGTTATGAAATTTTTATCCAGAAGTGCAAAAATTGATTCTAAAACACCCTGTTTTTGAGAAATTCAACAGTATTTTGAGCACCCATAATTCCCTCTGTCAGAAATTTGCACCGTTTATCGGAAAATTGCAACTTCCTGTGCCACATACTTTTAATCCACAATGCCGCTGCCTGTAAATATATTCCATCTGTGACTCATTTCATTTGACTGCTGCTGCATGCATGGTTCCACACAGCTAAAGTGACTGTTGTAGAAAACCTTTAGAGTTAATATGGCACTTTTAGAAAAAAATGTGTATTTTGGATTATGATTATCTTTATGCATCTCTGTACCTTTTGACTCTGTGGTGCAATATAAGTCTTTTATTATTATTATTATTATTATTATTATACTTTATTGATTATTATTTTTAAAGAAGTGTATGCACATAATTTATTAAATTTTGCACATTTTATGGATTATATATGAAGTGTTACTGTGCTTTTTGTGCTGTTAGATTTAGCAACTATCATTTGCAGCAGTGATTGAGCAGTGTCACTATTGTAATTTTACTCTTTTTACTTTTTTAAAATAAATTTTTGGCCATTGCAGTGTAACTGTTTATCTGTCATGTTTATATGTCATAGTAACTAATTGTCATAATTATAAAAAAAACAGCTACGTTATGCCTATAACTGAGTGCACTTATACAGGGTGCAGCAAAATAAAATGCTGAAAATCGGTATTCAGTCATGTTAAAAAGTCTATAACTAGTCTTTTTTTTAACAGAATCACATTTCATTTGGCAATTAGATGTAAATAAATCTGTAAAATTTCAAATCAAAATTCTAGACAGTTGCTGAGAAAACAGCAAAAAACTTTAGTGGGCTAACTTTTTTGTTGCACTCTGTATGTGTACAAACGTGTATGTACAGATTGTGATTACGATAATATTAACACTTTTGCTAAAAGATCACTATGCATGTACCAGTATGTGATTGGAATTTAGAGTTGAAGTACTGGTTAAACTTGTTTTATGAATTAGGCCTAAATGTCACATCTCAGTACAACTTGAATCAGATGTTTCATTTAGACATGGTGCTGATAATGAAATTATACTAATCGGTAATATAACAGTAATGTCTTTAAACAATATTTATGTTATCCACTCATATATAAATATGTATTAGCTTCAGTTGGGCCGATTCGTTCTATAGACTATGTTATATCGAGGCTCAGTTCGCTTTTGCTGTCTGAGTCTATAGCCCAGTGGACTGGAATTAATGTCGTAAATTGCTATTTTGTTATTTTGTCGCTTATTCAGTACGTGTTTGATGTCTACAACAAGTTTTCTTAGCATTTGATATTACAGTCTAAGATTTTGTTAATGATATCATCAACAACAAGATAATGTTCATATGAACACAGTTTGTCCAATGTATTTCGACAGTTTACAGCATATGTCCGTATAAATATAATCAGTGAGCTGTTTAGTCCGGTGGAAAAAATCGAACAGTTTAATTTCAAATTGTACAGCAGCAATGATCCTTTCGTCCTTCTGTATTATTTTAACTAAACAATAAACATCGTCAGTTATGAGACCATTCGATTCGTCACCAGCGCTTTACTATAAAAGGTCCATCGTCACCATGCGTCTATCTGGCACCGTTATGGAGATATGGCGCCTCAGATGTTGGACGCACGGACGTTGACACGGAGAGAAAGAAGAAAGAAGGGAAAGAAAAAAGGAAGGGAGAGGGGAAGGAAAAGGGTAGGAAAAAGAGAAGAGGAAGGAAAAAGGAAGTGGAAGGGAAATGAAAGGGGTCAATGGATTGGAAAGGGACAGGGAAGAGGAAGGGGAACGAAAACGGGGAAAAGGAAAGGTGGAGGAAAAGGAGGAAGGGAAGGGGAAGGGTAAAGAAAGGGGAAGGTGAAAGGAAAAGAGCTGAAGAAAAGTTGGTCGCACGGACGGACAGACACTCAAGTGATTTTATACTCTGTCCAATGCTATGCATTGCATTGGACAGACAAAAATAGCAAAAAAGCAGGGCGAGAGCACTCCGCCCAGTCTCACCTGCAATCAGCTTTAAAAATTGAGAGTCACACGAACCCTATCTAGCACATGTTTCCGATATACCAAACCACAGAACAAAAAGATTTAAAAGCTGAATGGGCAGCTTTCTGTCCATAGGTTTTATAAACAACACAAAATGATTCATTCTGTCAAAGGGCTTTGATAAATCAACTGTACATATGTTCACCGTTGATTTGTTATCAATGTAATGCTCAATAGCACTACGAACACAATAAATCACGTGACTACAACTAAGGTTTTTCTTGAACCCAAACTGATGGTCTGACGTAGAAAAGTAGTCAGCAAATCTAATAAGAATAGCATGCTCAAATATCTTAGATACCACAGAGCTGATCGAAATTGTTGTATTACTTTCAAGCAGTCGACTAAAAGGCAAAAGTCACTTCCACTTCCTATTGGCAAACACGCAGTGAGACAATCAGAACAGTATAGAGGCTAGTCAGACGAGCAACCATGTCTCATCTCCGCCAAGTGTGAACGTAGTAAACATCGGAGGAAATCATGAGATTGGTCGTTCTGTCCGTCGTTGTACGAGTCCGTCGTTTCGTGTGTGCGCGTGTGTCTGTGTGTCTGTGTACGTCTTTGAGGCGCCATATCTCCATAACAGTGTCAGATAGACGCATGGTCGCAGTGGACCACCTGTAGGAAGTCGACCACCGCGAGTCGAATGGTCACGTGACCGCATTCCATCAACACCAACGGAAAACACCAACATCAACTTTCAGTGATGGACAAAAGTTTAATAAAAAGTTTGTTAGCTATTAGTTCAATTAATTTATATTAGTTAGATCAATGGTTTAATTAAAATAAAATAGTTTAGTTGAAACAGTGGTTTAATTTTTAATTTGAAGTTAGCAGCTAAATAGTTAATTTAAAAATAGTTTAACCATTTGTACATTTTTTTGATTTTACGGTATCATGAACTGACTGCTGTGAGCTGAGGCTAGCAACTGTTGCAAGAATAAATAGAAATAAATTCATAAATTAAGACAGTAACTTTTTTATTTATGTATTTTACTTTTTAAGTGTTAAAAGTGCTTACATTTTTCTTAAACTGACAGTTTACTTGTAGCCAAATATCAACAGCACCTTGTCGACAATGTTGCACCGATGTACCCCCAAAATAGTCGCAAATTAGCTGAAACAAATAAATTTAAACTTACTTAATAGTTTGTCACAAGTAATTGCTGACCAATAGTTTGATTACTGTTTATATTGAAATTTTGTTATAGTTTAATTAACTCTTTTTCTAGTCAGTTGTCCATCACTGGCATGGCAACTTTACGGTGAAGAAAATTTAGTTCATAAAGTTCAAGGTAAGAACTGACGAGAACAAAAATATCAGCACCGCAGTCATTAACGTTGCAAGACAGTTGCCCGTCTAGTTGTCGGTAGTTGTGCGTCGTCGTCGTTGTTTACTCATCCTCTGGACAGCTGCCCTCGAGCGCGCGATATTCGCACACGAAGCAGTGCTCCCACTCACAAGGCTCGTCATGCCATCCGTAGTTGTACTGAGGCCAGACGTTGATGCAAGACTCGGGGTTGCTGTCCTCGTGCGTTGCGAAATCCGGGTTGTTCTCAAAATCCGCGGTCCAGTTCTCGTAGTACATCGGGCAGTCGTAATCGTTATCCCATTCGCCGCGGATTCTCCACACAAACTGGGACCTGGTGCTTGGGTCCTCGCGCTGTCCGGCCACCCACACGTACGGCCCGTAGTAATCAAGGGCGACGTTGAATGAATGACCTTTGCACATACGCTGCACGTCGCCTGCAATTAAGCGATCAACAAAACATCACTACAAATTAAGTTTTTAATAATAATTAAGTATTATCAACCTTTATTTTTTATAATAGTAATGCTAATCCATGAGATTACTACCAAGAGTAAAACAACAAAAAGCCCAGCCGTCGCTATAGTTAAGCAACATGCATTTTGTCATTTTCTGGGATGAGACGTGTGACGTTGGACCCCTATTTGAGAAAAACAGGTGTCCATAGGGGGTCAGTGGCTGTTCTGTTAGATAGGACATTGGTAAATTTCTACAAGCTGTCAGTAGTAGTCGTGTCCGTCAACTGCAGTGGTTTAGCCGCAATTTGCAACCTAAGTGTTTAAAGGAAAGCCTGCAGCTATCCTGTTTTTAGGCAATGGAGGCATTAGGTAACACACTGGTTAACGTTTTAAGCCGGTTAATAATAACCACTTCACTGAAAGTTTGCTCGCAATGCGCCATGCTGATTTTGGCCTGTCGCGAAATATCTTGCCAAAAATTAAAAAAAAATTGGGGGGCAAAACATCAAGTATTTGGAAAAATTTAGAAGCAAAATGAAACTTTTGAGCACTCGGAAATTTCTCTGTCCGAAATTCGCTGCAACTGCGACTCCCATCGACAGCGGCTTCTATCTCCCAAATTTAGAGTCGAAATCAGGCGCATTAAATTCTTCCCCATTTTTAGGCTTCAGTTGCCCCCACATTGGGGCTCAAGCCCCTTCTCACTTCAGGTTCCTTGTTAAGGGTGTAGATTGCCCAGTACAAATAAAGGGAAAGTTTTATAAAAATGTTGATCGCTCTATAAAACAAGTGATCTGCTAAACAGAAACGCGCAACAGCCTGGGTGCATGTTTGAAACACAGTAAAACAAAGTCTAATTCATTCACCAGAGGGCGCCAGGCGCCAGACGACCCGCGGCTATAGTGTCTATAGTGTTTTACTTACTTGTACTCACCAAAGGTCGCCTCTATCGCTCTGCTAACGTCGTATCGGCTTGATATAGCAAATTTTGCCTACCTTCTCTCATTAAACGCCCTCGTTCGAGGTGACCCCTTCGAATTTATGGAAAAAACTTTACGGTTCCTGAAACTAAAGTCTTCCAGGCAGCCGATGGTGAAGATTTGGTGATCGTAGCTTGCACCGTTTTGACTGATCCACCCGTGTGACAGACAGACGGACAGACAGACAGACAGACGGACGGACGGACAGAATTGCGATGTGTAAGAAGCGCTACAGACTGCAGCTGCTGCTGTTGTGCGTAAAAAAGAAGGGGGAGTTATGTTAACGGTGTAGATTGCCCCGAGAAAAATTAATAGAGGACAGGGAGTTTTAATCTACACCATTAACAAATCTTTCTCATATATTTTTTCACTGATCGCATATTGCACCCACCAGGTAGGCCCATATGGATAGAAGCTATTGCCCATGGTGGCTGCTCCATATTTGTACTTGCTTAACCCACGACGCCGCTAGTAGTGGCTAGTAGTAGTTGCAGTACATGTAGAAGTAGTAGTATGCTTAGTAGAAGTCGCTGGGTCATGGCGTAGAGGCGTGATGGATGGGCGGTAACGGTAATGTAACATGCAACATTCGTCACAGAATTAGCCTGCAGAGAAACGAAGCACATTAAGCGGACAAAAACCCTTAAAGAAGACGGAGCCTCCAAGAGGTAGATCCAACAGCTGCATCCAAACGATGTGGTTGCAAAGTCCGTCGGCACTCTCCCCCCTCTATCCCGCCATCGGGTTCTCGACTGGAGACCAGACGAGGCCCTCGAGTCTGGAGGGCGGGCTACTACTACAACAACAACAGGACACTAAAACAGACAGACAGATGAACAGGCAGAGAGGACAGTACACAGACAGTACTGACCGTCGACTGATCGAAGATAGTCAGCAAGGTCCTCCTGTTCATACTCGTCGGCTACAACAACGAGGTGCATGCCAATCGACTTGCAGTGTTGCATAGCATCTGCCCAATTCTTTTTCTGGGTCACCAGCTTGTACACGTCGTTCCCACAATGGGCTAACAAATTACACAATAATAGAATACACAAGCAAAAGCGCACAATGCAGAACACTGAAATCAGCAGCAACGATTGAACGCTGTTATAAACCAAGCGCACCTCCCAAGATCACCAACAACATTATTTAACTGTTTAGAGTTAGGCCAATAATTGTTGTACACTGTTATTTAATCAATCATCCGTTTTTTCATTTCTAGTTGGATGTCATCTCATCTGTAAATCCTAAGAACTCTGCGATGACGGCAAACATTAAATGGCTGCAGCATACTTTGACTGTTTGGAACAAAGTGATTAATACGTACAACGACCTCCTCCTTCTCTGCAAACGCTCTCAGAAGAGTGGACTAGCAGCAGGACCAGCAACCAAACTACTACCATTGTCATCTGTAATACACAATCCAATGACCATGTCACCACGGGTACCGGGTGACTTATAACAGGCGAGCCTTTTAACTTTTATACTGTTATAACACAATATTTTATGGATTTGTAAAATATTAGCCTTCAGCCTCTGGCTTGAAAAGAACTAGCTTACATTTTTGTTAGATTAGGCCCTATTAGCTTAAAGATAGGACTGGTAACGACTAAATTTCTTCAAATGCGGGTAAAAATTAAGCCCACAGCCTCTGTGCCACTATCTGGGCTGGCGCCTTGAGGCAGTGCATCCGTTTGCCTTCCGTAGTTATGCCCATAGATGTAAAAAAACATTGTTATGTTTCTATAAAAAAATATGAAAAACATGTTTTTAATTTTTTTTTATTTTTTAATGTTTTAAAAAAAAATTTGTGATGTTTTTTTTATTTTAAAAATGTTTTTTGTGCTTTTAATGTTGAGTTTTTTTGTTCTTGTTAAATCGTTAGAATAAATTGCTACAGATGTATTAAAAACTGTTAATGCGACTAGTATACTTGGTATTTGTTCTGACAATTAATTGGTTGGTTCATAATTGAGTATGCACCATAATCACGGTTACATAAAACAACAAGAAATTTGAGCTAATGCTCACGAGACGCGCGAAAGCCTATAGCAGTTTCAGTTCAGTAGTCACCCATCGCAGTACTAACCGGGCCCGGCGTAAAGTAACTTCGTTTCAGTTGAAACGCGTTACCAACTACGCCACGTCACCAACGCCAGTACCGTGGCGCCACCTTGTGAATGATATAGACTTGCGCAGCCTGAAATCTTTGAAGTCTTTGACGCCCGCCTGCGCTGGGCTCCATGAACCTAGAGGATCGGGACCTATAGACTGCTGAAATCTACGTTTAATGCTGAAAATTTCATACGCAGGTTGTCTTGGTCTAACTCCAGCCATTTCGTCGCAATTCAGTATTGAAATTTGCGCAGCATCCAAATATTGCGAAAAATTCACTAAAAGCCCTTTTGGGAAGGGTCAAGGTCATTCAAGGTCATCTATGTTGAGAAATTTAAAAAGCCTGTCACCAGTGCTTGTTATGATAAGCAGCATGTCTTGCCTATCTGCAACCATGTTCACGCTACACGAGATAATTGCTGTAAAATAACCACTTTTTAGGAGGGTAGCTGTCTTTGACGCCCGCCTGCGCAGGCCTACTTGAACCTAGGGGGTTGGGACTTGAACTGCTAAAATCTACGTTGAATGCTGAAAATTTCACATGCAGGTTGTCTTAGTCTATCTCCAGCCATTTCGTCGCAATTCAGTGTTGAAATGTGCGCTGCATCCAAAAATTGCAAAAAAAAATCACTAAAAACTTCTTTTTGAGGGGTTCAAGGTCGTTCAAGGTCATCGATGTTGATAAATCCAAAAAGCATGTCACCAGTACTTGTTATGATAAGCAGCATATATGTACCTAATTGCAACCGTTTTCACATTATTCGAGCCAATAACGGCAAAATGACGTCTTTTTTAGGGGGTACCTCTCTTCGACGCCCTCGTTCGAGGGGAACCCTTGCACCCAGTGGCGCGAAATTTTGTCAGGATAAACTAGAGACCTTGGGGCAGCCCAGAGTAAAAATTTCGTGATCTTAGCTTGCACCGTTTTGATACAGATCACGAGTGTGGCAGACGGACAAACGAATAGACAGACAGACGGACAGACAGACGGACAGACAGACGCCCAGACGATGGCAAAGACGCGCGAAGCATTCTGCTTTCGCGCGTAAAAATGCCTAAAGTAAAATGTAACGATTGGAAACATTTGCAGTTTAATGTTTTTATAATGTTTTTATAAAAGCATAAGCAACACGTTTTTATGTTTTTTTTTAAATTTCCAAATGAATGCTTTTAACATCTATGGTTATGCCAAACAATAAGTCAAGAAAGCCTTTTATCGGTGCACTTTTAAAAAACTGAACTGACATTGATACAATTAACACTTAGCCTAACACCCACTGAAACAATTTTGTTCAATTTTTGCAAACCATACCCTCGCAATCAATACACGGCAGTAGGAAATGAAGCTTTCCGGTGTAACTGAGTCGAGTCTTCAGCTTTTGCCTTGCTTGGACGACGTCAGAAGCACAGTGACAGCGATAGTCGCTTCTATATATAAGCTATTTCGATCGTTTACGCCTGGATGAGCTTCCAGGGTCTACGTTTGTACTTCGGGCCCTAGACAAGATCGAGAGAATCAACGGATGTCCCAAGGTCCCAAAACCGCACTCGCTTTGCACTATAACGAATAGATGTAAAAATGCCAGAAAAAATTAAAAACTATAAAAAAATGTAAAAACGTGGCAAAAATTCAAAAACACGTAGATAAAAACGTTGGACCTAATTTGTTTAACTTTTTCCCTGAAGCCTTTGCTGTAGGTGCACTATAGCTAGAAGTTCACAACGATGTTTCATTACTCGACGGCGGATGACGCCTAGCGCCATATCCAGTGCATGAATTTCAGTATTGGCTGACATTGGGTACGATGTATTTACACACGTTAGATGGCGCCACAGTCTCGCGTGGATGCTGCCCTTTGAGTGGCCGAATGCGCGTATTTTGAAGACGGTATTCAAGTTTCACGTCTCCGTACGGAGAATTCCTTGAACGCAGGTGGGCGAAATTTGAACAAGTGAAAACTACGTTTAATGCTAAAAGTTTCATACGCAAGCTGTCCCAGTCTATCTCTAGTAACCAGTGATTTCGGCGCAATTCGCTATTGAAATGTGTCTTTGAGGCCAAAATCGCCGAAAATCCATCAAAAACCTTTATTTTGGCGTTCAAGGTGATCCAAGGTCATTGAATTCGGTAGCAATCGAGAGCCAGTGTACGACTTCCTATTAGTGATTAATAGTAACTTAGACCCTAACTCGCACCGTTTCTGAGATACAGCGACCTATTAGCTAAAAATCACGAATTTTTCCCACCCCTTCTCATTTAGTGCCTTCGCTCCGGGTAACCTCTGCAGCATTTATGGAAAAGCTTTACGGTTCCTGAAACTAGAGTCTTCCAGGCAGCCGATGGTGAAGATTTGGTGATCTTAGCTTGCACCGTTTTTGACTGGTCCACCCGTGTGACGGACGGACGGACGGACGGACAGACAGACGGACGGACAAAATTGCGATGGCTAAGACGCGCTATAGCAGTACCTGCTGTCGCGCGTAAAAAAGAACCATATTCAATTTCAATCCAACCCCGTTAGGCCTATTACGAAGTAGGCACCTATCGTGGCCTAGCTAGACTAAGCAAGTAAACTATTATCGCTATAGCCTATCAATTCCTTTCTGTGGCGTTACATGTTCTTCTCAACGTTCTTGGTAACATTTTTATTAAATACTTTTTTTCAACAATGAAAAAATGTTAAAAAAGTAAAAAAAACTTTAAAACATAGAAAAAACGTTTATTACATCCATGATGCTATACCGTATAGCGTACGTCGGCTTTCCTGTACTGAATGTTGCATGTTTGGAGTAAGGCTTACGTACATACCGTAAGCGAGTACGCAGTGCGACCTTATACCACTCCAGACAGTGCGGTATCGTACTTAAACCCCGCTCAGATCGCACAGACTGCACTGTCGTTTGCTTTCTGACGCAAGACTGCAGTCGAAAGTTGTGAAAACAGCACCAGTGCGAGCTCAGTGTGGAAACGCTAATGTCGCACTGAGAGTGAGTTTAATAACACACTTGCAGCCATGGAAACTGAATTGCTGAATAATAGAGTGAAATATATAACAAAACATGCATAAAATATGCAAAAATGTCTGAAATGTCAAAAAGTGGTATATATAAAGAACAAACCCAAACAAGCAACAAAAAACGATAATGACAATAGTCCCAATTCAGTATTTGTAGTGTAATATGACATAGATTATTATTTGCTAGACATTTCGGGTGTTATATGCAGGTAGTTATTGACGGCACAATTCCGTCCAGGCCAAGAAGGGTGACATTTGCAGCTCATGCAACCCTCGATCGGATAACTTAAAAGTCGAGTGTCGAGTACTTGATCGAGCACGTAGAGGACCAGAAGCAGGAACGTGTTATCCAGGGGGTCGAGCATCGGTCCAGACTCCAGACCAGCTGGCTACCAGTACATGATTACTTCATCTGATCCAAAACTCTATACAGGCCTGGACGGAAAATAACAAAAAAAGCAGCAGGTCGTGCACTTTGTGATACCTTTTTGTTTTATTACTATGCGAAATTTTAGAAAAGTCTCACAGAGTGCATGATTCTGGCATTTTTCATCTAGGCTAGTAAAAACACAGCGAACACTGTAAGCCTACGTTTGCTGATGATACTCAAGTTAATCTGCCGCCCTGCCGCGGTCGATGACTTCTCAAGTTCTCATCGAAGATCTCCGTTTGTATCCGTGGTAGGCCTATCGCCTGCTGGATGAAGTCACTGAATTGCGACAAAACTGAACTTCCGTTTTTGATCGTCACGTCGACGTCAGCATCAATTACAAATTTGTAAACAAAGCACAGTTGGGCCTAATTGACGGCGCTCGTGTTGAACCAGTGAAGTCCGCTCGCGATCTGGGCACCGTATACCCGGTACATCGGCTCCGATCTGTTGATGAGGACCTAACGTTCAGCGTTCGGTTTCAAGGTGCTTTGCCGTGCTAAGTCAACTGCGGCAGATTCGTCGCTCTTGGTGCCGACCGAAATGTTCAAGACGCTGGTGCTGGTGGCTGGCTTAATGCTAACGCATCTAGATTACGACAAGCGTGTTGGCCAGTCTTCCAGTCTACCTGATCCGTCGACTCCAGCCAGTGCTGGACTCGGCTGCGCGACTGACATATTATTTCCGTCAATCCGACCACATCACCGACGCGCTTGTCAGCCTCCACTGGCTCTGCGCATGCCGGAGCAAGTCCAGTACAAGATCGCCGTTCTAGTCTACTCCGTTTACAGTCTTGCACGGACCCGCGCCGGCATACACCTGTACCTTTAATTGGTCCACTCAACTACGTCGCTGACTTACCTGGTCGCCGACCTCTCCGTTCTGCTACCACCAACCGTCTGGAAATGCCTCCTATCAAGTTGACAACCGTCGCCAACCAATCGGGCTTTCTCGGTTGTCGGCCCACAGACCTGGAACAACTTGCCAGACGACGTGACGTCTGCCGAGTCGTTGTCCATCTTCTACCAGCGTCTCAAAACTCATCTTTTTACAAAACTTTTCCCGACTATTGATTTGTTTCTTTGGTGTCAAAAGTGCTTTTCAAACTTTTTGATAGAATCTTTAATAAAGGTTTTTTTCAAACAACAGAAACGTTAAGAAAAAAAACCGTTAAAACGTTAAAAAAAACGTAGAAGGATTGAAAAAACGAAAAAAGTTAATTACATGATCTATGCCCCAACCACGCTGGGGGAACTTATTCAGCGCTACTTCACACCACCTAGCTAACCGGACGTTTGTTGTTTGCCTTGTTGTAAGTTGTTAAAGTAAACGATTTCGTGCCTCAAGTGTCGATAGCTTATACGATGTTGCCGCCCTGCACGGCTGACGTACGCAGGTTGACTGAAAATGGAGGACCAAAAACGAACAATGGACGATAATTACTAACCTTCAGAAGGTGGACAAGTAATTTGAGCAAAGCTCATGAGAGGCGACAGCCTAGCAGTTCCTGTTCGCAGGTTTTCTTGATCTATCTCCATCTATTTCGTGGAAATTCACTCTTGAAATCTGCATGCGCCGCAGCCCCAAATTGCAAAAAACACTAAAACCACCTATTTTAAGGGTTCAAGGTCATTCAAGGTCATTGATGTTGACACCACTAAAAAGCTTGTCACTAATGTTTGTTATGATGAGCAGCATGTCTGTGCCTATTTTGCAACCGTTTTCACGCTACACCAGCCAACCGTCTTTAACGCAGACCTGCGCAGGCCTCCTTGAACCTAAGGGATCGGGACTTGGACAGCTAAAATCTGCGTTCAATAGTAAAAATAACATATGCAGGTTGTCTTGGTCTATCTCCAGCCATTTCGTCGCAATTTACTGTTGAAATGTACGCTGCAACCAAAAATTGCTAAAAATTCAACAAAACCTTTCTTTCGAAGGTTCAAGGTCGTTCAAGGTCATCGATGTTGACAAATCTAAAAAGTCCGTCATTAGTGCTTGTTATGATATGCAGCAAGTCTGTACTTACCTTCAACCGTTTTCATCATATAAAAGCCAAGAGCGGCATAATAGTTTTTCAGAGGGGGTACCCCTCTTTGACGCCCTGGTTCGAGGACAACCTCCTCACCCACGGGCACGAAATATTGTCACGATAAACCAGAATGCTTGGGGCAGCCCAAGGTGAAAATCTCGTGATCCTACCTTGCGTCGTTTTGACACAGTACCGCAGTGTGACGGACGGACAGACAGACAGACGGATGGACGCCTAAACAATGGCTAAGACGCGCTTAGCACTACGTGCTATCGCGCGTAGTAATAGCGGACCAAATCTCATACAGTGTAAAATGCAGAACCAGAAAATGGAGGACCAAATTTAAGAAGTGAAAAATGGAAGATAAAAAATAAAGGACCTAATTTTAAGAAATGGAATATGGAGCACCAATTTTCAGGAGATGGAAAATGAATGACAAAAATATTGTTCACACATCATTATGCCCAGAAAGGCACTTCACGTAGGCCTATAATTGTTTAACTTTCTAACTGTTACTCAAGCAACTAATTTGAGCAAAGCTCACGAGACGCGCGAAAGCCTATAGCAGTTCCAGTTCAGTAGTCACCCATCGCAGTACTAACCGGGCCCGGCGTAGAGTAACTTCGTTTCAGTCGAAACGCGTTACCAACTACGCCAC
>Ga0056128_1004856_pt1 | contig 16884 bp, 9 predicted proteins | sample WorMetLIZISLAND2_FD_71113 | JGI IMG/M metagenome (GOLD analysis project Ga0056128, IMG submission 71113) | Marine gutless worms symbiont microbial communities from Max Planck institute for Marine Microbiology, Germany - Olavius geniculatus... ... | reverse complement strand
CCCAAACTTCGCAATATTCAATTTAACTGCATTACTTCAAACTTAATGAAACAATGTAAACTTATATTGCATAACAGAGACACAAAAACCAAACAGTCAGATTGCAAATTGCAAGTGCGCCCACTTAAGTAACAGAGTAAAGAAAATAATAATTTATAATTTTTATTATTACGCACCGCAGACTGAGCAGCGGGTCGGTTTCATGAACGAGTATATCACAGACAGGACAGTAACGGCTGACCTCCAAGTAGCGGACAATACACGTCTTGCAGACTGTATAGTGTGGATACACCATCATGCAATGGCACAAAACACACAGTTCTCAACACACCATTATAAACATGTTACACAGTGCAATGCATTAAATCACGTCGTGTCTCATAAACCCTTACCACAGCACACGGGGCGGCAAAACAACTACCCAAATACAGAGTGGGCCAAAAAAAGTAAGCTATTGCACTTCGCAAACATATTGATCAATTTTCACAATTTGTTCACCAGTGGACTTTGTATGTAAGAAATTTGTTACTCAGAGGCATGCATACCACAGTTATTTTGTCGCTACACTACCTTGTAAACTATTAATATCAAAAGATATTAAATATCTTTAGATGGACAGAAAGTCGAATGGTAATTTTTTAAGATATGTAACTGAAATGTTAAAATATGAGTTATAGTAAGTGTCAAAAATATTGGTGGACATATTGAACATTTTTTCAAATAATTTAAACAATTTGATTGTGCACTAATTTCCAATGTAGCCTACATTAATGCCGGATGATGGCTGCAATTTTGCTCAGTTAATTGCATAAGCATGCAAAGAAATGTATTTCAATTGTGCGGCCCTACAAGTTGTGCACTATTTTTAAAAGATAAAAACTTACTTCGTAGTTACACCTAAACCTTGTTGATACTTATTATAACTTATATTTAACATTTTACTCAAATACTTTAAAAATTTACTACTCGACCTTATTACCATCTGTAGATATTGTACGTTATTGAATATTTATATTTCACAAGGCAGCGTGACAATACAATAAGTGTGGTGTGCATGCCACGAGTAGAAAATTTTTTTACAGAGTTTACTGGTTAAAAATTGTACAAATTGGTCAATATTTAGCGAAGATATAAAAAAACGTACAATAGCTTACTTTTTGGCCCACTCTGTAAATACAAAATGTTTAGCATAGCAGCTATAAACGACCGGGTGACAGTCTCAATAAACGCGCATTAAAAGCTAAAACCGACCAAGTCTGCACTAAGTTTGACAACAATGCCTCTAAACATGTCAATAGGACTTCGTAAATAAACATAGACTCAAAATACAACGACAGTAGTCAGCCCCGCCGAAGCGATTAGGCGACGAAATCAACTGTAATAGTCCTTTGTATTCTTTCACAAGATGGCAGTACCAACCAACGTTCTGAGCGGAGACAGGTTAAGATCTCTGATGGTTCGTAGCTAAGATATAATAAGATTACAGGCGAGAAATAACAAAGAAATGACGATATGTGTTGATGCACTCACAGGTGTGGAGACATTCTGCGATGGCGGTGGCGTCGACAAAATAACCTCCGCACAGACAGCAGGTGATGAAGTCGTTGAGAGAGCGGACTGCTACACGACCTCTCTCCGACCACACGGCCATCTCCACCGGCAGCGCTACAGGTCACCTGAAACAACAGCAGAAATTCACCGTAAAATCTCACGTACGACGAAAGAGTTTAAATGAAGTACACCAAACGTCAAAGTCATTTGCAGCATTCAGTTTGGCCGCGAGTTGCAAGCTGAGGCGAACTTTTACTAGGGACTCAGACCTTAAGTCTCTGTGTCTTTTCTCGCGAAAAAATGGGACCCTTTTTTAAACATGTGGACGATATGATAAACGGTCGAGAAACAGCCTGCAAAACCTAAACGTATAATTATCGATTAATATCAATCAGTTAACCAAGTAGCAGACAAGTCTTCTAGGCAGAAACCCCTAGATTAAAGTAAAAAGCTAAGCTGTTTAGAGTTAATATAAACTAAATTCGCAGATAAACCACCGAGACCTAAGTCGATGTACAAAAAAACCAAAATCAAAATTACGACATTTAAAATATATAACGCGAAGTTACCAGTCGTTCGACCTTTCTCGCATTAGCTGTAAAGGGGCTTAATTTACAAAAAAAATGCTTCAAAATTTATCAAAAAAATATTTCTCAAGTTCTTCCTGATAACCAGTAATAACCAGTGAGTTTTTATAAGCTTTTACGACGAATTTTTGTAAAGCATTTGCTCTTGAAATTTACGTAATTTTGACCTTTTCCTAACTTTTTCGAAAGTTTATTTACAAACTTGACCCGAGGGCCTGTGTGGTTGCTATACAGCGATAAAACTGTCAAACGAACGATAGAATGTTCTTACCATGTACCAGTGTTAAGACACAGATGCCACAGAATAGTGTGAAAGATGCTGCTGGAGATATATCGCGACGACAGCCGACGACTCGAATGTCAACACCTGCTATAGTGCGTATGAGTTAAGAGTTGTGATAGTCTTGACGGGCGCGAACAATCTCTTACACTTCGCGGCGACTAACAGGCGTTTGTTTGAGCGCTGACAACGATCGCCAGTTTACTGCCATAAGTTACAACTAAGCGACGCACTGGTGCCGTGGCCTGTCCTCTAGTGACACGTCGCGGTACTAAAGCAGTACAACAGACAACGTCTTGTAAATATTTGCACCAGTCGATACTGATTTCTACCGGCACTTGCACGTTTCACGCAGCAGATAAAAAGTTTGGACTTTGCAGAGCTTTTGCTGTATTAGGTGTTAGTTGTATTTCTGCCACGTGGTGCTCAGTTTTGTGCTTAGATTTTTCGGCAACTTTTTCACTGAAACTGTTGTCGCATTACCGAACGGTCATACTGTCTAATTTTCTGTTTTAATGGCCATGCTGGTTTGGGACCAGTGAATGATGACGGCGATAATCTAGAATCTTCTTTATTCACCAACATAAGTAGTAGTAACAATTGCAGCACACGTTAACAGACTGTGGCACCCGTAGAAACAAGGCATTTTCACAAATGATTCAGAGCGACCACATGTAAAATAAACCTAATACACTTTACAATTGCAAAACATTTAAACTTGCAACTGTTTTATCTTACTGTAAAATGAAACATTTGCAAATTCTAATGTTTTACCTTAGCCGAGACGAAGATGGACGGCGCTAAAAATCTGAAGCTGGGGAGCAACGGGGACATGACACTGGGGGCAATAATTTTTTGTGTGGGCCAAATGTTGATTTTTATTCAGATGTTGTGTGCGTCAAAAAGATGTAGCAAAGTCCAAGTCGGGGGAGGGAGTCAAGAAGGCAATGCTCTCCTGAAGCTGACACACTTTTAGCTTTTGGACGTGCAATGGAAGCCGCAAGTTTGCCTGGTTTTTAATATTTGAAAACGCCAAAAATCGCAGATATCTGTGTTGTCTTGCAAAATAAAGTTTAATAAGTCGCACCTTGGCATGTGTAGGGTCACCACAGGGCACTTTATCAACATCAAAGATTTTCCTGGGGCAACGAGGGGGCAAGGGCACAGAGGGCAACGCTGTCCCCCCCTTCCTGCCCTCCCTCTGGCGCCGCCAATGAAACAAAATAGTGTTTTATTTTGCTTAGCTGTAGTTTTTGCTTCCTAAAATACAAATGTAGCACAGATATTGCCAAAAACTTAGAAAATTAAGGTAAACCGTAATTGTAGGCCTATATATGTCAAACAAAACATTTTTGCAGCATTTTTTACTTTCCATTTTAACACCGCCTTTCTTGGCAAGCAAAATTTTAACCACATAGTTTACTGCTGTGCCCGAAAACGCATACCGTGTAGTTTCAAGCCAGGATCCGTGCAGAGCACTGCTATGTACTATAGCTATAGTGTTGTCGCCGTCATTGCTAAGTAGTATAGGCTTACTGCAGTCATCAATGAAGTGCTAATGCGCGCCCGCTTGTCATAAACGCACAACGAGCTCTTAATGAGTCGTCTGATCAAAAGCCGCGGTCGGTCAACTGGTCCGTTATATTGGCTACTGTTGTAAAACTTGACCGGCCGCCACCAAACTGCGCTCTTTTCACTGCAAAGCGTTCCGGTTGATCGCCGGCTTTGATCTGTGGCGCCACCTACCGGCACCCGTACAGTCAACCATCGCAATGTGCGGTCTGCCGCCGACGTCCGACGACGAAAATCGTATTCCGAGACCCTGCGCAAGCGAGCACTTTGAAGGCAAATCGAGTTGGACAAAGAGTTCCAGTATTCCTTGACGTGATTTCAGAGGCCCGCGCTGTCCGTCGCCACTGCATGAGCCACGATTTTGACTCATGCAACTAGGCCTATCTGTTCGTTAGGAATTGGCGCTTCCGAGAATTTTTATTACTAGGCCTATACGCTTTAGACTAACAGTCTAAAACGATTAAAACACATACATGTACCAGCATCTGATTAATATCCTCTAACAACGCAGTTAAATACTGATCACAATCAAGTTCGATTTTTTGGTTCTTTTATGTTACTACTGTTAAGGTCATGGTAAAGTCGTAACCTGATAGGATCATAACGCTGCAATGAACCTTTAAATAATAATTAATCTCAATCGACTGGGTAAACTACGCTGTTTTCATCTATGAGCTGGCAGTAACATTCTGCAAATTAGTGTGAGGATAACTTGATCGTTTTAGTGTAAATTTTTGTTCAGTGTGCCAGTAAACAAAGACCAGAGTAATTTGATAACAAGCGGAGTTAGTGATGGATGCTGCCATTGGATGAATCGCAGATCATCATATTCGTAAGTCTGAACCAAAATTGCAAATCTTTGCTAAAGTTCAGTACCCAAGTCTCCCCTGTCTTTGGGTCACTGACTCCATCTAACACAATGTAATATGTATCATTATACCCCACATGTGTATTTGCCAAATGTCATCTAAATGTATGGAACGGTTTAATAAAAGGGCATGAAGGTGGCAGACAGGCATGCGACAGACAGACCACGCTACAAACAAATCTGTATGAATAGGCAAAATAGTTAGCCTGCGGCGGAATCGACTTGCGCCGAAAGAGCGACTTCGCCTAAAAATTCAAAACTTGTTCATCACATGTTTAGCGACTTACGTTTTGGCTTATTTTGTAGCGTATATTATATGAATTCATAAAAGATAATCGCCCAGCTTCAGTTAGCTTAAGTAATGTACTTGTAAACCCAAAACAAATTTTAATTGTAAAAAGTCTAAACAGTGCGTTTGGAATATTTTAAAATTTGACTTTTTTACTTATATCTGCGACGAAAAAACACGCTAAAATGACAGCCTACTAAAATTATTATTATCAAAGATATTAACATTCATTTTTGTTTTTATTTAAGCTCACTAATCATCGTGCTGCAAAACGAGCTGATATTCAGATCTAAATAGACCCTACAACGACGCAATTCACTTATTTCAGCCTCAGCAATAGACCCTACAGACTTTCTTATATTACTGACAGATACAGATAAGACAGGTAAATTTAATTTCTTTTGTTACTATGCTCTTGCGCAATTTGGCTTCCTATCAGCGAAGTAAGTGTATAGGCCGACGTACATGTACATAAGGTATACTGCACATGTACGGCTATCCCATGTGTACTATAACATCGGTTAAACTGCAATAAGACCGGTCTGTGACTCTTTGAGTTTTGACTATCTGTTAAGTAGGCTAATTGTCAGTTAACGGATACTCGATCAATATTTGCTTGTTTTCAGTCTGTTACGTCTGAAGTTCGTCTACGATTAAATTTACAACCAAGTGAATGCGGCTTCTGTGCGGCAAATAACGTTAACCCATTGTGGACAGGAATTCGCTCGACTGGCTAGCTTCGCTTCGCTGAAGAACTTGAGTTCGAATCATAATACAGCTCTGATATCATATGCAAATATTTTTTGTGCAAGTACTTAGTACGTTAAAGTATGGGTTTTGTAGGCCTATGTTGTTCGAGTTTATATTGATCCAATCACGGCATTTTTGATAAACCTAGAGTTTCTTTGTATAAGCGATATAGCCGACCGCAGTAACAAATTTTATACTAATTCTGTCTTATGTTTCGTTGAAATAGTTGTAGACTGTTATGTCTACCTCTGCAATAAAGCAAGCTATTGATATTAATAACACTAAGCCTACTATTATGACAGACTGCAGTAAATAGCTATGAAAAGGCATTAAGTTGATTCACTCACAGACTGTTAACGAGTTAGTAGTCATTGAATAGCTTCTTAACTAGAAAGAAACAGTTACTTCAGTTACTACTCAAAATGCCCTTTAATTTTTTTACAGCTCGTAACAACAGATGTAACATGAATAATAATAAGTAAATAAATAATAAGTATTGTCACAATTAATACGATATTAAAAAGTTAGTAGAGAGTATCTGATTTGCATTCCAGCATCTCTGTGTTATTTACCAGATAAATTAAAACACTTTTTTCATTGGCTCAATTGCATTATTGTCACAAATGCACAAAACACTGGTAAACGTGTTTCAGCATATTTTTGCTGCTGCTGAGAGCATGGGTCTATTATAGGCAACGTAAGTTGTTAAGTATGATAATTTCTACGTGGGTGGTCATTGATCAAGAGTTAAGGCGTCGTGAGCTAAAAGCCTAGGGCAAGACGCAACAGTCGGCGGCGCCTGTGACGGAGCACTTGTTCCAATAAACGCCTTCAAACGCCGGTGCCACATTAAAATGTCTACCCCATGAAAAAAAACGCCCGGGGAGAAATAATCACGGATTTGCTATGTCTTCTTCCCCTTATTAAAATATCGCCGGCCCCATAAAAAGGTCTTTCCATTAGAGGATCGCCCCCCAGAAAAGTCTTCCCCGGTAGATAATTTATTGGTAAAAATCCGTCCCGCTCGGGCGACTGCCGGGCGGGGCGGATTTTTGCCGGTAAATTGTCGTCCGAAGGAGAATTTTCTGGGGGCGATCCTATAATGGGACACCGGCCGGTGTGACCGGGGCACTAAGTGCTGCGACAGCCTGACTGGCGTACCGTACGTCAATTTAGCAGTCGCCGGGCGACGCAAGCAAGCAATTTAATTCTCATCGGCACTTCACATGCAAACTGCAGGCGCAGTCCACTGCGTTGCTAGCAGGTGCTTCTTAGACCCAGAGGCTTTCTACCTACCGCATCGCATCGCGGTTAACAAGTACACTCGCTCTACTGACCGACTCTACGGGATAACGCGTAAAAAATGGAACACACACACACATACACACCCAATTTACGTGTTCAAGTATTATAACACTTAAAGAATGATTAGGCTCGTTTGATTTTGTTTAAGTTTGATTGTTTTTATTGTAATATTTATGTAAAAAAACTGTTTAGTTTATATACAGTGTAAGGGTAGATATAAAACAGCACAAATCACAATTTAAAAATTCAAACTTTACCATTACACAATCAGCAAAGTTCTTTGCATGTCGGCAGATATGCCGGACGTAATCATCTGTGCCAAATTTTATGTAAAAAAAAATTAGGGGGTTTAGGATATACGGAGGGTCATATTTTGGGTTCTCCCATTGAAATGACTGGTCACCCTTACAGCAGCTTGTGATTTACACTAGCCGCTAGATTTCTGTTGGTGTTTCTCTGTTTGTGGCTCTGTCTGCCTCGGTGTTCTACTGGCATCCATACAGTGTTGTCTATTCTAATGCCATACTGTGCCACATGATGTGGGTTTTTTTTAAAATAAATAAATGACTGACTTATTGATTGATTGATTGAATTTTTGCATCTCGAGTAATCAATCGCGAGTTTTTGAAACGATCAGCCTCGATCAATGCAGTGAACGTTGGTCACGTATGATGATGTTCAACACGTAAACTTTGAACACTGTGTTTAACATGACCATAATTCGCTAGAGGATAGTCGTTCTCGAAGCTGTCCGATTGTTCGATATATAGGCCGCCTATGGCTGAATTTTTTTGCGCCGCCCGAGATATACCAGAACAGCGCAATCGACGCTCGACATCAGCATAATAACGCAATGACAGTGCAATGATAGAAAGAAATACAGATAAGCTAGAAGTAACACAACTAATTATAAAAATGTAGTTATGATAATTATCATTGTAAGATGTTCTAGCAGTATTTCTGACATCACTTCGCAATAATCATATACAGTGTATGTTGTCCTGATAGGCATTAAGATAAGTTAATAATACAAAAAGCCTGAAAAAAGCCAACACTAACGCTTCTGAGATGACTGGTTACCACTGCATGGAAATCAGTAAAGCATGTCGCAGTCAGTTGAATAACCACCATAAACCTGAAAAAAAAATTTATCGACAACTTTTTGCTTTAGACTACATCTCATAAGCGTAAAATTATGTTGAAAATACGTTCGACGCGAATATTATGTTTTTGTATAGGCCTACAACTTTTAGTGTTAGCTATAGTAGTCAGAATACAAAACAACCCGCTCAAAGTACGCACGATAACACACTTAGAAAATTATAGATAATTTTTTTCTTGTGGGGACGAATTAAAGGCGTGACGCGATGGCCCGTGAAAGAAATAATTAGATTTTGGCGGAAATCCGAATTATTTTTTGGATTCTGCGTCATCTATGGTTTTTACCGTATAGCAGATAGTGCATAATTATACACTAAGACTTTTCTGATGCTTGCCAGGCGACAGCACGCAACATGATTCTAGGCAAAGGTTTAAAATCTCTTATCTGTTTTAGTAGTGCTATTGGTTTCTACAGTATTATCATGTCGCCATTATTAAAGCCTAAACTCCACTTCTATGATTTGTTGTAAATTTGCTGGACAACATGTCGTACAAAAGGTGTCCATAGTAAACTTCACACGTGAAACAAGACGTAGTGAATTTGATGTAAGCCTTCGATTTCTGCGGACTTTTGTACAACCTGTTGACCACTATAATGTGCAACTTTTTATAGAACAAGTTCTACAACTTAACAGCGATAAATCGAAGTTAAGAAACTGGAGTTTGAGTTTCGAAAACAACGCGGCGGATTGGCGAAAAACAAACTCTGTCAACTTCCGAGGCTGCAGTCTAAAGGCGCGTGCGGAGCGACGTAACTAAACTAGAATGAACTGATCTGACGCGGTTTATTTTTTTACGAACTGATCAATGGGCAAGGAAGGCGAGCTTACTGGTCATTGATTGACGCGTACGTGAGCGTAGTCACGCAGGCCACCGACGAGGTTAGACGGTGCCTACTGTAATGCATTACTGCTTGCCTATTAGTCAGTTCGTCAAAAACTAAACCATGTCTGTTCAGCTTAGTTACGTCGCCCTGCAACCGCCATTAGCTATAACGTTGTCTCTGTTCTAAGTCAGTTTAGCAGCTTTGTCATTCAGTGCTGTCGAGATCATCAGCGGACTGTGACGCCACAGAAGACGTCACAGGGCGACGTCGGTTCTTGGCAGTCATGTTGACACCACGTGACTTGGTGGCGGGTTGCTTGCCGCGACTGTCGTCTGTTGGTGACGTCATCACGTCTGTCGGTCGGTCGTCCGGCGACCCGACGCCTTGACTACTGTACGTCGCTTTTCTTACGTTGTCATCATCATCATCGTCATCATCGCTGTCCATTAGTTCATTAGCGCTCAGACTCATCGACGGCGGTCGAGGTGGCCACGCGGCAGGACTGGAGCTACGTCGACGGCTGCCGCACGGCGCTGGACTGGCGGTCCCTGGTTGACATAACCCAGTTGGTGTCACGCCACTGGTCGCATTGTCCTCCGCACTACTGGCCCGAGAAGTGCTCGGTCGTGGCTGTTGCTGGTTGGCCGTGCACAGCGGTAGTGGTTCATGATACGGTTGATTGTCTGACGACATGGACGCCTGGCCGCTCGCGTCCGTCCCGTACAGCTTCGTGATCTCATAACTGCTGCTCTCGCCTGCAGTACGTAGTACACACAGACTGTCAGCAATGTGACTGAAGCACTAACCTTATTGTGCTTGACTGAGTACGTTCTCAAAAAGTCGTTGGTGCAACCGATTTTTAGTAATACTAGGCTGAGTTCATACTAACATCGGTTTTTCCGTGCCAGATAACGTGGGACCCACTACTGTGACATTTGTGTGATTCTGTTCGCACCATCTCCGTCTTTGGACGATTACTTACGAGAACATTTTTTCAGAGTACTAATGTAAACCGCGCATGAGGGCGTTAATTTTTATAAATGCGTTATTTGACGTTTTACCTACCTCCATGCTTACATACTTTCTTACTTGCTAATCCAGGGTCTCATTCAATTTCAAACCGTCTGTGTCTAGCACTATGTCCGCAGTGATATAACGGGCTGATAACCACCGGTGCGATCAAGCGTGACCAAACGAACGAGAGTGTAGTCTGCACGACCAATTGTCGACTATCGTAAAATAAGTGCGACGCGTTACAACTCTGACTGGAGCTAGTGTACGAGGTCCATCCCACAAGTTTCCGGCCTCGACATAAAAACAATATTTTCCACAATCTATATTATATCAGTGAAACGTACATTTTTACTGACTCATATGAGTTTGCTGCGGATACGACGTCGTTGTAATTTCTGACGTAATACAGCATTAAATAGTAACGATTTGCAGCGGTAACGCAAACAGCGTAAAATTAGACTCGCTGTTGCACGACAATCTTTCAATCAGTAGCTAGATTTGTGAAAGTGGGAGTCAAAATTTTACAAATCCAGCTACAGACTGAAAATTGTCATGCAACAGAGGGTCTGATTTTATGCTGCTTGCGTTATCGTTTAAAATCGTTTTGGCTTAGTGCTGTATTACGCCATATTAACAGCAGACTCATATGAGTCAGTAAAAATGTACGTTTCACTGATATATAGATTTTGAAAAATATTGTTGTCTAAGATGTCGAGGCCGGAAACTTTTGGGGTGGCCCGCGTATAAGTATATGTTAAACCACGGTCTGGAGTTGGATAATTGAGTGCCAAAGGAACTTACATAACCCTCCAGATTCTGTTAAAAAACTTCAAAAATAAAGTTTATCTGACTTGCATTTCTGAAACCCGAAAAACGTCACGACTTCATAATTTACTTATCAAACATTGTGCTACCATGTGGTGTGTTCGATAATGAATAAATGAATAAATTGCAATACTGTAATTTTGAGCTAAAATGTGCTTTTAGGCTTAACTGACATGCATTCTGCATTAGCACAATTCTCAGCGGTTTACCGGTGGACGGATAATTCAATTTACTATAATCCAGCACCTGTGCCGCTGCCATGATTTTTTTTCAAATCAACACGATCGACGTCTATTAGGCTATCTTACCGAAGCTGCGGTCATTGGGCAGCGTGGCGCCGGAGGTGTGGAAGTGAACGTCATCTAGCGGCAGTCCGGCGAACTGTTTGGCCAACCGGCGACTGTGCTGCCACTTGGCTAAGAAGACCAGAGACACGATGAAACCCAGAGCAAGAAACGCTCTACCACGTTCTTGCAACTTCCTCTTGAAAAAATCTCAAAAACACATCCGATCGTATCTTGTGAGAACAGATGCGCATTGTAGAAAAAAAATCGTAAGAAATAATTTCAGCAACGACTTTTAAAAATTTGCAGGAAAAAAATCTTAAGAAGACATATCGTATCTTGGAAGAACAGATGCGCGTTCTCGAAACATTGTAAGAAAAAATCGCAGAAACGACTTGGCAAAATTTGTATGTAAAAGTTTATAGAACATGGGTCCAGGTCCTGGAGCAAGGAACGCTCCGAAGGTGGATCCGAGAGCGACCGATAGCGAGTCGGTGGACGTGGTTCCAGTGACGCAAGCGACTGCTGCCGCTGACAGAGCACGCTGTCCACCGCTGTCGACCACTACACACAACATCAGCATCATCATCATTTAATTTGCCAGAGCAATTAGTTGACAACGTCAGAATGATTACAAAGTAATGAGACGAGAAGAACTAGGCAATCATTGCAATTAGGCTTACGATTGTCTTACATAATAAAACCTAATATAACGTAACAATAAGCAGAAAATGGCGAGAATAAAAGAGGCACAGTAAACATTAAAAATGCTGCATGGTAACTCGTAAACTCTACAAAAACACATATATACAAAAACACAAATTAAAGTCAATGGCATCAGGCGAAAGTCTAAAATTACGCATAAAACTGGAATCAGTAGACTCAGGAAAGCTATTGCAATAATTTATTGTATACACATATACATCTTTACTCGCCAAAATGGTAGCAATTACCACATGAGCATATAACATAATAATATATGCAAACACACACTACAAATGCAAGACAAAAGTAATTAAGTTAGGTATAAATAACTGACAATACTGACTGATTGTAGCAACGACTAACTTTTATAAAATTTACTACTACGTTTTTCAGTTACTGCGTTTTTTAATCTTTCACCAAAAATGCAAAACGTTACAGGTGTTAATTAAACATTCACGAGGACGTCGCTACCTGCAAGTCCTCGTCTGGTCGACTGCATTGCCGCAGGTACTGAGGCTGCACCCGGACGCTGTCGCTGCTGCGCAGGCCCGAAGGAAGACGCCATTGGTGCCGCCGTCTCAAGGCGTAGCACGCAGATCTCATAGTTGGTATTCTCGTGAAGGTGCGTTATCTCATAGTCGCTAACTGTCCGGTCCAGCAACCTCGTGTATTGCACTACCGAGCTGCCGATTGCCTGATAGCGGATCTTGTAGTCACGAAGTCGTTTCCTTCGATCTTCGTCCTGAGTACAGATAGTTATGCCAGTGATGGCCACAAAACACAAAATATTGATTTTTTAGATATGAGAGATTACGATGTGGATAGATTACTCGTAGTAAGAAGGAAAGATGATTACTGTGACTGATAACGGATCTTGTATCCAAGCAGTTGCTTTGTTTAATCTTCGCCGTACTGTAAATGTGGTAATCTTACCGACTGTTCTGCTAGTGACGATCACAAATTATAAAACATTAAATTTAATGAAGAGTCGGAGACTTGACTATTCACGACCAGAATACTGTGATAACTACTGTGATTGGTAGCGCGGATCTTGTATCCACGCAGTTCGGTCTGGTTGTTTCGTGGGTGGTCGGCGCCGCTAAACCTCCAGCTGACGAAGATGGAATCCTTCGACCACGACACTACACTCGCGTCACCGAACATCGTCCCTTGTGGTCGTCACGAGTCGATTTCACTTCCTAAGTCTCACTTTCTGCCGTCTTCAGCCTGACACAGGAATCACGCCACGAATATATTCGATGTAGTGGGAAAAGAATCCAAACTTATATTCCTAGTAACAAAAACAGTAAGAAAAGTCAGAAAGATAAAAAAAATCTCAATGCGGCCAGAACACAACTGAGTGTCCGTTTAGACCTTATCTGCCACTCACAGAGTTAGACTTGAGTCAAATTCATTAGACCCGACCCGATACGATCTGATCCATAAAAATTCTACGTTTTTGACTAAGTTAGTGACCAGCGAGTGACCCGGCCTAACGGCGGTCAGCAAAAAACAAGTAATTTTTTTTCACCGAAAATGACTTAATTGCTATAATTTTGCCATCTAGCACTTTTCGTTAAGTTACAAGTTTAACGACACACTGCTGCAGGACGGCGAAGGATTTTTTTTGCGTTGCCGACTGCTTCGCTGGCGATGGCTGCCCCGTGCATTGCTGGCGACGGAGCAATTTACGCCATGCGTCGACGCAGAACGTCGCCACTAACACTGCTTCGCTTCTACCACCACCAACACCATCATCGGTATTAAGACGATCCGTGCATCTCCTTCGATGCTGTACGAAGACGATTCTTGCACTAGCCTATGTTCCGATCAATGTCCCTACGTGCGAAATAGGCAAGAACGAAAATATAGAGTTATTATATGAGTTTATTTCGCAGAAATGCAGACCGTTAAAAACTATAAAAACACACATCATACGATCAGTAGCCTAAGAAAGTACATACAGTTAGGCCTACACACATACTAAAACAAATTTCAGATTGACGCGATGTCTTATACAAGAAATGTTACTATGTGGAGTAACAACAGCAAATTGACACAGTTTCTAGGCCTGAACTTATTTTTCGTCGTATACATTGCAAGTCGGTTCTGATGCTGTATGCGCAGGCCTTATAACCTACTTAGTTTACTTTGCATTTTAGTGATCATATGAACTGCACACAAAAGCAAAAATTAGCCATAAATAAAACAGCACTCGTGGTATTCACTTCCTTTTTCTTCCAGTCCAGTGCACGAATCGTCAAAAGGACTGCATGAATCGTCCCATAATCTCACCACCACAACCACCATTACCATCATTGCTAGCGTTGCGATCGCCGTGCTGCGGAGACTGCTTTGCCGTCGTCTGGGCGACGCAAATTCGTTTAAATGGCTCATTACGACGACGTATAGCCGGTGGACTGGTCCGACGTATCTAGGCTCGGTCATTTGATCACGCGACCGGTGTCACATTAAAATGTCTTCCCCATAAAAAATATCCACCCGGAGAGAGATAATCACAGATTTAATATGTCTGGCCCTTATTAATATATCGCCGGGCCCCATAAAAAATCTCCCCATTATAGGATCGCTCTCCAGAAAAGTCTTCATCGGCCGAAATTTACCGGTAAAAATCCGTCCCGCTCGGGCAGCCGCCGGGCGGGGCAGATTTTTGCCGGTAAATTGTCGGCCGGGGGAACTTTTCTGGGGGCAATCCTATAACGGGACACCGGCGTGTGACAAGCAAACAGGCTTCACAGAGGGAGGGAGAGAGAGAGAGAGAGCAGAACAGCGACCTACGGTAACAACTGCTGCAACATTGCCACAAGCAGCAGACTGGCAATATTGTTGTCTTTCGAAAATTATAAGTGTTACATCACATCATTTTTATTTCAGCATTTGTGCTCAAAATGCCTTCCCCAGCACGAACGCAAGCGGTGAACTTTCACGCCACTCGCTAACAACACGTTCAATAATGCGCGACCCAGAGCAGCTCACTCGCTGTTGATGCGTCATTTCAGTTCGTCGACGTATAATATTAAGATGAATATTATTAATGTTAAATACGTCACAGATTTTCAATGGTTATGTGGTCTCAGTGATTTTCTGAGCCGACGCATACGCTACAGAGTATGAATGCATTGTTGTAAACGGCCTAACTACGACTTCTGTATTTCACAAGGTAGTGTAGCGACAGTATCAAAGCAAAGTAAACTAAATTACAGCCATTCACGTCAAGGTTCTTTGATGTTGCGTGTCAAAAATTATCAAAATTGGCCAATGTTTCACGGAGTTATTCAGAAAAAAGGTGGCCCTGGGTTTTTTGATACACGAGAGAGAGAGAAAATACACAATTTCAATTCAACTGTGTCACTAGATTAACTAAGTAAACTATCACAGAACTAAGTTCAACTGAATGCTCAACAAAAATAATATAAGTAATCTGAGCAGAGCTCACGTGACGCGGTACAGCATCGGTGCTGCCACCCGGGAAGTCAATCTGCAACGTGCAATAAAATAATGATGCTTTTTGAAAGGGTAACCAAATTTGACACCTCCGTACAGAAGACTTTAAATCTAAGGTTAAAATTTATATAAGGTAACTTAAAATCTGTTTTGTGTTTAAAAAATCGTACGCAGGTTGTCCTGCCAGTCCTGGTTTATTTTTGGTAATTTCGGTGCTATTCACTGTTGAAATATGCCTCGCAGTCCAAAATCCCGCTTTTAACGTCAATTTTTTTTCGTCAACTTTTTTCGATAACATGATTTCTGCTGTTTTAAATGTGTGACTTAGTTGTCGTTACACTATCCGTTAAACTTAGACTAGGCTAACTAATGAGTATTTTATATCTTTTTTGTTGTAAATGGCCAAACTACAACTTCTAGATCTCACAAGGTAGTGTAGCAACAGTATTAAAGGGAAGTGGGCTGAACTATAGTCATTTACGTCAAATTTCTTTATGATGTAGACTGTAGTGTGCTAAAAATTATCAAAATGGGCCAACGTTTTACAAAGTTACTCAGAAAAATAACAGTGGCACGTTTTTAGGTCGGTGAATTTAATGTTCGTAATGTTTCTTATCTGTTTACTTCAAATTTGTGCGACGTCAGTAAAATGGATTTATCGCGCTGTGAGATATCGACTTCGCCCAAACATGCAGCGTCCGCGCGCCTGTCACCAGTTACCAACTGTTACCACCGGCTTTGCCTGCCACGTTGCAGGACGCGGGCGAGGAACTCAAACAAAGATGCCGATACATCGAGCTGCACACAGCTGTGTTGGACAATAAACCTGGATGTCGATCTTCTGCCGCCCGATACACCCACACTACCCCGCAGTCCTGCCCTGCCACGCCTAGTATTATTGATAACTAAGTTGAATTACGACCACAAACGTAACATATGGCGAGCAACCCAACAGCAGTAAGTACCGGGTAAGTAAGTAAGACACAATGTTTGTTACAAACGGCACAAGTGTCACACAAAACGCCGCACAATGGCGCCAGACGACGTTCGCCACTGTGTTTTGAACTACGAATACTGAGCGTGTATAGGCCAATCAGCTAGACGCAGTCGTGACATTCCAATGGCTGACTGACACGGATTCACTAGCTAGAAGACGAAGAAGCCATCAACTGGATATCGAGCTGGAGCAAGGCACACGAAAAGTATGCACAATACTCGACGTCAGGGAGTCGCCGCAAACTGCATGCAACTTTTGTCCACTTATCTATGGACGAATGCTGTCCAGTAAAAATAGGTCTCTATTGATATACACGGTGTTTCATAAAAATGGCACCCTTTTTCTTTTTTTCATAACTCAGTCAAATGGTGATCAATTAACATAAACTTTTTACCAAATATAGCT
>Ga0056128_1004851_pt1 | contig 16888 bp, 9 predicted proteins | sample WorMetLIZISLAND2_FD_71113 | JGI IMG/M metagenome (GOLD analysis project Ga0056128, IMG submission 71113) | Marine gutless worms symbiont microbial communities from Max Planck institute for Marine Microbiology, Germany - Olavius geniculatus... ... | reverse complement strand
GACTGCAGTCACTCTGGAAAATCGCTATCTTTCCGCAACCGGAAGTCGGGCACTGGCCTTCAGATATAGGCGGTACGGTCGGCCCATCGCAGCAACAGCTGGGATTTTTGTTCTCCAAGACGCATGTTGCATTCATGTACGCCTACAGGTATAGATAGAGTGAACGCTTTGAAGAACACTTGATTTGTACTTCCTACTAGCATTAAATTTGTTAGGAATCCAAAACGTTTGTAATTTTGTTACCGTTTGATAAAAAATAAAAATAATCTCATAAGTTGATAGACCGTTTGTTTCCGAAACAACAGTATTAAAGCATCATAGATTAAGACCTGTTGCTGCTATAGTGCACATAAATTAATTTAGGCTAACTAAATAATGACGTGCTGATGTCACCCATTATTCATTTGACTCAATAATATAAGCGAGAAAATGAAGAGTAAGAACGACAGACATAAAAATATTATATAGAGATAAAACACTTAAATATTCAGTTTAATTAGCAAATGCGACAGCACAATATCCATGGATATATCCATGGATATCCATATCCACGGCAAGCCTGGAATTAAGTGAAATGAGAGGACCACTTTTGCGGTGTATACAGGCCACGTTCACAATTGCCATCATTTAATTCGCCAAAGCTGGTAGAGATAACAACTTCGCCGTGAATCAGTAACGCTGCGGGAACAATTAAGCAGAAACTGCGCTTACGACGTACAGATGCCCTGACTAATAAAAACAGTAATCACAAGACGGAGAGAATAAAAACTAGGCTAAAAACTAAAACACGTGAGAAAAACTCGTAACATCAACTATAAAAGTTAAGAATACACGTACACAAACACAAAGGACAAAATGGGAAGTGGATTTATGCAATGGCATCAAGCATAGGTCTAAAATTACGCACAGAGCTAAAATCGGTAAAATCGGGAAAGCTATTGCAATGATTTATTGCTGTTTCACCAGTCAATGGAAACGTAACTTGACTGGTATTCTGCAGACTCTGGCATCAGTTAAACGGCGACGCGGGGAAAGTGACAAATGGTCTTTGGGAGATAGGCTATAAACAGACCGGCCGACAGCGGGGGCGACTGAGACGCTATAGCAGAAGCCCCGCGACGAAACTTTGACGCCGGAAGAGGGCAGCACCGTTAGACCTTTCTAATAATATCGTACCGCCCCATACGTCAACGCCAGAATGCAGACGAGTAGGGAGTATATATATGAGCGGTCGGCGTTGGTTGGTTGGTTCCTGGCGATTTCTCGGCGCCGTAAGGACGCGTGCGACCACCCCTGCGTCTTTCCCCCAGACATCGGAACCGCAAGAAGTCTACTTGGTTTTTACTACTCTTGGTTTTTAACGAACTAGTCTGTCGCAGACGTAGCCAACATACAGACAGGCGCAAAAAATGTGTACACCGTGAAACGTTCCAAGCGTGAATGAGCCGGTCACATAGGCCCCGTACGGTTCATCAACACGACGGTAACCGGTGACACTTGCAGACTCTATATAAAAGCGGGTTTTGAAAACCTAAGTTTCTCGAGCTCTAAGTAACTTTGAAACCTTCAAAAGTCCCAATTTTAGATTTATGCCGTCTCTCGTGACTTGGGAAATTTCAAAATGATTAGTTAAGACTCAAGCCTAAACATATTTATGCGCATAGTTTTAATAAATTTAGCTTAATTGTTTCTAACACAAATAGGCCTATAAGATTAAACCGACACGAACAACACAAATTGTTAAACAAGCAGATTACAAATATTACAAATCGGTGTGCCAAAAAATGAGCACAGAACCCGTGTCCCGATTTCTCCGAATGATGAATGGCAAAGATATTGCGAAGATTATTTGCTGCAGGTACTTCAAAGCGATCATATGCGCACTAAAACGTCGGTCGAAACAGCGAGATCGGTTTATAGAGGCCTACGAGAAGTTTATTCGGGTACGCGCCGCATGTAGCCTACCTAGTACAGGGTGCATCGGCAGTAAATGCCTGCCTGCCTGCGCCATGATGCTTTTATGGACAACGTTATAGCGCTGGCGTCGTGTGCAAGGCCTCCACAGCTGGCGATAAGTTGCTGAGACGTGTCACTGAAAGTTACTGAGCGAAGGACGCGGAAACATCTTGCAGCAGCAGCATCGGCAAAGACACCCGACTATAAAATGGACCCTAGGACAGCATGCATCGGAATTATAAAACAAGAATTAATCGATAAACGATTAATCAGTCCAAAAATATGCAGTGGTCAAAGTAATAATAATATCCATATATGCAGCCAAGTCTACTAGTCAGTTACCTAAGATTTTTTTCGTACACAACATCATCAAAACCGTTATAAATTCCCCGAAGTTAATTTCAGTAACGAAAACGATGGAAAAAATAGAACCGATTTCTGAGCTTGTTTATTTCACGAAATAAAACAGATAGCGAATAATAAGTAAAAAATACCGATAATAGTATAACAGTCCTATATTACTTTTACAGCCCTAATTTATATCGAGATATCGACGCCAAACGCTACTGATATTGTCATCTGATACATGATTCGCAATTGATGCAAGAATTATTTTGTTGCTTTTTTCTGTCAAGTGCAAGTTCTATATTGACGCAATGTGTCGCACAACCTTTTTCTCAGCAAGATTATGACTGAGATGTGCGTCAATTATCTTGTCTCGATCGACGCTGTGATGTGACACTGAGCTATCGGCGATATAGAGGCACACTCCCCGCTAGTGCACTGCATTGCGCTAATTCAATCATTGTCGAAACGCGTCATGAACTGTGCAGTTTCATGTTCGATATGTGCCGATCATAGAACCCTTCGTCTCCTCCTCCCCGGGTCAAACAGTCACACTGAGAAAACAAGACGATAAACGGCCGCCGGCACGACACAATCGCAACGTCAATCGCAAATCCGCGCCTACAGAACAATCTGCATAACGTAGAATTACGACAGCGCAACCCCCTGCAGTATTTTTAAACGACTACTGAAGACGTTCGTGATTGAGTTGTAGGTGATGTTTTTATTTAATTACTTACTTGCTTACAATGATGGCAAGAAAAGATGTCGGTACCAAGTGAAGGCATAATATGCGGCTGTCCGCGTTATGATCGTAATTCCCCATCACAGCCAGCCACCAATGATAATACAGCGTTGAATTTCTATACAGCATACAGACTATACAGGCGGATACATGAGAGCTATGCGTCGTTTTCGTGAGGATTTTGAAATCCGGTCAAGTCGACCTTTAAATTATCAACTGTACACCGGCTACTGCAGCCCTGAAAAACAGTCACGGGTTTTCTACGTTTTTTTGTTTTTAAATTAGTATAAAACTCAACACAGTTGATTACGTCAGCGAGATGATGCCTCGTGCCAAATTTCATGCAAATCCTTCTGCGAGGGCGTGCAAAATAATGATAATTAATTAACTATTATGTTTGGCCACTACACTAACCACGGCAGCCTACAGCACAGCTTAATTCACACAATACGATACAAGTAATTTGAGCAAAGCTCACGTGACGCGCGCGACAGCACCGATATGCTGCTACCTGCAAAATCAGTGTACATCGTGCAATAAAATAATAATACGCCCTGAAAGAGTACCCAAATTTGAGATCTCCATACGGAAGACTCCTTGAACCTAAAAAGTCAAAATTTAGATGGTTAAAATTTACGTGGTATGCTAAAAATTTCATCTGCAGAATGTCCGGGTTTATCTATAGTAGTTTCGGCGCAGTTCACTGTTGAAATACGCGTTGCAGCCTTAAATCGCCAAAAATCACTAAAAACCCGCTTTTGGATTTGAAGGTCGTTCAAAGTCATCAAAGTCGGTACTCTATAAAAGCTTGTCAGCAGTACTTGTTACGGTAAGCAGCAAGGTTATGTTTAGGCTATCTGCAATCGTTTTCATGCTAAATTTATGGATATTAGCAGAAATCGCGCATTTTTACGCGCGATAGTCTTAGCCACGGCCTGGGCATCTGTCTGTCCGTCTGTCACACTGCTGTATTGTGTCAAAACGGTGCAAGCTTGGATCACGAAATCTTTACTGTGGGCTGCCCCAAAGACACTAGTTTATCAATGACAAAATTTCGTGCTCCTGGGTGAAGAAGTTCCCCTCGAAAAAGAGCGTCAAATAGGGCTACCCCCTAAAAACGTTATTTTGCCGCTATTGGCTCCTATACTGTGAAAACGGTTGCAGATAGGTACAGACTTGCTGCATATCTTAACAAGCACTGGTGACAGGATTTTTAGATTTGTCAACATCGATGATCTTGAACGACCTTGAACCTTCCAAAAAGGGGTTTATAGTGAATTTTTCGCAATTTTTGGCTGCAGCGCACATTTCAACAGTGAACGTTGACGAAATTACCAGACATAGACCAAGAGAACCTGCATATAAAATTTTTAGCATTAAACGTAGATTTTAGCAGTCCAAGTCCTAACCCCCCTAAGTTCAAGGAGGCCTACGCACTCTTAAAATGTGCATTGCAGCCTGTAATCGCAAAAATCACTAAAACTTCATATTTTAAGGGTTCAAGGTCGTTTAAAGTGATCGGTGATGATATCTCCGGAAAGTTCATTACCAGTGCTCCTCGTTATGGTAAACAGCAAGTCGGTGTCCATCTGCAACAGTTTTTACGCTAGATGAACCAGCAGTGGTAAAATAACGACTTTTAGGGGGTACCCTTCTTTGACGCCTTCGTTCGACGGGAATCCACTCACCCAGTGGCACGAAATTTTATCACAAGAAACTAAGTTCCTTGAGGCAGTCACAGTGAATATTTTGTGATCCTAGAATGCACCGTTTTGATAGGGCTCAAAAGTGTGACGGACGGACAAATGGACAGAGAGACGCCTCGACGACAGCTAAGACGCGCGAAGCATTACATGCTGTCGCGCGTAACATAGCAGTTAATAGAAGCAGTGGTTCATGGCGCTTGCTGCCAAGGTTCAGGTAAACAACACGAAACGGTACAACGTCGACTGACTTTTGCCGACGCATCGCGAGTTCACAGTCCAGACAAGACAGCGTCAGGTCATTTGTGGGGCGACAGACGACGGCTTGCTGGTGAACTGGGCTTGCTCAACACAATATTTTGCTCTCTTTTTTACTCTTTGATTCTTATTATATACAGTGTTGCCTTTTTCCGGACTTTGAAATTTACTACTAACATTTATCAGTACAAAAAATTTAAGCCAATGCTTACGAGACGCGGGAAAGCCTATAGCAGTTCCTGTTCGCAAACTGTCAGTCTATCTCTAACCATTTCGTCGCACAAATCAATAAACACCTTTTGTTTTGGAAGTTCAGAATCTTTCAAAGTCATCGATGTTGATACGATTGAAAAGCTCATCACTAGTGCTTGTTGTGATAAGCAGCATGCCCATGCCTATCTGCAACCGTTTTCACGAAAGACTGGCCAACAACGGTGAAATAACGACTTTTACGGGGGTACCGCTCTTTGATGCCCTCGTGCGCAGGTTTTCTTGAACCTTTAAAATCGTGACTTGGACCGTATAAATCTACGTTCAATGCTGAAAATTTCATATGCAGTTCTCCATGTCTATCTCAATTGATTTCGGCGCAATTCGCTCTTAAAATCTGCCAAAAAAATCCATAAAACCCCCTATTTTGGCGTTCAGGGTCATCCAAGGTCACTGAATTTGGCGACAATCGAGAGCCAGTGTACGGCTTCCTATTAATGATTAATAGTAACCTAGGCCCTATCTCGCATCGTTACTGAGATACAGCGACTTACTGGCTAAAAATCGCAAATTTTTCCCACCCCCTCTCACTTAACGCCCTCGTTCGGGGTGATCCCTTCGAATTTATGGGAAAGCTTTACGGTTCCTGAAACTAGACGGTGAAGACTTAATGATCCTAGCTGCTTTGGAGCGTAAAAACGAAGTAAGATGTGTATTCAGAGAAATTACTTACTTACTCGTTAGTGGTCGTTACGCATTTCATTAACCCAGTCAGCGGCAGTCGTGTATAGGCCGCGTTAGGTTGATTCATACGGACTTCTAACTCTAAAACGAAAAAGCGTAAAAACAAAATTAGTGTGCATGTTCAGCAAAGAACGCGCAGCTAGTGCGCCAATTTTCAGTTTAAAATGTCACCAGACGATCAAAGTCACTAGACGAAAATGGCCTAAATCACTGCCAAGTCTGAGATGCCAGGCAACTGGATGACGGCCGCATATAATGTCGCATATAATATAACTTGCCCCCGCATCTTTTCTTATTAACTAACAAGTGAAATTTTAACTTTATCGGACATTTTATACGTTTCAAAAATGCGATACTTTCTCGTGAAACTGTTTCGCACTTCGAAGTTTAAACAAAGATGTCATTAACAAATGTTCATATTTTGATTTCAAGTACCCAATAAAATACTCCCTGCAAAGTTTCAGTAACACGTGTCTAATTTACAGTCTTACAATGTTCTAGTCCATAATTAAGGTCATAAGTTTTTTAAATGTCAGTTACTGCATTTCGCCAATATATCATTAAAAGAAATAGTAGAGCAGAAAGTGTCCAAAAATTTATATGTGTTAGTGTAGTGCTGGGGTGTAATTCGTTCTACTACAGTCGTAATACAGTATTTAACGGCGGCAGTGACCTCTGAATCCCGTTGCATATACAACTGCTGCTGTGCGACACGTCGCCGCACTACAGAATTGTATTACATTGTATTACATTGTATCGTATTAGTATCCAGTGTCGGGCTACACTGGCCTAGTTGGCCGGGGTCACTGGAGGTCACCGGAAGTGCTGAACAGGTGCGTAGTTGAAGCCACACCGCGCGCGGCCATCCGTCGGTCGGTCGTCGGTCAGTTCATTATTTTTCGTCGGTCCGACCACACGCGTTGTTGCCATGCACCATGCAAAAACGCCGCGGCAGGTCTACGCAATACACGCCGACCGGTAACCGCTTTTCCTCCAACGCTCTCAGTATATCCATAGACACGAGAACGACAGCGATATATCCTGTCGGCGTTGTTTGCTATATCTCGTTATTCCATACTAACAAAACGGAGCCTATAGCTGCCTACACAAGGCCTTACATGTAAAACTAAAAACTGTCCCCAAAAAACGCATGCAGTTTTTTTCTAGGCAGTTTTTTTGACAATTCCACGCAAGTTTTAATTTTAAACATCTAATGCGCGTATTGCGGTATTGTAATGTTGCATTTTTCGAACGCTGTCTGCAACTGCATGCGTGAAATGAAACGGAAATAAGACGCTGAACAACTGTCAGGAATATTCCTACCAAAAATTATCAAAATCTAATAATTGGTTTTCAAGTTACAGTCAAAAATGTCGGGGATGTTTTTTTGAGACACGGTGTACAACGTGCGAGCGCGCACGGCCATCTACTCAAATTGCGGTTAAGCCGCACGGTCCAAACTTCTGAACTCGTTTATATGACATCTTGGGTAGTATTATGTCATCTAAGAACGCACATCTTGGGCGGTTCCTTGGGTGATAGGCTTTTGTAGTAGGCCTTTATAGGTTGACATGATTCGAAACTGAAATATCAGCTGACCAGAATACTCAGTACTCGAAATTGTTCTAACCAAAACAGCATCAACTATTTCTAGAGTTAGCTTTTTTGCTCATAATTAACTAATAACAGCAACGTGAACATACAAGCGCCCACGCAACTCTTTCTTACACGCCGTCGGTACGCTTGTGTGATCTTCGCACGATAAATAAGACTTTTTGACCGCATACGGACCGTGCGTGCGCGCGGTAAATATAATATACAACGTTTTCGATGCCGCGTCTGCAGCGAACAAGACCGATTAGGTGACGTATCACAACGACAGCAGCAAATCGTTAAACTGCTGAGTTGAAATCACGTCTCATACACTACAGCTATACTTACGGCAGTGATTAGCGCAGTTAGCATATTGTTCCACGACGCTGATGACGTCACTGTCATCGGTGACTAGAACGGGAAACGCTGAGATGCGTAATCTTCGACGCCGCCTCGCGACGAGCTGCTGACGCTGTCGACGTCTTGATGACAAGCTGTCGTCAGCGTCATTCCGTGCATGCAAGAACACAATGTACCTCTGACCACGAGTCACCTCGCCCGCCACACACCCCTCTCTATCCGCCGTACTAGCAAACGGCGCGACGACCAGCGACGGCTTGCGTCGTCCGCCGCTGTGTACCACGTCCGCTTCAGGAATGCTACCCTTGTACACGCGCTCGACACGGAACCGCACGGCACTGCCGCGGCTCAGTCGGCGTGTGGCCGTCGCCAGCAGGACTGTGTCGGCTAGCACGGCACTCGACGCTAAGTCATCGAAGTCTGTGCCGCAAGTCCGTGAGAACGCGCTCTGTATGTAGACGAGTAGGCCGAGCGCCACATAACGCAGTCGGAAGCTGTGCATTGCTGTCGTTGTCGTCGTCGTGCGGCGTCCGTCCGTCACATGGCCGGCACGACCTCCAGCCACGTGACCACCAGCCGCGGCTCCTCTGTATCCGCTTCCCGGCCCCCGCAGCTCGTCTGACTCGCGAGGAGGACGACCTTCCACGCACCCGATGACTGACACTTTAGCGACAACGAGAAGAAACTGACGACGACGAAATGAACCAACTGGCACTGTGCAACTGACTCGGCGTGGCAAAACCGACGACGATCCACTGATCTCAGGCACAAGTAGCTAACCAGTCGGACACGACGTCTTAGCAAATAACTCAATGTCGACAGTCAACGAGAGAAAAAGTAGTTGTCAGTTGTTCGATGTTGACTAGATGAACCCGAGACACGTCGATCAGTAAGCTTAGTGCGAGATGCACGCCGCTGGGCTACACACGCGTCTGTACACTGTAGACGATGCCTTGCCTCGCTCGCTGGCCCGGAACTCAGCACGACAACTGCTCACTCGCAGATGCCGCAACTCTTCTTCCGCTCGGTGCAACTCGCATGCTTCCCCGTTACAATCTCGTCCAGAGCTGCCGCTGCGATAGGGCGTAGTTTACCACAGCGGGTAATGTTTACGCGCCGCCACAAACCCTGTGTCTGCAGTCTCTTAACGACCTGCTCAGAACAGCGTGGTAGCAATTAATAGAGAATAATTTATCATACCGTAGCTGGCACTAACTGTTTACACTTGGATTTTCACTGATCGTGTGCTGAATTTTAGGAAAATTTTTGTTTTGAACTTAACGGACGCCAGTTGCAGGGCCCAGGCGTACCTATATTGAAATGCAACACCGTCTATGCTGAGTATTCTCACTTGTAAAACGGAGAAAATACAAGAAGACAATCTGAAAACATTTATGTTTTGTCGACTTATGACGGCGCCGCTTCATGACGATACGAACAATCTGTTTTTTAATTTTTTTTATCTCGTTTTCTTTCTTAATTTTTGGTGTGTTTTAAATTTTAACACATCATTTAAAAATACAAATAATCATCAAAATTTACAAGAATGTATAATTAACGTGACACAAAAAAAAACAAACAAAACTACAGTTAAGCTATCAATTAAACTGTATATGTGCACAAGATTCCCGAAGAATACATTAAGCATTTACAAAAATGTCCTATTTATTTTCTCCATGTTTGTAAAAATTATATTAAATGTAAATTGTACAACAAGAGAATTAAGCTATCGGCATTTGGCTTTAATTAATTAATCTATTCAAAATAGTAAATGTATACGCTTAAAAGATTAAAATAAATAATTTGAAGAAAAAGTAAAAAAATAATAATAAAACAAACAAAAATGGGTCTTTATTCGACATTTGAAAGCTCGGATCTTTCTCGGAATTTATAGAAATATCCGGAAAACTTTTTTCAGAGATCTGAATATTTTTACTTTCAATTATTATTGCATAGTTTCAGCAGTTCTAATTTTTCAGTAAGTTTTGCAAATTTTTGTGTAGGGACAAATATGCGCAAGGTGACTACAGACTTCAAAGTAGTCATTCGACTAGGTTTAGTTGTTAGGGGTAAGTACGCCTTATGACCAAGATTCACAACTTGGTCGTATAAGCGTGAGAGAGTTCTAATTGCAGCGACCTCTGACATAGGGCGGAGCGAAACTTACGCATAACTTCGTGCGGTAAAAAAGTGCTGGGCCAAATTTGTTATTAATATTAATAATACGACAATTTGTATGGCGCCGTAAAATATCCTAAGATAAAAACAAGGGCATCTAACAGAACATGCAAAATAAAGGTAATAGGCCTAACGTCAATGTCTAAAATGCTAAAATGCTAAAATGCTAAAAACCTAACGTCAGATTATGACGGGAACGATATTTCAAACAAGTGTGTCTTCAGTGGCCGCTTAAACGAGTCAACGGATGCAGCAGTTCTGATGTTCACAGGTAAAATAACGAGTTCCATGCAGAAGGTCCAGCGACTGAACGTTCGAAGAACGTTCGCCGAACTTGGAATGTAGGCCTATTGTCGTTTACTAGCCATACACGTACGTCTGCCAGTCCTCGTCCATCAGCCTATAACAGAAGGTTGAATAATGCAAAGTTTGCTAAGCGCGAGCCTCGATGTTAACGGACTGTTAACGTGTAATATATTGGATATATCGAAATACCGAATTTCAGACAACCGATTTCGACTCATCACTGCGTGCCACGCGGACTGCAGGCGTTGTCGGAGCGCGCACATTCTCAGAAATCGAACTGGTCGACCGTCAATTCGGCTACTAATTGCCACCAAGACGCAGTGTGTCCAGCAGATGGCATACAGCAGCGTAAGTGGCGTCGGCGTTTGCTTACTTAGCGGCGTACAAAAAGACGACACGGCACGGGCGGCGCCGATCCACGCGTTTCACGTTCGACTGTTAACAGCAAGTGGGCGCCGAAAATGACGTAGCTGAAAATGAAGGACCATAGAAATGTCCAGGCATGAATTTGACGAACATGAAATTGAAGGCCCAAATTTCCAGGCATGAAATTGACGGACCTGAATATGCAGGACATGACCTGTAGGCGAGTAGATTTCAGATCAACGACTGCGTTTATATCAGGTTAAAGTGGAGATGAATTTAAAACTGCATCAGCTTTTTTTCAGATCGAGAGAGTACACTTGATCACGTTAGCCTTTGTTTCAGAAGGACTAAACTTCATATTGTTAGCAGTTGTTGCAGACAGACATTTGTGATCAAGGTTTTGTAAACTTGAGGTATAGTGCTATGATGGATAACTTTGAATTGGTATTTGGCATGTTTGATGTATTTCAACGAAAGCATTTTTATTTTACGTTAAATTTTAGTTGAATTTAAAACTACATCAGCTTTTTCAGATATACTGTATACTTGATCTCGTTAACAGCTGTTGTACCGACATTCGTGATTACTGTTTCGGTAACTTGCAATGTAAATGATGTAAATGTAAATAATGTAAATGATAGTTTGATTTGACGTGTTTGACAAGTTTCTGTGTTTTTGTGCATTTCGATGACTTCATTTATTTTACGTTGTATTGCATTTAAATTGCATTCTTGTATGATTATGTTTTTGTCAGACATACTGCACTTGACATTACTATGTAGCGTTTTAGGCTAGTGATCGTTAGCAGCTGTTGCAAAGAGACATTTTAGAGTAATATTTTGCAAGTTGCAATGACATAATTGCTAATTTGAAGTTAATATTTTCGTAGTTGCATTTTGAATAAATCTATGACATTATACGACTTATCTTGTTGCTCTGACTTGTGTTTCGAAAATGATTGCAATTTAATCTAGTTTCAAACGTTATATATTTTGTCCACCAATTTCATGTCCGTCAAATTCAGGTCCTGCATTTTCAGGCAACCCACAGCAAACTCCACCATTTCAACTGGCTGTGAATTTATAGGTCTACAACAAGCTCTAGGAGTTGTGGCTTTGTTGCACGCCTTGTCGTACAGCAGCATGTTGTACAACAATCTACAAGAAATCAAAATCATTGGAGGTTGAGCTTGATTGTGTTCATTAGACGGCGGGCGGCATCCTTCCCGCCGTCTACAGTTAATTCGGTGTTTTCCAGATGGATTCACTGCACGGTATATTCGTATCTCGGCCTCCGGCACACCGACGCTGATTTCCAGCGGTGCCGTCAGCCATGGGGAGCTTGGACCGCTCTATGTCTAAAACCCTCCGCTGATACATGCCCTCCCAAGTCCCAACAGCGGGCTAACAGTTATTGCAACGATGTCTCGTTATAGCAAGATTTATCTTGTTAAGACAGAGGCAATTAACGTATAAGAATAAGACTGACTTTAAACAAATTTCAATTATCATTTCTCACTCAAACTCGAACTGTAAACATGATCGACGTTCGCTCGCATTTAAAGAATAAACCGAAAGACGCGTCGTAGCGTGTTTTCGGCAGGCGGGTTTTAGTTCGACAACCGCCATTCCACTGAATAGCCACTTCCCCATCGAGTGACTGACAACTGAATTGTATTCAAATCATTGGCATTAGAGTGCAAATGAGAACACGTATCGAGGTAACAAGTGGATTTATGGGCGGGCCTAGATTAACAACTTCACGCCAAACATGCCCATTATGCGTAACACTTCCCCGCGTGTTCCCGCGAATTTCAGGCAAACATGCCTGCACGGCAAAACCGCTATTTTATACAATGAGAAATCGATGTGGAAAACAGGCCTACATCGGGTGTCCCGTTAGCCATTGGACTGTATGAGATACTTCTTCCTAGATTATAAATTAGGCTCGAAATAAAACAAAAATATTTCATATTTTTAAATTTTTGATACAAGGCTGTTTTTTTTCACTGTATATTGGCATTTCTTTCGCGCAGCAATTATTTTTTTTACAATCTTACCTAAATCTACGAATGTCTTAAAAATCCCCTACGTGACACCGTGACTGTGTCCTGAGGAGCACTAGTCGGAATTAGGTCAAGTTTCTGTTCGCAGGTTCTTGATCAATCTCCAGCCATTTCGTCGCAATTCACTCTTGAACTGTGCGCCGCAGCTGAAAATTGCAAAAAAATCACTAAAAATCCTCTATTTTGGAGGTTCCTAATTGTTCAAGGTCATCAATGTTGATACTCCTTCAAAGTCTGTCAGCAGTTTTTGTTACGATAAGCAGCAAGTTTATATGGGAAAATGTATAGGACCGGCAGTCTCTCCTCGTTTTAAAATTCTGCAGGGACTCATGACCTGATACAGAAAAACTGAGCATCACTTCGCTGCCTGGCCAACAGAGCAAGATAAAGAAAGAGGAGGTCCGTCAATGTCAGGTCCTGCATTTTCAACCAACACCTGTGCTACGGATGAGGAGCGCCATAGCAAATGGTATTAGATGATATATGATATGATATAAAGTACCAGAGAAGTTGTATTTTGTGGCAGATGTTTGTATATAAAACTGCAGTACAGCTAAATTGATCGTTTTTTTATTAAATAGATCTGTTTAATTTCGACGCCGATGTGCTGGTGTCCTGCTACGCGGACGGCAGATCGGTCGGCGAACACGAATACAATACGACTGTAAAACGTGCCACACACGCACACTCTGCACGGAGTCTATGCGCGCGCTGGACGGCTGCTCGCTCGCGCACCTGTTCAGGTTGTTCTACTACGCCTGTGCTCTCTCTTTCGCTCTCTTCCCCTCTGCTCGTGCCAGCTATCGACCACCCGCTGTGTTAAACGATCTTCATTCAGTCCGCAGACAGCATCCGCACTGCTTGATGATAGTCGCCTCTCTGTCGTCGTAACCTGCTTTCTCAACCATCTGCTTCGTTTGCTGCATCATTATTGCTTTACGCTCCGCCAATGGCACCCCATTTTTGTGAGGAAAGATTCCAAGAAATTTGCCGCGCGGGAAACAGTTTTATGAGCGCCCTTATTCGCCATCGGCAGAGACAATAATGCAATACATAGTCTTAATGCATCATTGCAAAGAATAAATGTACAAAACATCAGTTTATACACTTGTTAACGGCAATATTAAAGAACTCGCACATCGAATACAGCAAAAATCACAAAAGGTGATATTATTCAGCAGCACGTTGACACAGTCAGTGTGATGCGGGCAATATCACCTTGTGATTTTTGCTGTATTCGATGTGCGAGTTCTTTAATATTGCCGTTAACAAGTGTATAAACTGATGTTTTGTGCATCTATAAGAAAGAGAAGTCGCCGTTAACACAGGGCTTGAACTACCGTTCAGCTTGTGATGTTTTTTACTGCCTGCTGATGTCGACTTTGATGAAATGCGTAAAATGATAACGCTGTGGCGCCTGAAGTTGCTTGATGCAGCCACTGAGCTCACGTCTAGCAGACTTCCAAGTCTTCCATGCCGTCCATCACGCTCTGTATTGGCTCAGTGTCCCGAAGTACGTTTTTACATGGGTTAAACAAGGAATATTCAAACTCGCGGTATTGTTACAAAAACGTGTTTGGCGACTGTCAATCTCAAGAAAGTTTTACAGAATTATTCGCTTATTTGTTGTATGTGGAATAGGAATAGTACTAGCTTTGTGAAGAACTTGAATTCCCAACTGTGTCGCAGTTTAATGCTGTGAAATAGACATTTCGGCGGAGGTTGTGCTCTCCGAGCGCTTTTAGTTTGATCATGTATCCATGCACAGCAGCAGTGTGTAATTTAAGAAGAATACACAAATGTTTATAATCCAGTTTTCAGACGCTAATCGACCTTGGGTGTCGTATAGACGGCAGCTACGGACCCAGTAAGTTGCTCTGCTTGTCGTCGGATAATAAATAGAATTCGACTGGAATCCGACTGACAGCTCCACAGGGGATAAATCTCATACTGGCACTGTGCCATTTTCATTTAAACTGCCAGCGAGAAAAAGGAAGAAGAAGGTCAATGTGCGGTTGTCGACGTCGTCATTAAAGTTCACTGGTGAAGAGAAGTGTATAGGCTACGCCTCGCTTGTAGCTCCGACTCCGAGTCCATCAGCCTGAAGCCAGAGCGAGCAGCAGCAGCAGCAGCAGTCAGGGTTTGAGTACTTGACGGATACGCGCCGCTGAGGCCGAGGCCGAGGTTCGTTCATTCCCTGGAGCAATGCCGAGCGTCTGTGAAGCGTCACGAAGCCCCCGCAGACCTTTTCACCCCTTTTCTTCCCTCCCTCTCCTTTTCTTCCTCGCATCCGTCCCCACCGGCGTCCGAACGGTCTCCCACGGCCCAGTCGGTCTGTTCCGCCGTCTGCGGTCGGTTCTGTTTGTAACTGTTTCTTAATGGTGCCGCTCCACCGCTCACGACCTCCAACTTCTAACGTCTGGTGCTGCAGCTGCGAGGAGAGATGCGGGAGAAGAGTGAGAAAGGGAGGCAGTAGCGGGATGCTGGGGTCTGGTACAGCGGCAGAATACCCTGGACTGACTTGTGTACTCTGTCTGCGATAGATACGACGGCGCATTGGTTAATCGCTACCGGGACAAGGTGCAGTCACGAACACGGTGCCACGAAAAACACTCGCTGGGTGACAAAATACTGCAAAATGGTGACATCAGGCTGACAACCTGACGACCTACAAGTAGAACAGTTTTTTACCAACATCTAGGAATAGATCTAGCGGCGTCGTGTTTAAAAAAAATAAAAGGCGCAAGAAGTTGCAATTTCCAGACAGGCAGCTGCAAAATCTTCGACAGAGAACATTATTGGTGCTGAAATAATGTCATTTTTAATCTTGCCCCGAAATTATAGTAAATTTCTAAAGACTGGTGATCTTAAATTTTGTATGTTCGAACGAAAATGTTCGGACAAGAAGAAATTTTTTCAACAGACAACAATCTAGGGAGAGTGGAAGCAATTGCCCCCACTTTTCCCCTTCCAGAACGCCACTAAAAAGGTCGGTTTACATTTGTCCTGTCCCTATATGGCTAAACATTTACCACCGGACTACCAAAGGTATAGCAATGAGTCTGCATGGGTCAGACGTGTATTATCTTGGAAGTGGCAGCTGATTGCTATTGCTTTGCCAGATGCCCTAATGATGCCAAAGCTATCGCTCCCACCAACGGATAATTGGACCTATGTTGCAGAGGGTTATAAACTGGCCCAGTAAATGCTGCGCTATAGCCTACACGTGTATGTTTTTAATACTTTTATGTAAAGTTGTACGACTTTTAAAAACGGGTTTGTAGCAACATGCAGAGTGTAAACGCGACGAGAACACACGATGAAGTACGTTTACCGGTAACATCAGAACCGGTACCTTAACCTCGTGGTGCACGCCGCTTGCGTTAGGCTACTTAAATTTAGTCCAGAACTGAGCGAAGCCGTTCCATTAATTTCTCTGAATGTCAATAGCACACAAGACGCAATAGTTAGATTGCCTATCGGTGCTGCGATCGGAAGTTAATATAGCGCGTAATCAAATACGTACTCGTCGTACATGTACGCGAAATCGCCTACTAGGTTACTGCTCAACCTCCCTATACCTGTATGAATTGCTCTTCCTCCAAACTCCACGTAGGCCTAATACTTGATCTTCATCTGTCGTCGTCACTCTTGTTCGCCCACCTACTTACTCCTTGTTAAAATCACCAGTCGTTCTTTTTGCCACGCATTACTTCTCCTCTGAAATCAAATTTCTCACTCATTTCGTCAGCCATATCTTGATCTACCTATTTCTGATTCATTACTCCTCCACGGTCATCTCATCTCATCAATGTCATCATTGCCACTGTTACCATCCATCGATCACGCCATCATTCTTTGATTCCAACCGCAACCTCAAAACTTTTCTGTTTCTCAACTCCTACCTTCCATAAACATCTGGCACTTCTTTTGACTGATTTTACGAACATCTAGAGTTACATAATTATACGATTTTTTTTCTTTATATTTTTTTTTGTTTCAGCTACCGTTATTTCCATTTTTTATAGTTTTCTCTCAGGCTTTTATCTCTCCCATAAC
>Ga0056128_1004845_pt1 | contig 16899 bp, 7 predicted proteins | sample WorMetLIZISLAND2_FD_71113 | JGI IMG/M metagenome (GOLD analysis project Ga0056128, IMG submission 71113) | Marine gutless worms symbiont microbial communities from Max Planck institute for Marine Microbiology, Germany - Olavius geniculatus... ... | reverse complement strand
TATTAGGGTCCCGATGGGCCGAGTCCAAGTGATATGCAATTTTCGAAACTATAACTACTGAACTGGAAATGCTATAGGCTTTCGCGCGTCTCGTGAGCTTTGCTCAAATTTCTTGTATCACTTAGTATAATACGGCATAGTCCGCACAACGCAACTCAGTCAACTAAGCTGCTCTGAGTTATCACTTCAGTTTAGCAGAGTTTATTTAATCGCTGTGTACACGTCTTAAGGCGTAGCCTAACGCGTGATGTGAACAGGGATACGGCAGGTCAGGAGAAATACGACACAATAACTCAGCAATATTACCGGCGAGCTCAGGTGAGTCTAATGGGGTGTTTACACGATCCAGCAAACGTCCAGCAAACTTCCAGCAAATTTATTCAAAATACACGTGCTAATGCTGGACGTTTGCTGGAAGTTGGCTGGACGTTTTCTGGATCGTGTAAACACCCTATAAAAGTGCGTTCTCACTGCGCGCGTTAACGCGCCGTACGGCGCGTGACGCGCGTTAACGCGCGCTAAGCGCGGGGACCATCTCAATTGAATTGGTTATGCATCCGCTCTTCTAGGGTGAGGTAGGGCTTAATTGAACAGTGGTCCCCGCGCTTAGCGCGTTAAGGCGCGTCACGCGCGTTACGTGGCGTAACGCGCGTTGACGCGCGCAGTGAGAACGCACCTTAACTGTTGTTAACCTGTTATTTTTGTGACCTAGGTTATTTGTCCCATATCTCTCACTACAGTGTCTAAAGTGTAACAAGTGTCCATAAACTCATTCCACTTTGTCCTGGAAATATTCACGCCTGTGTGGGGGTATCTGTGCTTTTTCGTTTTCAAGTTTCGTACCCTGGTTGAAATTTGCACAATAAATATAAAACCCCAAACCTAAAATGTGAACTTTCATGATTTTAGAAATTTTTTTTAAAACCTTTAAACTTGAAGGTTTTCAAATCTTTAAGACGTGACTAACAATCGACCAGCTAACATTAAAAATTAGCTGTATGCTAGACCTGTATTATATGATTTGTACACTGTTCATAGCCGTGATACATTATATAGTGTGTTCGCGTTGTGTGAATTGCCAGGGCATATGTCTGGTCTACGACGTGGCAAACCCGAACAGTTTCAACAATCTCAAAAGTAAATGGATACGCCAGGTCAAAGACGTAAGTAAAGTGGTCATTTTCTCCGGTCCTTCGTTTATAATTATTATTGCTAAGGCTGTGTGTAGTTCTTTTCTTATAAGCCTACTGCAAACGTCTGTTTAAACACTTTGAACTAAGATCATATGATGAAAGATGTCCCGTATACGATATTGCATAAACGATGTATGCAACAAGACCTATACTGTTGCAGTTTTATTCAAGACTCGTTTATCAAAAATTACACAGTTTGGCATTTACAACTATAAATCGGTGACTGGTCATATTGGCTTACAGTGAGTAGGGTTAACGTCCCACACGACACAGTATACGTCATTTCGGGGACGGCTTACAGACCACATTAACTTACGAATTCACTTGCGTTTCGTTTGTGGATTCTGTGCATGGGTCGTTGCATTTTTTTTGAAAATATTTAGTATTTTCAAAGGTACAGTTGCGACAGATTCGAAATTGAAAGTATAGAAAAATCTTGAAAAATTATTTCATTTTAAAATTAAATAGCTCTCAAGTCTTTTGGTAATAATTACTTCGACATTTGGACAAAATGTCGTAGACGAAATTATTAATTGAAAACCTCAACAATAATTCTAATATTTGTCTACAAACTCATAGGTTAAAACTGTAACTTACTAAGTTATACAAAACAAATTCAACTTGCAAAACGTATTGTTTTGTATAACTTTTGTATAACTTATCAAGTTTTATTTTCTGTTTTGTTGATTATGGGGGACGGGACACGTATGAAGTAGCCTTTGTTTTTTTTAATCAACGCCTAGAATTGCGAACTCGTGTAGAGTGTGGTTTATCGATTGTGCTATACATGCAGTTCGCTATCGACGAGGTGGAGATGGTGCTTGTTGCCAACAAAACTGACATGGAGGAACATGGTCTACGCACCGTTAGGACGAGCAAAGGCAAACAGGTTCTAATGCCTTAGCAGATAATACAAACCTTATTTATTTCGTCTAACTATGAAACAATAATGTTGTAAATTCTGGCAGTGCAACGTTTGAGCCGAAACCAGTAGGTGGGCGATGCTTAATTCTTTCCCTTGTCTCTGCTCTGCTTTTTTACCTTGTTTTCAATCTCTCTTCCTGCCGCCTTTCTCTGCATTTTGCGAGGAATCCAGGGTGTCACTCCTAGATATTTTTTGAAGTTTTACATTGCTGTATGTAAGTTTTAGCGGAGCGCATTGTGAGATATGCAGAATTGATTTTTTTTCTGCTAACGGTTATCTTGACGGTCACAGAATATCGAAAAATAATCGATTAACCCACAGCAAATAAGCGAGAGTAACCAATAAACGGACGGACAGACAAACAACATATACATAGTAACGTAGCATATAAGCCGTGTAATTCCACGCAATGGGTCGATCACCCGTCAGAAACAAAATCTATTCTGGTAGGTCCCGCAAATACAATGTAACCGTAGGCTTATAGTTCTCACATCACAATTACTGCTTATTATACTGTAGTCAATTCGTTAATTATTATGTTGCATTTTGATTCGCGTGCCATTCTGTAGCTTGCAAAGCAGCTGAAAATACAGTTCTACGAAACCAGCGCGAAAGGCGGCGGCGAACACATCGAACAGGTTTTATTGCTGGCTTGTGCTCGTCTAGATTAAAATAATTACTGCCCGCGGAAACGACGGAGAGCTAGTCCATCTTGCGTTAATTTACTGCTTTATTTGTATTTGTGTACCTGCTGAAAAAAACTAGGCTTAAATAATTACGATGATGCCGGGTGTGAGTGATTTTTAATTTAAGTAACAAAAGACAACTTTGCACTATCGCTGCCTGCTTAGGCGTAAAATTCCGACGCTCCCAGTGGCGTTGCCGTTTGTCCCTAAAAACTAACATTTTATTGGACCCCACTTAAAATATTTCGTGCTATTGATAAAGTTTTTCTGTATATTTTTAAAGTTTCACTGAATCAAATCTGTGATGCTGCAGTATTTTAGGCTTTGTTTTAATTCGTATGGCTACTATTCAGTTGGCACTTTTTATGAACTGTTGTGTAACTTTGTAATCGCATAATGTCATGAAAGAAAAAAATCCTCGTTTACGTTGTGCAAACAACAACTAAAAGCACAAGAAATTTTCAGCAGAAATTTATAGAATTCGCTTCTTGCAAGCTTGCAATTGTTAGTTCCACCGGGTGGCAACAGTGATCGGCGATTCTGTGTTTTAAAGAATTACTTGAGTCCTTTATAAATTATACGTAGAAATTCATCGAAATGCAACTTTTACTTTACATGTCGATGAACCGAGACGAGGCCTGGGGTTTTACCAACTTTCACACATCTATGACTACACTCACTGTCCGCCCCAGCGACACCTGGTGGACAGTCCGTCATTCGGACGAAGGCAGCATGCAGCTGTTATCAAACGTCAACAAAAGCAATAAAATAAATGTGATAAATCCAGGCCCGTGGAGAGGGGAAGGTAAAGGGGGAGGTAAGTTACCCCGGGCCCGGCAACGTTTAGGGGCCCCGCCGTCGCGCAAAAAAATTAAAGCACACCATATTTCACCGTTAAAAAACAATTTTCCCCAGAAGGGCCTCGCAAGAATGTTTCCCCGAGCCCCGCTGTGGCTCTCGACGGGCCTAGTAAATCCCTATTTTATCGAATTGCCACGTATAATTTACTTAAGTGTTTGCTTTAAGGAAGGGTCACACTGGCGGTCCGAACGGCCGTCGTCCGAACAGTTGGCGTTTTTGACGACCGTTCGGACGGCAACGTCCGTCAACCGAACGGCCGTCAAAAACACCAACCGTTCGGACGGCAGTTCGGACCACCAGTGTGACCACACCTTTAGACGGATAGCGTGCGTCTGTTCAGGTGTTCAGCCAGTTGGCGCAGTCAGTTCTACGCAGAAACAAAGACGAGTATGATCGGATACGCTTGTCATCGGACGATAGCAGCGACTTGGACGCCATACAATTACCCACACAGCAACAACAGCCGTCCTCCTGCTGCTGTGGATAGCATTAGACAATGTACAGAGCGCGTTTCAAGAATTTCGCCCGCCCCGCCCCTTTCCAGCAGCGGCGTAACCAGAAATGTGAATTGCGGGGTCTTGCCCCCTTCTTTCATCTTTCTTCCTTTCCCGTTCCGTCCCGTCACCTTTCTTTTATTCTTTTTCCTCTATCCTCCATCCACTTAAAAGCAGGATTAATAAATTCCAGCTAAGAAGTCTGAACGACCGCTTTGAACTCCCCCATCAGTCCTCGCCGAAATCGAGTTTGGTCCAGTGGCTTTTATCCCCCAATCTGGAACCAAAACAGGGCGCAACTTACTCACAGTTTTGGCCTGAGGTTCCCCCAATTTCTGACTCAAGTTTTCCTTTCCATTTTGGGCTTATAATTTCCCCTCTAGGAAGCACGTTTTGTTAAAAGTGTAGTTTGCCCAGTGAAAATAGGGGGAAGTAAAAAATAGGGGGAATTTTGTTAAAGATGCAGATTGAAAAATAGGGAGGAATCAAAATAGGCAGAGTTTTGTTAAGGGTGTAGTTTGCCCAGTAAAAATAGGGAAAAAAGTAAAAATAGGGGGAAATTTTTGTTAAAGATACAGATTTTAAAAAATAAGAAGAAAATACATGTAAAAGGGGGGAAGTTTTGTTAAAAGTGTAAATTACCCAGTGAGATATAAGGGGCGAGTTACAGTCAATTTTCCCAAAATTCGTTGCAATGCCAATATGGATAGTTAAAAAAATTAATGGCACCATCAGATAGCCCGGGTCCAAAACAGGATGGTGGGCGAAAACAGAGTGTAAGTGTCTTTTACGGCAACCGATGACTTATAGCTAATTGTATCCCAAAATTCGTTGCCATGGCAAGAGGCAGTGGCGATTTTAGGCCCGGCCCAGGAGGGGGGAGGCACAGTCCCCCAGTTTCACTCCACCTCCCCCCCTTCAGTTTCATGGCCATTGGCCACCCACGATTTTTGGCAAGGATAACACAAATATTAGATTTGTTTTGCGGTTCTAAATTTTAGAAAAGTAAGCAAATTTGTGGCTTCCATTGAACGTCTAAAAAACAAAAGTGCTTCAGCTTCAGGGGGCTTCGCCCCGTGACCCCCTAATCAGAGGCTGTGCCCATGGACCCCGCTGGGGGCTCTACCCCCAGATCCCCGTTATAGACTCGCGCTACCGCGCTCGCCATGGGGCCCTGCCCTCCAGATGTTGCAGGCTAGAACCGCCACTGGCAGGAGAGTCGTTAATAAGGTGTTAACACGATCCAGCAAACGTCCAACATTACATTTGCTGGATCGTGTAAACATCCCATAAAGGGCAATTTAAAAGACATCATCGGATAGCCCGGCCCTAAAATATTCTGAAGGCAGGTGAAAAAACACAGCGCAATTAGCTTTTTACGGTACCAAGTTATACTGCTTTGAATTTCCCATAGGCCGTTTATAAATTGGGGCACAAAAAGGAAAAATTTTTAATCAAAAACATATGTGTTTATTAGATCTATATGATTACTGATTAGACTGTATGTTTATAACTGAGCAGTTGTCACATTGTGCCTCCCCCATAATTGCATAAAATTGCCATATATCAGTTGGGTCCAATACCCTCAGATCTCACTGTCGCTGCCGCCGGTAGTGGCCCATATTGAGTTATATCACACTCCCCAGAACCAACTCCTCATATAATTTTAAGATGCTTACATACTGACTATCTGTGCAGTTGTGCAAGAAAGCAGTGGCGCCATGCAATGAAACCGACGATGAGCGGTGGTCTGGAATCTACAGTTTGAGTACAAAAATTCTGCTCATCTTCTCTAACATGCTTTGACATGCACTTTTCAAAAAGACTGATAATTGTTCAGTGATAAACCTATTTCACATGCATATTCTGAATTTAAATCTACTCCAAACTGCCAAATTTCATTCAATTATTCCTATAACTTTGCCAAAGTTATGCCACGTTAAGTGCAATCAACTAAAGAATTTTTACATTTCGCTTGAAGGCCAATGGTAAAACTCATTGTATAGTACAAATGGCCAGCCAATTCAACAGATTTTAAACCACTTGACTATTAATGCAATGCTGGAGACATATCACAAATTTAATCCAAAGCCAAAGACCATTACAAAGCTAAAAAGTACACGGCAGCAGATATGGGATGACTTGCCACGGACTTTTGCAATATCATCTGAATGCATGTGCTTTGGCCAGAGTGGTGAACATTTTGATCATCAGATAAGGATATTAATAAATGTAAAAACATCACTTTACATACTTGTTAACGGCATACTCAAGGACCCACACATCGAAAACAGCAAAAATCACAAAAGGCGATATTGCCTGCATCACACTGACGTTGTGACATTGCCTCCCCTACTTTCTTCCTAGTCTCCCCAGCAATTTCTGTCTGGCGCCAGGGCTGAAAGTAACCCATTTAACTGATACGTTTATGGTGTACTGTTTTTTGACACATGTGGTGTATAATTTGCGTAGTTCACAAACGACAAGATTTGCCGAGCAACAAGCTGTGTTGTTACTCACAACAGATGAATTAAACACACAACAACCAACAGAAAACACACAATGAAAATAATAATAATCCAAAGGCAAAGAAAACGGTGCCAGTTGCAAAAACATGCAGAAAATTCAACACATACAGAAACGCAGAAACCAAAATGAGCGCCAGGTGCCTAAAACATCACCTAGTGTAAGATGAACCAAAATTGCTAATGAGATGAATGCGTTACACAATGTGTCTTAATATAGACACGCTATAATGCCAACATTTTCAATGGACTGATCAATCATGGGCAAATTTGTGGCTTCTATTGAACGTCCAAAAGCCAAGTGGTACAACTTTGGGGGGGAGACTCTGGCCCACTGACTTTCTGACCAAGGACTCTAATGTCAGAGCTCCATTATAGGGGTGAATAAGTAGTATTTAACGTCCCACCTGACAGGGTATAGGTCATTTCGGGGACAGCCTTTCCAGGCAAAATTGCACATACACATAATAACCGAACAAAACGTTTAACCTTCACAGAAAGTTTAACCTTTATGAAACACAAAAAAACGACCAAAACCTAAAATTGTAAAAACTGAAGATTATAATTGTGAATATGTATCAGTAATGGCAGTTCTAATAATTTTCCCAGTTATTCTCCAGATAGTCCAGATAATGCTGCCTATTGGAGGACAGGGGGCTTCCATTATAGGCTTGCCACCCCCCATTCTTTGGCAAATCCTAAACATGCAGCGTACTACAGTTTGTGGTGTGATGAGGTCACAGGCCACAGTGTGTTATCAGTGGCATCATGGGTAAGTCAGCGAAAAGGGTGGCGGAACTACTTGCGCATGCAATTCCGCACAAAAATAAAATTCTGAAAATTTAACTGCAGAACTACACTACAGCTGGATTGCAACCAGCTCTGATGTAACATAATACAGCACAAATATATACATGCACACAACAACAAAACAGAAAATTGATCCTAAATAACTGAGATAAATAAATGCACAAGAAATTCTACAGCTAAGTGATAGTCACAAATTATCATATCTCATGGATACAAAATGAACTACGTAATTCAAAGAGCATTGTTACACTTGCATATTACAGTTTCAAATCAATTAATAAGACTACGTAGAGTTGCAGAAATTAACGATTAATCATGTGATTAATCACCTAAAAATAATAATCACCAAAAACTTAATCATTCATTTTCTGACTGAAGCAGTTGTTTGTGTTTACCAAGAATAAAAATGTCCACAAAATCGATCCTAAATAACTGAAGTAAACAGATGCACACAAATTGTACAGCTAAGTGATAGTCATAAATTATCATATTTCACAGATACAAGATGAACTAATTAATTTTGAGCGATTATGCTCATGCATATTACAGTTTCAAAAGATTGCACTAGTAAAAGAACTCTGTAATGGTTCAAGGGGGATGAAATTAAGAGATATTATAGGTTAAAAATGTAAAAAAAACAAGTGAAACTATGTCTGAAAACACAAACCACAACACAACTACTGTGCAAATGTACAAAAACAATGCCTGACAAGACACAGAGAATTGATGGCAAAGAAACAGCATTAAAAACAGCAGCAACAGTTTATAGTTGAAACAGAAATCTTACTAAAAAGGGTGGAAAGTCTGTCTGTAAAGCCCCTCTAGCGCCTTCACTGTTTCAAGGTCGTGGACTCAGACCACGGCGATCGAGTCCTTTGGCTTTGGGTATATGCCCCCCACCTGCTCCCACGGGCAGCCTGTAGGGGCGGGGGTTGAGTTGCTGGGTCTTCTTTCCCTGCTGATTCTGTCAAATTCGTCAGTATAGTGCTCAGCTTCGTGGTGACATCTGGTGAATGACGGCCACTTAAAGGTCCCAGTCTAAGGCCTTAAGGCCGAACATGAATTTCGTAGTCTCTGCGACGTGTGCCGGCTCACGCTGGCAATTGGATCAGTGGCGCCCTCTGCACGTTATTATGACCACGTACCACGTACTGCGTACAACTCCTCCTAAACTCTTGCTTGCATTCATTCCACTAGCAAAGTAACCCACCTGCAGGGCAGATACTTTGCTAGTACTCTTAAACTAGGAAAGCATGAAAGCCTGTACGATGCAAGTTTTTCCCTCAAGTCTCTTTTCTCTTGATAACTCTTTTCTGAGCTGAGTGAATCAAACAAGTGCAAGGTAGAAACAAGAATATCTGCATTGCATTCAACATATATCAAACTAGCTGGGGGCGGGGAAAAGGGATCTAAATGTTCACATATACGGCTGTAATATAATCACTGTAGCGCAAACTGAGATGCATGTAAAAATTCTCGATAAATTTATGTGACTCATGATGTTATCAGCATAAAGTAGAAAAGATTTGATTAACTGGCAGAACAATAGCATAAAACACAGCATAAATTGGTAAAAGCACTGAACAAGGACAGGGGCACAAAATAAATGGTATCCGGTCGTCTGATATACACAAATTGCGTACTATTTTTGCTGTTTCATTTCCTACTCGTCTTGTTCCGTTATAATGCAGTATCAGTGAAAATTCACAATAAAAATACAGTGTCCCAAAATTTTGCGACACCCCTTGCTTCAAACGCACTGAATTCAGTTTGTAGTTTATGGATTCCAATGAAATATAGTACACTGAGTGATCTTAACATTTATTACCATCGTATCTATTATGACGTCCGCATCTTACCGTGTGTTCAGTGTAACGTCATTATGACGTCAGAGTTTGTTTACATGAACGTTAAGTTCAATGCATTGTTATTCAAGCAGTTGCGTATGACATACCTGCCTAAAACTAAGAGCAACAAAGATTTGTCGAGGACACAGAGAGCCACTTTAAGCGGAAACTTTATAGACTTGTTCACAAGAATTGTCTCCATGAGTGTTTAAAATTTTGTACAAATCTGTAAGCTATTGACGATTTTACAGCAGCTTAACTGTAGCGGTGTCACTAATTTTGGGACACGGTGTAGATTGCTTTAAGAGGCCCTACATTTCTGTGAACCACAAAACATATTTTAGTACCACACTACAGGCCTATGAAGCTGCCAAAACAGTCGGAGTTTCTGACTGTTAAAATTTTGGGTGTCCGGGCAGTAGAGTTGCCTGAATGCGGATTTTTATTAAACCCAATCTAGTAGATTTTTGGGGTTTCTGATCAAACCGGTCTGTGTAAAAAGGCACAACCTGATAGGTTTTGGGATTTCTATGAGTTTCAGCTGGTTGATTCATACGAATTTCAGTCTGCTTCCCACAGCACAGAATATGCCAATGTCTGCAAATTCGTATGTTTCAATGTTTACAAAAAATTATCCACGATAAAATTCTTCATTATTAGTGGAACAAGAAACTAATATTGGGCTAAGTTTGGAATGGTTTTTTTGCGGTAGATTTTAGATAGTTTTTTGGGCGGTTTAAGTTAAAAAAAACATCCAGGTTTTTTGGGTACCTGGACTGATGTTTCAACCCTGCTTGACAACCATGACACTGCACCTATGAACACGAAACCCAGAAAAAGTTAGCAGAAGCAATGCCATAGTTTCATCACAGTTCATCATCACTCTCCGCATCCAGAACCAGATAAGCGTCGTTGTCAGCGATGTCGTCGGCTATAACGGCCTTCGCAGCTGTGGCAACCTTTTCTGGGCTTTCTAATGAATCCTCTCTGTTTTCCGACATCACTGATACACTGCCATCATGATCAGCCGACGATTCACTGCAAATACATCAACATATAACATGTTATCTGGTTTCCACGCACTTCGAGTTTCCACATGACAAGTATGTAAAATTTCCATTCCTCTTCTAATATAAACATTCCCCTCCTTCAGATGTCATCTTAATATTCATTACTTTCAGTCTGCTTATCTCGTCCCTAGCATCCCACCTCACTTTAATGCTGTTGCTACACTACCTTGTGAAATGCAGAAGTTGTAGTTTGGTCATTTACAACAATAAATTCATACTGGATAGTGCACACGTCGGCTCAGAAATTATTAACTAAAAAGCGACAAACACGATTGGCAACTATTCTCTCTCAAATAGTCATACGCGTCATATCACATCCTCTTTATTGCAGCATGCACTCAAAATGTCCTCCTCCAGCCCGAATGCAAGCGGCAAACGTTGACACCACTCACGAACAGAAGGCACAACAATCTGCATTTCACAAGGTAGTGTAGCAACAGTATTAAAGTGAGGTGGCCAAAAGTACAGTCATTTGCATCAAGTTTCTTTCGGATGTCGTATGCCAAAAATTATTAAAATCAGCCAATGCTGTACGGAGCTAGTCAAAAAATAAAAGTGGCACGTTTTTTATGGACTATGGTGTATATAAATTGGTACTTACCTATTTACTTATAACCAGCAGTCCATCAAAATGTATCGGTTTTACAACCGTCAGAAGCAAGGATGCCACTTTTAACTTTTTTTCCAGTTTAAATAGCTGAATACATATTAAGTGATCAATAATCAAAAATCGTTTTCTAGCACTCTCTGATGACAGTTTGGCACAGTTGGTAACATCATTGGTCGCAACAATGAAGTTAATCAACGCCGGGTCCGGTTAGTACTTGGATGGGTGACAATAAACAGAAGGGGAACATTTTCAAATTGGGGGTTGAATAGATGGTGGGGGGGTAAGAAATTCAACGAAAAACTAGCCATATCTCGAAAATGATGGTTACAATTAATCACTAATAGGAAGTGGCATACGCTCTGTCAGATGAGATGGAAATCATTGACCTTCGATGACCTTAAGAGCTGTTACATGCTACTGTGGCTAAATGGTGCAAGATAGAGCCTAGGTTTCTATTAATCACTAATAGGAAGTAACACACACCCTTTCAAATGGAATGAAAATCATCGACCTTAGATGACCTTGAAGCCCAATGACAACCAGTACGGTCAGCTATCCTAGCGACAGCTGGGCTTCTTGTTACTGTCTGATGCTGAAAGTAAACAAACACTGAAAAGCTGCAGGAAATGGAGTGTTATTTTATGATACACAATCACAGTCAGCTTGTAATCAGTGGTAGTAAGTTGTCTGTTCTTTTCACCAGCTGCTGTAGTTGCCCGACGATTCTCCCTTCAGTTTACAAGCTTCTGTGAATAGCAGTGAATTCCTCCTTGTTTCTCAACTTTCCCAGGTTTCAGATGATCATCTTGCTCTTTCGGGGCATGTGCTGAGTAAGTACTATTTTTCAAAATTTGTTTGTGACGGGAAGGACAGAGGAAAGGAGAGCAAGGGGGGATCGGAGACTGAAGCATCTGGACAGCTTGTGTGAATTGCGGAAGGATAACATGAGGTCAACACAGCTCATCGAAGTTTCAGAGGACAGAGAGATCGCATCGCATAGTTGCCAATGCCGTCAGTGATGGCACCATAGCAATAACAGTCACCCTATACCTGCTCATTGAGAGTCCAATGCTAAAGGAAAAGTTACTGAGCCATAAATTATAAGAAGAGATCACCGTGCAGGGTCCCAATAGTGGAGCTTTTTCCGCCAGATCTTGATGAGCATGTCCCAGCCACGGCGAGTGTAGTTGACGTACTTGTCCGGGGTGGACGGGTGCGCCTTGGTACGATTTGCACTAACACCACAAACACATAAGCCTTGTTCAAGTTACTCAGATAATTCCCTTTTCTGATTTTTTTAAAAAGTTTTACAGTTTCACAATATAACTCAACTTCGCTTTTTGTATATCTCGTTTTATTTATATTTTAAACATCTCAATTTTTTCGATTTTACATGCTATATCCAATTGACAAGTTATCTGAACGTTTTTAAGTGCAAATTGTATATCATATCGCATCAAATTCCTACTACTTTGCGGAATTCATTCACCCTGACTTATACGAGATAAACTAAATGATTTTTCCTTTTTCTGACTAATTTCTTTACGTGAAAAACAAATAAACCAAAGGCAAAAAGATAAGTTTGTACAACAAGTTTGTCACATTCTAAAATTGAGTGACACAAAGTATCTGTGGTAAAAAGGAAATCTCTCAGTCATAGAGGCAGGGACCTGAAGCGGGGGCAGTGGCCCACACACGAAAACTTTTTATTATGATGACACAGAGTGTTGACGTTTTGGCAACCACTGCTGATTACAAAGGCAGCAGCAGCTGCCGTAACATCAACAATCTGTCTCAAAATAAAAGATTGTGTTTTGATGAATTTTTGTACATCGGTAACTTATTAAAGACAGCCTACCGCTGAACATCCTTGACGTATTTGGCGTAGCAAGCGGTGTTCTTGCCGTAGTCGATCTGTTTCTGTCGACGTGAAAGAACCAACTTAACATCATTTGTCGCTAACTCGACGTTCGTATATCGACGCCGCTGGCCACCCGATCTACAACATATCATTCATATGCTGTACAGAGCCTGGAATGATTCAGTGTAGCCTATTAACTATCAGGATCTGCCAAACAATTAACGCTTCTTCACAAGAAGCCCAGCTGTCGTGGGTGGGGCAGACCGTACTGGTTGTCACTGACCTTGAAGGTCATCCAAAATCGATAATTTTCATTTTATTTGAAAGGGCATATGCTACTTCCTATTAGTGATCAATAGCAACCTAAGCCATATCTTTAAGGACCAACTTAATTCACGATTTCACGGCCGTGACATTTTCCGTGAAATTGGCCTTCTTCCGAGAAAAACGCCGACTTCCGTGAAATCCGTGATTTTTCGTGAATTTTAGCGCTTTTAGTTTAATTTATGACAATTCCAAAGTGTTATCAGCAGCTTTTGTACGGATGTTGCTGTTTGCTACGTGTCCCACTTCAGCGCTAAGTAGCTGACATTGACTGTCTTAAGTCTTGACTTAGTGTAGTAAATATTCGTTGTTCTGAAATTTCTTCATTTGCAATAGCGCAGCACCTCGAAATAACGTCTGCGGGGCCTGTGAATTTGCGAAACTCTTTCCTTGAATTTTCCGTGAAATTTGACACATTTTAAAAATTCTGCCGTGAAATCATGCATTTTTTCCCGTGAATTCGGTTGGTCCCTACCTATCTTGCTCCATTTAGCCACAATACATCTGTGACAGAGAAACGACAATCGCAACAAAAGGCCAATCTTTAAGCTTACAGCTTAGTGGTCGGCCCAAAAATCAAAAGGAAAAAGCCCAGCTAACGCAAAAGGGAACGCGCAACAGCGGTGCATGTTTGAAAGACCAGAAAAACAATCTAAGTTCACACATAGTAGCAACGATGTTTCTTTTGCAGTCACCAGAGAGCGCCAGACGACTGGTGGCTAATTATCTATAGTGTTACACTTGTACTCGACAGAGGGCATGACCTGTCTTGCTCAGCCAACGCCGTATCGGCTAAAAATCGCAAATTTCTCCCACCCCCTCTCACTTAGCGCCCTCGTTCAGGGTGACCCTTTTTCAAATTTATGGAAAAGCTTTATGGATCCTGAACCTGTCTTCCAGGCCGACGGTGAAGATTTGGTTGATCCTAGCATGCACCGTTTTTGACTGATCCACTCGGGTGACGAACGAACAGACAGACAGACAGAATTGCGATGGCTAAGACACGCTACAGCAATAGATGCTGTTGCATGTAAAAACCGCACCACAACCGAATACTAACTGAAGGAACGAACTGATCTCGTGTAAAGCTGGTTTGGCCAGAAGACGTTTCGGCTGACGGATGCTTCGGCTGCATGTAAAAAAGAATATTTGGGCTTATAATTCATGACCTTTAGGAACAACGTGTACTAAGCCAAGTCACCAAAGTCATGTTATTCCCACCAAAAGCACTTTACAGAAGCCATACAGACCCAATTTCAGACTGTTGAACATTAGATGGATCCCACTCCAATTGAAGCTGGGATGCCAAAAGCAAACGTTTGGTATGGTAGCAATTTACACATTATACACAATAGCAAGATTATTTGCAATACACAAGGAATAGTCTCAAAGCAATGAAGTATGCGAGAAATGCAACATGCACAAAATCATGCACTTGCTCACTTAGCCATCAAGAACTTGAAATAGATCATAAAATTCATGCAGCAGTGAACAATGTTACACATACGTGTCCGACTTTTTGCTACCGACACTGGAGTCTCGTGAGCCCATCTGTCTCCTGTGTCTGCAAGATAACAAACATCAGATGTATGAAAACAATTAGGACTATAATCACGGATTTTGACTAAGGTATGTGTTCCCGATTATGATGTGCAATGCAAATATTGCAAAAATGTGCAAAATCGTAATCACGAGAAACATCGATGAAAGCTATAAAAAGTTCAAATTCATGCTGTGATGCACATACACAAACATAAACACTCCAACTATCAAAATCACACTCAAAATCACCGACAATGAAACCGGAATATTTGCGACACTTTGCGAAAATTTATCAATAGTAAGGTCTATGAAGTTGTCATGCCAAACTGTAGTTTCGATCATCATTCTCAGTCCATTTGGGCATTTGTGTGACCAGACTCAGCTGCCATATTTAACTCGTTTGGTTAAACTAATGTATTACAAACTCACTCAACCAAATGGGTTCAAAATGATGGCCCACAGCATAACCAGCTTTAGTTTTTAGTTTATAGATCTTAATCAATAGAACCAATAGCACCATGAACTAGAAAAGTAGACGGAGTAAAAAAGTTGCAATTTTTCTGACGAACACTGAAAATTTCCTGCAGAATTCAGACAGACATGTGCAAATTTTCAACAGACAAGATTGCGAGTTCTCAAAATTCTGCCGCTAAATTTCTCCACACTGGGGGTTTTGCAGTCACAAATTTTGCATTTTCGAACAGAGATATTGCAACAGCAAAAAATACAAAGGGTGGGGGCAAATGCCCCCCCGCCACGATGACACTGGATTTCAAAGTTTATGTGCAATTTTGCCTACAAAAGCTGTCCCCGAAATGACCTATACTGTGTCAGGTGGGACGTTAAACCCTACTCACTCACTCACTGGATAGAACCTCAATATCTATAAGCAATTTAGCATTTACAAGTAATCACCGTGCTGCTCTTTCGGCCAGCTCCACTCTCGTACCCCAGTCAGGGGCTGTAGGCTGCTGACCATGCAGTGCTGGAAAATCAGACAGGCTGCAGACACACACACACACATAAACACATGAATAAGCAATACAACAAGGATAAACGTGCCTGCAAATGCTCAGCAACATCAAACTCAGTAAAGACTATGACATGACTTTGAAAAAAACAAGCAACTGCCATAAACCTACCAATTGACAAGACATCCTAAGTATAAAATGGTTTTCAGTTCAAAACTGCCAAAAATAATAGCAAAAACATACTGAACGGCAGTATAGATGATCCAGTGCTAACAAAGCTAACATTTCTAAACAAGTTGGGCCTTTTAAAAACCCGGGTTCAACCCAACACACAATAAAATCATGGTTCTTGCCCATATGTCAAAAATTGAATTCAAGGATTTTTCTAGAACTTTCAAGGGCCATGCGAAGGACATATAAAGAGAACTGAATTAAATCAAACCGGCACTTTTATAAGCATATATAAGCAAGTTCAGTTTACATTTGACAATTTAACACCTTCAAGCATTAATCAAAAACAGGAAGTATCAAAAAAATTTACCAAATGCATCAATAGTTGTCACTGAATCAAATCACTGATTCGGTCACGAGGTTTTTAGAAAATTAAATTCCAGCACTTTCAAGAAAATTCAGACACAGATTCAAGGACTTTCAAAAACCTGCAAGAGCCCTGTAAAACCCACTGGGTTACGTTTTTAAAAACCTAGGTTTTCCAGCATTGCTCCAGAGAGTCCAGAGCCATGCTACAACACTCACTGTTGATATCTGTCTAACTCATTGTCTATCCAATGCAATGCATAGCATTGGACAGAGTATAAAATCACCTTTGTGTCCGTGTGTCCAACATTTCTTAAGCTATCTTCCTTCCACCTTCCCTGTTCCTTTCCCTTCCTTTTTTCCTTTCCCCTTCCCCATTTTCCTTCCCCTTCTCCATCCCTTTCTCCTTTCCCTAGCCCTTTCCTCTTCCCCCTTTTCTTTTCCCTTCTGCTTCCTCTTCTCTTTAACTTCCACTTCCCCTTTAGTTTACCTACCCTTCCCCTTCCCTTCCCTTTCCCTTCTTTTTCCCCTTCCTGTTTTCCATCCCCTATCCCTTCTCCCTTTTCCTTCTTCATACCCTCCTATCTCTCTCACCCTTCCCCCTTCCCTTCCCTTTTGCATTTCCACTCCCCCTCCCTTTAAC
>Ga0056128_1004843_pt1 | contig 16902 bp, 9 predicted proteins | sample WorMetLIZISLAND2_FD_71113 | JGI IMG/M metagenome (GOLD analysis project Ga0056128, IMG submission 71113) | Marine gutless worms symbiont microbial communities from Max Planck institute for Marine Microbiology, Germany - Olavius geniculatus... ... | reverse complement strand
GGACATGCGGCCACAGCGCCCGTCGGCCGACAGGACCCGCCGGCGGGGAACTTAGCGGTCGCAGTGCTAGGGCCGCCCGATCGGTTTCACTTTCAGTTTCATTCCGGTTAATGGGTCACGTCGTCACTGAGTTGCGTCACCAATTTCACACCAGCACGACGGCTGCACTTTTCACATGCGTTTCTAATGAAAGCCCAGTGTGGCTGATTGGAGCGGCGGTATGTCTGCTAGCGGGTCCAGTTGTTTGTTGACGCAGACAATGGATGGCCGCATAGTGCGCGGCGGCATAATTAGCTCATGCCAATCAGCTGCCACAGATTGCAAAGCGGTTCCTGTCACAAGACTATATCCTGTAAGAAGCGCTATAGGAAGTACTGAACTTTACCTTAATGCAGCCTATATACTGGTCATCCAGCATGGCATCTCTAGGTAAGTACTAAACAGCATCTGACAGGACTCTACACTTCTGTGCATAATATCAACCAATTTGTATGTATACTGGCAATGAACACACGATTACCAATTCCAGTATCAACCGCAATAATGCTGAGCAACTTTCCTTAATCCACACTGCCACCAGGCTAGCACACTACAGGTGACCCATTAAGGTGAAGATGTCCAATGATACAGCAGGTGACAGGCAGCCCTAATACTCACTTATACACATCACAGGAGTGCGTAATAACACTTTCAGCTTTCCTCCAGCAACACGATAACAAGACGACAGACAGCCCACACACTGCATAGAATTTCTGACCAGTATATGTGACAGATTACTCAGTTTGCACGCGTGTGCCCGTGACGCGGGCCACTGCAAATAGATGCTTTTACAGTCAACTAGGCAGCTGTTAAACTGCAGAAAAACTACAGCGGGGGTCACACAGCAAAGACATGAAAACTGAGGTGCTACAGAGGTGATATTCTTAACACATCACTCATAAAATTTTGCAATATGGTGCACCCTATTTGTGCAATATGAGGTTGGTTGTGACTCTCACAATTTCAGTATAATGAAGTAGTAAGTTCTCAGTGGATTCCATGAAATACAATTCTCACTGCATGAGGCAGAAATAAATTTCTGTCACATCACTACTTTCAAGAGGAAATGTAACATGAATTTCCAACATTTACATCAACATATTAACATCAAACAGTGTCTGCTAGTGTAGCACTGATTTTATTGTTGTCCCTTCTTGCAGCAGACAGTGCAGTTGTCATAAACCTTTTGCAAAAGTATTCTGTCACTGGTCTCTAGACTCTACTTCAATCAAAGTAAGTGAAAGCAAAAATAAAATACAGCTGCAAAAATAATCCAGTAGAGTTTGGACAGATGCCATATAGGTTTTAATCATGGTTAAAAAATAGACTGTCTTCTAACCATGGTTTTAACAGATAAACTTTTGCGATATTTTGTGCAAACACACTTTCCCAGTCGACTCAGCAGAAATCTGATATTCATTTAGTTACAAGTGACTTCTGCAAAATCTTCAGTCAGCTGACACTGTTTGTTGTGGAACAGGAAGTGCATTAATTAACCAGTACTGCTCCAACTATACCCAAAAATTCATTCTCTGGACAATTAACTTCATCCGCAGGATAACTCATCAGCTAAACATTCATCAAGTAGTCTATTCATACTTCTCAGTCCAATATTCAAGGTCTGTCTAAACTGACACATTGCACCATGACAGCTAGAGACTACAGAGTCCTAAGATAATTAGAGATGCTGGTTTATAGTGGAGAATTTTCTTAAAATATGCTGAACTTTTTGAGGCGAAATATGTGGGAAAGTATGCGGAATTTAACGAAATATGTGACGCATATATGCGGCATATATGCTGCATATACTTTTCGCATACTTCCGGCATATGCAACTTCGTGTGACGGAGAATCATAATCATGATCATAATAGGCCTATTCTGCACAGTTTTGACATTTCTGACTTAATATATTCAACGTCTAATTGTAAATACCGGTAATCATATGCCACCAGAAATATTTAACGGTCTTAAAATGTTGGACAAAAAAATGCTGAAAAATGCGATCGCATATGCGGAAATATGCAGCATATGTGCGAATGTATGCAAATTTTTGAATATGCGGCATAATTTTCGCATACGCGATTGTGAAAATGCCATTATATGTAGAAAAAAATGCGATATGCTGGTTTTGGCAAAATACGCGATCGCATATGCAATAGCACATTCGCATTAACCAGCATCCCTAGACAATTATGATCAAGAATGGAGAAAACAGTTCAATCACCAAAGTGTAGTTACAACAACAGCTCACAAACACAAAATTTGCACTTATTAAATCAACGACATAGCAAAGCTATTGGCTGCAACACAAAATAAAGATGTATCATTCACTCATTTATAGCAAACTTTTACAGCCCACTGCATAATCACAATACAAACTGTCATCAAGAATATAACATATTACAAAAGTGGAAAACTGTTACTTACTTTATCTGAAAAATTTGAACGAACATCAAAAATACAATTACCATATTTTGCGGATGCATCATTTGGGACGGATGAGGTGGTGGCTGTCCCATTCGCTGTGGACCTCCAGTCCAGTTCGGATGTGGAACACCGTATCCCGGCTGACCAGCATTAAACTCCTCTCCAGACATCTTCTGTGATCCGCTGAATTCTGCTCCCGGATATCCGGGCGGATTACGGATATCGGGTCCGCTGGAACCTTGCAGTAGCTGGTTCAGAGTTGGTGTAGGTACGGGTGTGCTGTGATGCTGTGCCGGCATGGTTGATCCAGGTAGAAAACCACCGCGAGGATGCGTGGGTGGCATGCCAGGCCAACCAGGTCGACCCGGACTCATCTTCGGATATCCGGCTGTACCAGGGCCCCTGATGTTCGACGGAGGTTGTCCGGGCGGTCCTCCGTAGTACGGACTGTTCACTGGCTGCTGTGGATAATCCATGACTGGACCAGACCTAGGGGCGGACCCTCCACTAGACGTTAGCTGGTCGCCGGGCGAAGGTCCGCTTGTAACACCATTGTATGGGGTCCCCATCCCGTGCGGGGTGAACCCACTGTTCGACACACCGTACTGCTGCTGCGCCAAGGCGTTGTCTGCCATCTCGTTCTGCGACGAACGTCACCGTTCCGTGGACCAGTAATCGTGTGACAGACACGGCCGTCAGGCCTGGCGTCGACCTACAGCAAAGCCAGCCTCCATTTTGGATTCGTCAAGTCGAACGTCGCGCCGAATTCCGACCGAAGACACGCTCTAATCACTGGCTAGCCTCGTCACACGTGACGCGCCGACCAGCGATCGATAATCGAAGACAGACAGTCGTCCAATATTCGCCGATATGGCGTTCAAACGTCGGCACAGCGCGAAGAACAAAAAGCGAAATGTCTAGTTAGTCGTTGTCGAGCTGACAGTCATACGTTCGACAGGCAGAACGTCGACAAGCGATCCGACGAGGTCGTCACCGATCCGCAAGAAACTTTCTACACGTGACAGAGTGTCCGGCGGCCGTCGGCGACGGCCAAAAACTTAGCGCCGGACAACATAATGTGGCAACGTTTCATCCTTTCGTCCATAAAGTCGCTCGCTACGCCGTCCATACACAAACACCGCTGTTATCGACTGGGACCGAACACCCTGACAGTTTGCTGTATCGCTCCGCTAGCGCACCGGTCAGCGCGCCGCTTCACAACGACTTAGTGAAACATCAGTTTTTATCATCATCTCGGTGTATTTGCGACGAGAATATACCAATAAGATAAAATTGTGTCAAATGTTATTATAAAATTGAACGGAATGAAGTATATCTCCTGCACTATATTTTCAGTCCGTTTCAAGGTGCGGAGGGACACAGATTTTTGGCGGTACGGCGTCTAAGCCATAGCTTTTAATTCCGGCGAACGAGTTGCCGATACTTTAGCCTCCCTCCTTGCAATAAAAACGCCAAATTCTTCACTATCTTTGAATTTTATCACATAACTTGCGATGTGCTTGAAGACAAGAATATTTTACTGAATTTTAGAGCGTCAGAATGTTAATCTGACAGCAGTGTAGGGAACAGAGAGCGATTAAACAGAGCAGCTGGCATAGCTGCGCTGACGTCACGCGCTGAACCTCGAGCAGCAGTGCTCGGCGTGCAATTAGCTTTTCGGTAAATCTTGGCCGCGACGCCCGCCCGCACGCATGCACGCACACACTCCACACGCAGCCGTCGGCGGCGCCGAATTTGCGACGACCGACTTTCCTTTTTCCAAGTCCGAGTCGGCGTAAAACCGGGTGAAAGTTTTTCGTCGCCGAAGCCAGCGGAGACGAAATATTCGGCGTTGGAGAAGAGATGCAGAGCGGAATACGGGCGGCTGTTCCCGTTATAAAACGTCACCCCGCTGCTGGACTGTACAATGCAAGGACTAGGCCGGCTGTGGCTGGCTGGCTGGCTGGCCGCCGTGTATGCATGCATACGGAGGGTCGGTCTGCATTGGCGGGCTTTGTACCGAGTGACGGAGGCCGCTGTGCAGCAGCACACCACCGGTCGTTCGCTTGCTTGGTTAGAGCGGACAGACGCTTGCTTGTATGCGTGTCTGTCTGTCTCCGTGTGCCTGCTTGCTGACTGACTGGCTTGCTCGACCGAGCCATGCCTTCGTATGCACGCTGACCCTGCCTCTGCGTCTATTCCGTTTCGGTACCGCGCGTAGGCCCCTATACGGCTAAACAACGGAACGGAGATACTCCACCAACCGCGCCACTCTAATCCAGATACGAAACTGTTTGATGTAGCCACTTCGGTTCTCATGTTCTAACAGTTTCAACGATGTGCTTTTCAACATCAGCGATCAATAATACGCTTGCTTGCCCAGTCTGTCAGATAGCCTGAGTTCACCGACTCATATTTCGCCGTCTTATTGTGACGGTCGGTGGAGGAAATTTGCCACAAGCAACTTTTCAGTGCATGTATTTCTATCAGCACAACACAACCACGCCTTTGCCCTTCAGTAGAGGCCAATACTAATATTTTCGTGTCACTAATTAATATCTTTAGCAAAATATTTTTAAAAATTGTATGTACCCCTCTGATTCTAGTCTGCAGGTTCCGTTTATGGCCTACTGCATCCATAAGCACGAAGTACAAGTAAGTCAAGTAGGGCTGCGATAGTCTAAATAACGACCAATCTGTAAGCCTAATCATGAACACGGGATCCCGCAATTACAAATTTTTAAATCCCAGATCCCAGAATTGAGATTGCAATCACTAGTTTTGGTCACTTCAGTGACAAAGATCGACCCAATGACGCCTAGCTGTCGAGTGATAATGAGTCAGACTCCAGAAACCATCTATTAAGAACAATCATTGTTCGAATCATGCTGTCAAAGGCCCATAAAAAGTGAATCATCATTCGGTTTTATTAACGACTGCAACTAGTTCCAAAGTTTATTTGTGCCACATTGTAATTAAAAACTTGATATTGACTCATCACTATTTCAATGTTTACATTTTCGTGTTTTCTTGCATGTGATTGGATGAGCGGGAAAGCTGTGTTGTTTTTGAACGATTTTTGTAGTATTATCGTTAAATCAATGATAAGTAGGTTATTTTGTGCTTGAAAGCTGTTTTTGCATGTTTACGGTTTTGATGATAGTTTTTTTTATTCATTTGCGGAGAGATTAGCATATCGGTGCAGCGAGTATGGCCATATAACGTGTGCTTAGTTCGCCCTTCACTAGCGGTGGTACTATTTACCCAATAGAGTGTTCTTTTGTTTACCGTATTTTTAGTAACTTTGCAAAATATTGTCCATTTCGATTTTTTCTGTGCCTTATGAGAGCAGTATATCTGGTGTAAGATTTGGTTGCGGGCACGGGTAAAATGCGGACCTGCGGACCGACCAACGGGTAAACTGCAGACCAAACCTGCGGACCAGGTCCGCATTTTACCCGTTGGTCCGTATCTATATAAGTCCAATTCAAATTTACGGGCACTGTTTTCGAGATATTTTCAAAAATGTGTTTCAAAGAATATATAAACGTAACTTTGTTCTTTTAAAGCTAGATGTATCGCATTTGACTGGTCTTGCCTCATTAATATTCAACACGTCTGTCCACACAGGCACCGTCATCTACCATAGAATATTTAATTTCACCAAAGGATATTTAATTTTTTGACCCCCATTTTGTTAAGGAAAGAATTTCCAGGTAGCAGATGAGTAAGGGGGATTTTTTTTGGAATTTTTGAGCTCCGATGCACTGTTTTCGAGATATTTCCAAAAATGTGTTCAAACCTACAGTACGACGTGCGTGATAAGTTCCTTTCTGGGGTCGTTATTGGTTGAACGTTTGGAGAATCTGCAGAGATTTCAGCAACTGCAGTTGCCAAGTCCAGCACAGATTATCTGCAGACTCCACGGAAGAATTTCCGCTTTCTGTTGTGAGTCGTTGCCTCAGGGTATTTCATCAACAGGTCAAAGCTAAGACCATGACTGACAACAGTCACAACACGTTTACTAGATCAGGGCATTCGATTGGCATTTGTTGGTGCATCAACAGTATCTACAGGGTGCAGGGGCGTCTACATCGTATAATCCTTGGAGCAGATGCTCCAAGAAAAAAATAGGGGGAAGGTTTTTGGGAAGTTAGGGGGAAATTAAATATTATAATTCTACATTTTTGATATATTGCATGTTATATCAGAAATGCTGAATTATAAAATCCAATTCTCCCCTAATTTTCCAAAAACCCTTCCCTCATAGAAAGTTTTTTGGGCTACAGTGCCCGTTTGAGTTCAGTGACGGATTTCGATTTCCATGAAAAATTGTTGACAAAATACAGCGATAAACTTGGGATGACTAAGACGCGCTGAAAGCAGCAGCTGCTTTTACCCATAATAAAATGTTCGTCACTTTGAAGCCAGTAGCAACAAAACTGATTTTCCCAGTTGTTTTCGATACACGCTACTGAATATATTACAGTACTAAATTCTTGGATGTGCAGAATCACGATGTTGTCGGACAAAAAAATCTGTAGCTTTGCAACAGTAAAAAACTATCAAATGTCGCTTCGCCTTTATATGTAGATGAAAACAAATAATGGAAGTGTGAAAGTTGCGTTGAAATTCCGAGCGATAGTCCAGCAAAAAAGCAAACAGCTTTAAAGTATTCCTTTTGCCTCAGCCTGTATAGTCACAACACTACAGTTTTTGTTCACTTAGCTTAGGCCTACAGTCGATAGCAAAAGTATTATGCCTGGATTATCTCACTTTCCTGATGAAGAAATAAAATACATGAAGTCAAAAATAGTATATAAAGCTTTATTTTCTCCCACATTTTCAGAGTTATGTAAAAAAACTAAAAGTAGGCCTATGTGCTAATTGTGTGAAATCTTCGGCACAATTAGCCTACAGCCTTTTATAGAATTTAATTCTCAAATTGCTATTATTTTTAGTTGAGTAAGCTATTATCAGCGTTCGAAACTCAGATTTTCATTGCGGTCAGCCGTTCGCTGACTGCAGAGCATTGTGGACCAGAACATCTGCTGTTGTTAATGACCATTGGAATATATACAGTGATCTGTGAGCAAAGTGTAAACGCAGGTCGAATACCTCATTTTAGTCGAGTGATTTACACAAGACAGAGGCATAACAGCTAAACGATTCACGGGTGGACTCGTTACCACGAGCATCGTACTTTAATTTTGTCATCTTTTTAAACTAGATATGATGTGTTAGGCTGGTCATGCCGACTTGTGCAATTTAACACCAGTTTAAAAAACAATTTATTTGACAGTAAATTATCTGTCATATTTACACTTACAATTGCCTGAACTGCAGCAGTAAATGCTTAAACAGGGGCCTACAACATGAACGCTATAGTAAGCTCATACACATTATGGCACATCTCTCATTAGGCGTTCGATTGCGTGGGGTCCGCATTTTGGTGGTCCGCAGTTTACCCGTTGGTCGGTCCACAGGTTCGCATTTTACCCGTGCCTGAGGCGCTTTGGTTGCAGGTTTCTGGAAATGTGACTGTGACTGATGTGTGTAGATGGCAAGCGTACAGCCATTGTCACTGATTGCACAGTACGATGATCTGGTAAGGTGTCGCACTACGTTATCTGCAGGCATTGAAGCTGGTACGTTGCTCATATTATTTTAGTTATTGAACAATATCTCAAGAATGCTGTTATATGGAGCTGTCAAGTTAACGTGTTAACTTAGTGCATTAAAGAATTAATGTGCGTTAAAGAAATCAGTGCACATACACAAATTAACTAAATTCTATGAAGCAGGAGTTCCAATATTCCATTAAACTACGGTTATTTGATGATCAAACAATATTCAAGTGATTAAAAATTGTTTCATTGCCATTGCAAAATTTTAGTAAAAGTGAAATTTTCTAATGGACAACCCCTCAGCGATGTCTGACCTAGCCATTCTGGAGGATAACAGGGAAGATAATTAGAACTACCATTATTGTTCATTACAGATGCATGCGTATAATGGAGTTCTTGCAATTTTAGGTTTAGCTTGTTTTTTTTGTGTGTTTTTGTGTTTCCGTAAAAGTTAAACTTTCTGTTTCTTTATTTTTATTGTAAAGGTTAAACTTAATCGTTCCATTATTATGTGTTTATGTGCATTCTGCCTGGGAAGGCCATCCCCGAAATGACCTATACAGTGTCGGGCGGGATGTTAAACCTACTCACTTGCTCACTCTGACCTAGCCCATAGCACAGCCAAGTATGACATAGGTCTGCATGCAAAATTTCACCACCAAACGTAGTGCTGTTTGGGAGTCAAGTCTGTCGGTAACTCTCAGTTATTATATAGGTTGTTTATGGACAATGATCGTAGAACTTTCAGTTTTTAGTCAAAATTAGTGATTATTTAATTGTTGATTTTGGAAAAATTTGTAACGTAATTAATTTTTACACAATTCTGTCCATCTGTCTATCTGTTTGTCACTCAAGTGGTAGCCAAAATTGGTGCAAACTAGGATCACCAAATTTTCACTGTTGGATACCTGGAAGACTGTAGTTTCTGGATCCATAAAGCCTTTCCATAAATTCGAAAATCGAAAGGGGTCACTCTGAGCGAGGGTGATAATGAGAGAAGGGTAGGGGAAATTTGCGATTTTTACTAATAAGTTGCTGTATCTCAGAAATGATGTGAGATAGGGCCTAGGTTACTTATTAATCCCTAATAGGACGTCATACACAGGCTTTCAGTTGACACTGAGAGCAGTTTCCTTGAACATTAAAATAGGGGTTTTTATGTATTTTTTGGCGATTTTGGGCTGCTGGACACATTTCATGAGCGAATTGTGCTGAAATCACTAGAGATAGGCCAGGACAAGCTGCATACGAAATTTTAATGGTCCAAGTCTAGACTTTTTAGGTTCAAGGAAACCTGCACACGAGGGCATCAAAGAGCGGTATCCCTGTAAAAGTTGTTATTTTGCCGCTGTTGGCCAGTCTATCACAAAAACTGTTGCAGGTAGGTATGGGCATGCTGCCTATCACAACAAGTACTCATGACGAGCTTTTTAGTCGTATCAACATCGATGATTTTGAAAGACTGTGAACTTCCAAAATGAGGGGTTGTATTGGTTTTTTTGGCGATTTTTGGCTGTGTCGCACTCTTCAAGAGTGAATTGCAACGAAATGGCTGGAGATAGACTAAGAGTCTTAAGACAGTTTGTGAACAGGAACTGCTATAGGCTTTCGCACATCTCGTGAGCATTAGCTTAAATTTCTTGTTTTAATTGTTATAGCACTATGGTAGTGACTAGTTAGGGCCTAATTTATAGGAAGTACTGCAACAGGAACCTTGTTGAGGTTAACAGTACAGTGAGACACTCACCACCGACTGCATATTTTCTTATCTTAGTATGTGATCAGCAGTAATGACGCGCTGATTATATTGCACACTGCTGTATGGTTGTGTGCTGTTTAGAGTTTCAAGAGTTTGTTCGTAATCAGGAAGTGTGTCGCAAGCGATGGCTTGACTCGCGGACAACAGCTGATCATCTGAAAGTGAGCGTTGCTGAAAAAGAGCAAGAAAATGTTGCACTGCAGACGAAGCTGAAGCATGCTCGGTGGGTGTTCTGATCTGTCGTCGCTGCCTTTCATTCTTTACATGTGTTAGAAACTAACTGTGGATACTGGATAGTCTTTGATTTCAGATTAAATGCTCAAAGGTTTAAGGTGTGCGCGAATCGTCATGAGAACCAGCCTCAGAACTAAGGAGCATCATCATGGGATGACATCGTTACTTATCACCTGACACAGTCTAATGCATTGCACAGCTGAGACTTTAAGCCAGTACTCGATTTGTTTTCTCTAAAATGATGGAAGGCTGAGTTGACCTGCTTTGTTGGTCATTCTTTACCCATCAAAGTAGTAAACCGTGCTTGGTGTAGTGCAACTTTGACCAATGCACCAAACCACCAGAATACAGTCTTATATTGCGTTCGATCTAAACTGTGCATTATGCAGTTGATGTTTAATTTGTTGTTGCAGAAGTCAAATTGACCATGAGATCAGGAAGCGTCAGAAAGTCGAACAGGAGAGAGATGCTGCTGTAAGTTGAGTTTGCTGGTGATGCTTACTTCTCGTAAACAGTGCACATGGAGGGATGCTCAGTCAATAAAGGGTTGGGTTTTCGCAGCATAAACCTGTTTCTGAAAGCTTTCTTTGCCAGTCGAGAAGTTTCTGCTGTACCGATTTAAATCCATCTCTGTATGTGGATCATTGTTATCAGCAGCATTAGCACTAGCAATACCATGCAGTTGCTCACCAGAATTGTCATACATATCCATCCAATAGTTGCATTAGAGCTGTATAGAATATTTAGTTTGCATGTCTATTAAGCCAAATTATACTAGCTTTAGTTTGAATATTCGTGTAGAAATTTGTATAGCTTGAATACAAATATTGTATGACTGTACATTTCTTTTCTGCACCGATCCCGCCACCAGTACTCTGGCTGTGCTGCTTGTTGTTCTGTACTGAGAACAGTTGAAACTTTTTTTGTGCTGCAATAAAATTGTGTGTGGAAGAGATATTATATGACTGCATTGTGCTTGTTTTATGAACACCAGTGCAACAGCGTGTTGAAAGTTGTTAATTCGCAGGATCATTGATTCATCTTGCATTGCAAATATGCATGAGCGCAGCGCATTGTGGCTATTGTTAAATTGCGCCTTCTAAATATCTTACTTACTTACTTATGCATGCACTTGCAGGAAAATCAGATAATGCTGGTACGTGAGCTGCTCAATGACAAGCATAACAGAACGGCTTTGAATGAGAAAGATCGTGAAAAACTGGCTTTCCTCAGCATGGACTACCCGAGCCCTCGCGTGGACACTTCACCAAAACGGTGACCGTAGTTGCTTTTTGCTCAGGAAATAGGGTTGTATTCACAGTTAATTCAGTTCAGTAATTGTATTTCAGTATCAAGTACTTTAGTCAGTAGTCCCAGGATATTACAGTCAATACAGTTGCTGCATTTGTCCACAATTAGTGCAGAGAAGTACTTGTTAAGAACATCTCATGCTTTATTTGGCTAGAGAACTGTCAGTGACACTTCCGACAGGTGACTGTTTCAGGTAACTGTCAAGCAGTTGAGAAGCTTTAAATTCTCAAGTCCACAGTTCTTGTCATCGCTCGGTGCATCACCAAATCACGTGATTGTGCAGACTTCAGATGTTGATATACTATACTGAAGATATTCTATTAGCTATACAGCAGTTTTGGTTTAGATTAGTGCAAGTTATTTGAGTTTGATCTCCACAAAAGTAGTAGTGTATATTATTTGTTGACATTGTCGTTTTTCTAGGGGTTTGGAGCCAATTGGCGAAGCATCAGCATCAATTCTATCTCCATCGGACATCAGTTTTGACAAGACAGAGGAAGACTTGGAGTCATCGTACCTGCGCAGTGGCAAGAAGTGGAAGCGTTCTGCACCAGCAGGTCGGACTTCGGCTGCAGCTGATGATGACGCAGATGCCAAGGTGTCAGGGAAGCGCAGCCGACGAACTGTAAGTACATAGCATCTAATCAGATCTGCTTGCTTCTATTTTGCACCTACTGACTGACTTCAAAGTCCACTGACTGTAAGGTTGTTGCTGAGCAGCAATTTTGATGCAAGTCGTTTTGTAGAAAATGTGTTGCGTGTGTGATGCATGTTTTTCATGTGTTTTTACAGTATATTGCTGTTATTCTGTAACACATCTTTTGGGTGTCAAAACATACTTCATGTTTCAGACAGTGTTCCCTTAGTTACTAACTATATCATTCTTAGCCATAGTTGTAATTAACACTTGTATTTGGGTCATTACATGTCAAATCAACCAGTGGTTTCCACCTGACCGTCTCAGAAATTGATGAGTTTTGGTGAGCAAATAGGCAATTGTAAGAAACAATGCCATGCAAAATTTCAGCACTCTGTCTCACGTGGTCTCTGAGATACAGGCTGTCATTCATGGGTGGGGTACTGCAAGTCTGCGGACGACTAAATTCTGTGTCGATTTTGGCTTGCTGTATTTTCTAAATAAATAATCCTACATCTTTGAAATTTTCACCATTTATTTACCTTTTGGAGTACTTCATAAAAGTGTAGAAACTTTACTTCTAAGACTACTGGTCTGCATGCTTTGTGAGCTTCAAAAAAACACTTGTCATTTTCGCGGTCAAAAATTCCATTTTTGGACAGCAACAACAGGAGAAGAAGAAGACCTTAAGCTCCAAAAATTGGTAGATTTGTTTGGACCTTGTTGGTAGTTTGTTTTGGTGTTTTTTGATTTAATCTTGGTGCAACAGCATTTGTGCTGCAGCGTTATCAAATCAGCATGACTTGCGAAATGTCATTATCTTCGAGTGCACTTTTTGTCCATGTATGCCAGGTGGAAGCAAAATGAATTACATGTCACCTGAAAGGGGATTCAATGAACTTTCATTTGATACTAGCATAAAGTTGCTTCCGTGATTCCCTTTATTTTTAAAATCGCCTAAAATATGTCCTATTTTGCCAGTGAAGCGGTAGTGCAAGTGGCCACTTTCATTTAGACTATCTTGTCCATGTGGACGAGCTGAAGCAGAATGAATTTGCTATCACGTGACAAAGCATAAAATATACTTTCATTTGATGCTAAAGTCATCTTGCTTCCATGATAGGACCCTGTGTGGGTCCCGGGGTCACAGAATAAGCCTATACTCGTCCTGACTGGCTGAGCTCCTTTTCCTTTCATTTCGTTGCCTTTCTTTCCTCCTGTTTTTGTTTTTGCTTTTCTTATGCTTCTTTCTTGCTCAACTAGGCTGTAGTAAAGGCCACTAAAGAAGGACCATCTTCAGTGAATGTTTGAATGGATTTTGCTAGCATCATCGGCGGTCAAATTCGGCTGACTTTGTTTCTGCTGGATTCGGCTTACCAGGAATCGTGGAGGAGACACCATCAAAGACATACTTTGATAGAGATCGGCGGTTCTCCAGTCCTGGAGGTTCTGATCCTGGTACGTGTTGCTAAAGACTTCTTTTTTGCCTGGGCATTGTGTTTAATTATAAAATCGTGTCTTTTATTTTGTTTTACATGCATGTATACTTATGTTTGCCATTCATGCATGTTTCAGTCAGCCACTGATTCACTGTAAGTTTTTTTGCCTTGGAACAGATCTAGCTTCAGCGGACAATGATTATGAGATGGGAGCTCGAAGGATGACAGCATCCCGCGGAGTGATGCCTACCACTCCCGCTGCTGAGTAAGTCTTGCATTTCTCACTGCATTAATGTATTGGGGAAACCGTGATATTGCTTTTTTTAAAACTTTATTTCCTCCTTGTTGGCATTGGCTTGACAAGCGGAATGGTACTGAGTTTGCTAAATTATGTTGAAAACAGTTTTTAAAATGTATTGTTGGGGAACCTAGCTTATCTTGAAGTAATTCTTGAAACATTGGTTGTTCAAGGAAAAAGTAAAATTAACGTTATTAATTTTGTCACTAGGACAAGGAGCAAAAATCACGAAGTGAGATAAAACTGTCTTACTAGACTACCAGTCTTCGGTTTCTACAGATTTTTATTTTTGGTATAGCCAGCCAATAACAGCGATTGTGGTTCACAAATTATAGACAGTAAACTTACTAAATACTCTTTATATCTGTCCAGATATTCTGAGAGAATGATACGATAAAGAAAAGTAACTGATTATGAGTTGTACAGAAGTTCAAAACATTATTTTTGAATATCAGTCTTAATTTAATGTTTAATGTTTAATTAATGTTAGTTGCTTGCCCTGTGAGGTAATGTAATTAAGTATGTTGAAAGTTAGTGAATTGAGTGCTGTGATGTTTGCGTTATGTTGTCATTGTAGGACTCCATTGAGGCGTTTCGGATCCAGCAGCACACTGAACAAGCAGCATGTGTTTGAGTCGCGGACTTGTGTGCTTCCCACCACGTGCATTGCTGTAAGTTGCAACATAGCTGTATGTTGGTTATTTGTGTACCAGTAGTTTAATTGTTGTGAAGTTTATTTAAGTGGATAACGCTGCGATGATTATCTGAAAGGGCTCTGGGCTGGTCAGAAGTGATTTTTTAACTGGACAACTTTTTAGAGACTTAATCTGACCTGGGAAACCTCTAAAGCATTTTGTATTAAACAAAAATTCAATGATAATCATAGCTGCATATGAATTGTCACGCAGACTTTTCAAGCAAGTGTTATTTGTTGAGATTTTGTAAAAATTTGACTTTCTGTTTAAGTTTATTCAAGTAATTCTGTGTCCTTTTGAACTGCAATAGTATGCATATTTTTTAATTGTTGGATACTTTTCGAAAACATAACATGTTTACCTATCTTGGCACATTATTTATATAGTCATATTGTTTTTCTGAATAAATTGGCTTATGCAGGTGATTTTTCTCTATTTAAATAGAGATTTGTAATTTGTGAGAATTATTCTGGAATGTTGTTGATGGGCGATAATGTACACTGTGGCACAAAAAACGTCTCATTTTTTCATTGTCCATGTCTGCGCCAGATGTTAACAGATTTTCAAAATTTTTTTCACTGGCACATTCTGTGGGCAATTAGCAATAAAGTGGTTATTAAATATCCCACCACACCTTAACTGTGTCATTACACTACCTTGTGAAATATAAATGTACAAAAAACCAGTGAAAAAATTTGAAAATCGGTTAATTTTGGCAAAGATACAGATTGCCACAAAGTGGGACTTTTTTGGGACAAAGTGTATTTGTCATCATTTGCTTTCTTGTTACACTCAGTGTATAATTTTTCTTTAGAAAGTGATTTTGTTGAATAAGTTTCTTGCGATGCTGAGTGTTACTAGTTTTTATTGATACCAGTGTTTCTCATGTGCAGTGTGGAAAGAAACTTCGCTTTGGAAAGCCAGTCTTCAAGTGTAAAGGTGAGCCGTATATGAATATTTTTATCGCATTTTATGGAAAATCATTTGTCAGCTGATACCTATACTGTGTCGGGTGGGATGTTAAACCCTACTCACTCACTCACTCAGTCGATACAAACGCTAGCATTGTTTGAAATTTTTTTGGTATAGATGACAGTTGTAAACATTATGCATTGACTGACTGCTTAACTTATCGCTTAGTGTCTTATGATCTTATGATCCATATTCATGTGGTATGATGCATATTCGATAATATTATCGCATTATGCTGTATTTTTTAAAATTCTATTGAATTTTTGATGATTTTTTTGAGTGCTTATTTGCTATTTGTCAGTTGTCACTCTGTTTCTGTTATCTGATAATTCATATTTCATATTATTAGTATTATGTTTAATTTTTTATAATAAGCATGGAATACAACAAAAATAACTATATGAATGAACATATTTTTTAACTGTTATTAATTTCCAGTTGGATTTTTTCCGATTTATCTCATGCTTACGTTGAACACTAAACACATTGTTTTTTATCTTTTCCTGTTTTCACGTCATGTGTTCAGACTGCCGTGCTTCATCGCACGGTGAATGTCGCGATCTGGTGCCTTTGCCTTGCATTCCGTCAATGCCCACTCCAGCTACTTCAAAGCATTCGCTCGTGGTTAGCAGCATTCTGCTATTTGCTGGCAATGTAGATTGTTATTTGATATGTACATTGTGTTCTCAAAAAAAGTACTGTAGTTCACCATTCTTGATTGATAACTCTGTCAGTTCTCAATGGATTTTCAAAATTTTTTCACTGACATACTCTGGAAAATTTGCGATAAAATTTTCCAGAGAATCGCAAATTTTCCAGAGAGTCTTCCAGTGAAAGAATTGTGAAAATTTGTTGAGAATTGACACAGCTATTGATAGAACTTGGTGTAGGACATTTTTGGGATGCAGTATATTCTGTGTGCCCCCACTTTTTACTGCATATACAATGTTCTTTATCTAAGATAACTGCAGGCTTTGTTTTAGCCACATGTGGTGTTGTCTGTGATACTCACCATTGTGTCAAAAGTGCCCAGTCGACTGTTAGCATTTTTCTAAAACAGTTCGAAAATATTTTACATTACTCTGTCATGATCGTACATTTGCGTGATCTTAAACGTTAACATTTTTAGCATTTGTTTCAAGACAAACAGAGAAGCCGATGTCACACTTACCTTGGAAATTTCTCGCTTCCTGGTATTGGCATTGTCCCAGCTACAGTTATTGTATGTATCTGCTGCCTTCGTCTACACTTGGACAGTTGCTTCAGTTCTACGCTGTGTCTCAAAAAAATGCGACCCCTATACACATGGCAACAACTACGTGATTTTTTGTTTTAATGGCATATCCTTTTTGCCGCATTAACTATGACTTATTCCCCATAAACTGTGTAATTTTCAACAAAATTCCTCATACTGTTTATGAGATACAGATGTTTAAAAAATGACACTGTTGTACTAACGTTT
>Ga0056128_1004841_pt1 | contig 16905 bp, 10 predicted proteins | sample WorMetLIZISLAND2_FD_71113 | JGI IMG/M metagenome (GOLD analysis project Ga0056128, IMG submission 71113) | Marine gutless worms symbiont microbial communities from Max Planck institute for Marine Microbiology, Germany - Olavius geniculatus... ... | reverse complement strand
CTTCCAATACCGGACATTCAGTCATTAAGTGTACCAGCATTTCCTCTGCCTGACCACATCACTGACATGTGGTCGGTTCAGGCTGGTCTTGGTTTCTCGTTATTCTGTTGCGGTACCATGCCAACTCTTATGTATGTCCTCCTGTACGGAGGCGTGAAAGCAGAGTCCTTTGTAAAAGTGTAAAGTCTTTTTCTTGATCTCTGTTCACATATGTGGCATGGGGTACTGCTGGCTTGGCCATTCTACTCCATTTGCGGGCACAGTGATGACGGATAACTGTTTTAGCAGTGCTAAAGTCCACTGGTGCTGCTGTCTGTGGTAATGTGGAGGCATCCTTCGCAATACTATCAGCCCGCATGTTTCCTTCTATCCCGCAGTGACCAGGTATTTACTGAAACGTCAGTTGTGCGTTACCACTTGCTGCTATTTGCTCAACCAGTGAAAGTATGTGGTGCACAATTTCTTCTTTTCCAGTGTCTATTTATTTAGTGTATTACTGCTGCACTGTTAAATGATGTCATGGTGAAAACGAGTGATCTTGCTGCCTGTCTGTCTGTTTGTTTGTCACTCTTCTGTGCATCTATCTCTGTGTTTGTCTGCCTGCGTCTGCAGGTCTCCACAAGACTCGTGTCTTTATTTGGTCTACGATCATGACCCTCAGGCGTTGTTCAAGTCATTTGATGAGCTGCAGCTGTTTGAGCCTGACCAAGCAACTGACATCATTTCGGTCTGTTCTCATTTCTCATGATGATCTGTTATTTTCATTTATCTACTCTGAATTATATTTACTCTGAATTATATTGCTGACCTCACTGCTAGCTGCTCTCACTATTGACAACATGCAGTCACAAGCACATGTACAGGGTGCAGCAAAAAAAGTAGCCCCCTAAAGTATTTCACTGTTTTTTCAGCAACCATTTGGAATTTTGATTTAAAATTTTACAGCTTTATTTAATAAAACCTAACTGTCCAGTAAATCTGTTGAAAAACGACAAAGTTATAGACTTTTTAACATGACCACCTACCGATTTTTTAGCATTGAAAAATGTTCAAGCCAAAAATGCTATTTATTTTTTAAAAACTGGTTACCAAGTTATTGTCAATGACGTCACAGTAGCATTTTGATAAACAGAAATTTATTTTGTTTAGAAATTATCACTTAATTATCGTTTTTTAAAGCAATCGCTGGCTGCCGACAGGGTTCATTTTCCTGCAGGATGGCGTGCCAACATACACAGCGCACAGAAATGGCTGAGGGCCAACTGTCCAGATTTCATCACAAAGGACTAATGGTTTCCAAATTTGCCGAATATAAACCCAGTGGATTATGGGGTGGGGTGCATTGTGGGGTGCAATGTTGGAGGCTTACTGTAAGCTTAATACAAAGCCAAAAACAATTGCCAAAGTCAAGGAAGCGCTTCAGGTTATCTGAGCCAACCTGCCACAAGGACCAATCGACAAGGCTGTAAAAGACTTATCAAATTAAGCAACTGAAGGCTTATGTTGAATCTTGGAGGTGGCGGTGGACACTTCGAACATTCACAGTGATAATGGAATTCTGGCATCTGATCATTAGTTAACTGTGTCGTTTCAGTGATGTTATTGAATTGATGTTGCAGCTTAAACATTTCAATGCTAAAAAATCAGTAGGCGGTCATGTTTAAAAGTCTATAGCTTCGTCGTTTTTCAACAGAATCCCATTTTATTTGGCAGTTACATGTAAAAAGTTTAGTAAATAAAGCTGTAAAATTTTAAATTAAAATTCCAAACAGTTGCTGAAAAAACAGCAAACAACTCTAGGGGGCTACTTTTTTGCCGCACTTTGTACATGTAACCACTTGCTATTTTCGAGTCGCGTATGTTTCTGCTGAAAATGTTTCAATACATTTTTGCAAACGTTTTAGGGTAAAATGTTCACAAAAATGTTTTGGGCATGGTTATAATTAAAACAAGAAATTTGAGCTAATGCTCATGAGACGCGCAAAAGCCTATAGCAGTTCCGATTCAGTAGTTTAGCTGAAAATTGGGGTGTTCACGCTAAGTTAATATACAAATACCAAATTCTGTATCTGGATCGCCTAACGATAGTAGCATGGCGCCACCTTGCCAAATGATATAGACTTGTGTTGCAGCCCGAAATCGCCAAAAAATCCATAAAACCCTCTATTTTGGCGTTTTAAACCTCCTATTTTGGCGTTCAAGGTCATTCAAGGTGATTGAATTCCCCGCCAATTGAGAGCCAGTGTACAACTTCTTATTAGTGATTAATACAGGGTGGGCCAAATAAACCGGACCTGTTTGAGCGTTGATAACTCAGCGATGGTTAGTGATGGAAAGTCGTGTGATACGTCAAAAGTTTGAGAATGCTGTAAACAATTAACGGCAAATTTGCATAGTGAAGCAGTTAAATATTTTTTGCCTAATTTGCATAAATATTTGTCACCCCCGATATTCTGCCAAATTTGACTGTAACACGTGGATTTAACATGGTTATTTGAGCTTTTATAACTTAGCGATGTTTATTGATGGAAAAGCGCGTAATATGCCAAAAGTTTTGAAATTGCATACAGAAGAAGTGCACAACTTGGATGTCTCAGCATTTAAATATTCTTTGCCTGATTTACACAAATCTGCCCCACCCCTAATATCATGCTAAATTGGCAGTAACACATGAATTTAACTTGATTTTCATTCAGCATACAGTGATATATCGACACATACGTTAAGTTTAGATGAAATTCGACATAGGCAGTTGCCCAGCTTTTGCATTCATAACCGTCATCAGTCCTTTTAGGCAGGTGATCGATCGCTGGAGTCAATGTGTTCAGGATCTGCTAAGCCCAGCATTCGATTAGCACACGTTTTAGCTGGTCAGTTACTAAAATTTTGTGACCATGCTATCCCCACACTAAATAATTCACAGAATATAAATCTGGACCTTTTGGCTATGTTTTTGAATTCAATGAACTCGGGCATGTGGGAGTGCATGCAAATGCCTAATTTCAGGGGTTATGAAGATTTATGCAAATTAGACAAAGAATATTTATATGATTTGCTATGCAAGTTTGGCCCTCTTTGTCTACAACATTCAAAAACTTTTGACATATAACTCGCCGTTCTACGGGTAACCGTCGCTGAGTTTTCAACGCTCAAACAAGTCCGGTTTTTTATGGCCCACCCTGTAGTAACCTAGGCTCTATTTCGCACCATTACTGAGATACAGTGACTTACTGGCCAAAAAATGCAAATTTTGCCCACCCCCCACCCCTCTCATTTAGTGCCCTCGTTTAGGGTGACTCCCTTCGAATTTATGGAAAAGCTTTAGGTTTCTGAAACTACAGTCTTCCAGGCAGCTGATGGTGAAGATAGTGATTCTAGCTTGCTCCGTTTTTGACTGATCCACCCGTGTGACGGACAGACAGACAGATGGACAGACAGACAGAATTGTGATGGCTAAGACGCGCTGAAAGTAGTACCTGCTTTCGCGCGTAATAATACGCCAAGAGTAAGCAAAACGTTTTAAAAGATTTTTTTTGGTTTGCATCTAAGCATGACATTACAGTATGATGTAAGCTGTGTAAGTAGCCTCTATGTTGATGTCTCTCTGTATGTATCTGCATCCGTCTCTCTGTCTTGTTCTATCTCTTTGTATACATGTGTTTGTATGTCTTTGTATAGAAGTTCATGCAGGACCCATACAGTGCAACGCTGGGTGGTTTCTCGAGAGTGACTCATTTTTTGCGTGACACCCTGCTGACTGCTGATCATCGCTCCATGTCTCCGTCAGCGGCTATGTTTGCATCCGATGACCTGATGACCAGCAGTGGGGTAGAGGCACCCACCAGCCTTGCTGTCAACTCACTGAGTGAGGCTGGATTTGAAGTTGTCACCGCTGTAAGTAACTGAATACTACACTTATTTGCCAGCCACTACTCACAGTTACTACCAACACTGGTGCTTGGTGACTTAGTGCTATGGAGATTCATACAATATGACAAATTGCACTTTAGAATTGGCAATTGACGGAAAATCTGGCCCTGATTGCCATCGTCATCTGACTCGAGACTCGTGCAGTTACTGTCAGTTTGTGTGTGTACTGCTGTTTAAGGTTTTGAAGGTTTAAAGAGTGTATAGCTCTGTGATAAAACCGTCTTAGTGCTACGGAGTGTTACCTGCCATATGAGTTCACACGGTATTACCTGCTGTCTCACATCGGTCAATGTACGCCATCTCAACTTTAGCCAAAAAGGCTAGTACGGTACTTGATTGACTGACCCCGGAAGGATGGAAGACTGAGTTGACCTTGACTGAGGTGGTTTACATGTTTGCAGGCAGTTGTCCATCCCGGTAGTAACCACCTGATAGTGACCCGGCCATTAGTCGAACCAATGACTAGGGACCAACCGAATTCACGGAGAAAAATCCATGATTTCACGGCAGAATTTTTAAAATGTGTCAAATTTCACAGAAAATTCACGGAAAGAGTTTCGCAAATTCACGGGCCCCACAGACGTTATTTCAAGGTGCCGCGGTATTGCAAACGAAGAAATTTCAGAACAACGAATATTTACTACACTAAGTCAAGATTCAAGACAGTCAATGTCAACTACTTAGTGCTGAAGTGCGACACGTAGCAAACAGCAACATTCGTACAAAAGCTGCTGATAACACTTTGGAATTGTCATAAATTAAACTAAAAGCGCTAAAATTCACGAAAAATCACGGATTTCATGGAAATCGGCGTTTTTCACGGAAGAAGGCCAATTTCACGGAAAATGTCATGGCCTTGAAATCATGAATTAAGTTGGTCCCTACCAATGACCTCACGATCATAAGTCCAGCATTCTAGCTGTTACGACATCAAGCCATCGGTTCTACTATCTGAGTATAGTTTCAGACTATATAGCCTGCCAGCTAGCTAGCCAGTCATTTCTGTTCTTGGAGTTCTACAGTTGTTTCCATTACTTCATGCACGTCTGCCACGTATGACATTCCTCGCAAGAGGATCCATACATTGCTGGAAAAGAAAGAAAGAAAGCATGTTGCTTTCGGTATCTAGGTGTTGGTGTGTATGTCTTACTGTGTCCATGTCAAATGTCCATCTGTCTGTTTGTCTGTCTGCATGTCTGTCTGTCTGTCTCTGTGTGTAGAGAGCTTTGCCTCCGTTGCCTCACGTGGTTCGCAGTCTGCCCATCACTGCAGTGCAATGGTCGTCATACATGGATGCTGAAGGTCGCGTCAGCGATTTGGGCACCGTCAAAGACGCCGTCTTCAGAGGCGTATGTCACTACTGTAGCATGTCAGTCTATCTTAGTGTTGAACAAGGGTTGGTGGTGTGGCGTGATGTAATAGTAACACATTTGTCCTGGCAATCAACAAAGTTACTTCTAGTTTTGGATGCTGTAGTGGTCAACTGAGCTCCAGACATTGGCATTCCATAGCAATTGCAGAGAGCAATCTATCAAGTCAGGCTCAAGAGATTAGCCTTCACAGCCTTGTATCAATCTTTCATTGGACAGATTACGCCTCCAATCTGTCCTCTCTGTGGAAACTGAAACTTCTCTTCTGTCCAATATGAGCAGCAGAATGCATACCATACTTTCGTGACTGCATTGACATTTCAGATGTGTTCCAATCTAGTGAGAACCTGGTGGGATTCCTCATCTCTTCTGGGCATCTGCTTCTCCTCCCATATAGGCAGCGCCTGATGGGCTCCTTATAACAACAGCAGCAGCAACAAGGCGAATCTTAGGCTGAACCTCAGTCAGACACGCTTGTTTAACTTAGCCCAGATGGATGGATGGCTGAGTTTGCCTGGCTGTAGTCTGCTAGTTCGTCATTGCAGCATAATCGTATTGCTGCTGTATTAATTGTGTGTTTAAGGTGTGATGGGATATTAAGTGATATTTTTGTCTCAGATTTTCTATTGAGTCTGCTGTTGAATTGAAAATTTTTCACTATTTAGCAAAGACATGGGAAAAGTCTGGTGGCATGTTTTTTGATTAATGATATTTGTGTAGGGTGTGGAGCCATCAATACGAACAGAAGTGTGGAAGTTTTTGCTTGGGTACTACGACTGGTCGTCCACGTACAGAATACGCACGGAACTGCGCAAGAAGAAAGTGTAAGCAGCCCCAGCTGCCAGTTGTCTGTCTTTGTGTGTTCAGCACTAGTACTACTGAGAACAGAAGTGTGCTAACAATTTTGTAACAGTATCATAAAGATAATTTGAATGTCTGTCCCCGCTGCCTGAGATGTTGACTTAGTGTTTTACCATTGTTTTTAACTCATGCAATTATTGTTAATTGCATTTTGTCAGCTGTCATATCAGATGAATATATGAATATGAATGTGAGTAGCACATTCGTGTGCTGCATTTCATGGATTTATCTGTCTCTCTACATTTCTGTCTGTCTGTCTGTCTGTGTATACATGTCTAGCCGTATGTGTGCGTCTCTGTGTATCTATGTGTCTCTTTGTTTGCTTGTCTGCATGTTTGTGTGCATAGAGATGATTATTTCCGCATGAAGTTGCAGTGGAAGTCGATAGACGAGGATCAAGAGTCACGCTTTTCTGACTTGAGGGACCGACGCAGTCTAATTGGTCTGTCTCTACATATCATCACTCTGTCTGCCCGTCTGTGTTTGTCCATCTGTCTGTATCTGTCTGTCTGTCGAAAAGCTAATAGAGGAGTTATGCTCCTCTGACCTGAGGGACAGATGCAGTCTTATTGGTCTGTGTCAACATCTCACTCTGTCTGTCTATCTGTCTGTCTGTTTGTGTGTCTGTTGGTAAAGTCGCAGTGGAAGTCAATGGAGAGGAGTCTTGCTTTCTGACTTGAGGGTCGGATGCAGTTTTATTAGTCTGTCTCGTCATTTCACACTGCCATCTCTGCCTGTCTGTCTATGAAGTCAAAATGGAAGTAAATAGAGGTGTCTTAACTATCTCTCTGTCTTTCTGTGTAATTAATAATTATTTTTTGATTCATTGAATAGCAAGCTGCTTTTATTCCCTGATTTTCATTTTCCCTGCCTTCCAATAGGTAGCATTCTGATATTAATGACTGTCTGGAGGATAACAGGGAAGATTGTTAGAACTACCACTACTGTTACACATGTGCAATTATAATGGTCAGTTTTTACAATTTTAGGTTAGGATTGATATTTTGTGTTTTGTATGTTTTTTTATCTGGTTTTTTTCTGCAAAGGTTAAATTTTGTGTTTCATTCTGTGCTTGTGTGTGCATTGCCTGGAAAGGCCGCCTTTGAAATGAAATGTGTCGGGCAGGACATTAAACCCTACTCACTCACTTACTCTGATTTTAGCCTACATATTGTGTGTCAGAACATGCTTTGCATGGCGCTCTGTGTTGTGACAAAATATTGTGTCCATGATAGCAGCGGACTGTTGTTTCTTTTCTGCCACTGTATCACTGGTATCAGCCAATAGTTTGTCTGGTGTTACGGTTGTCATTACAAAATTGCCTTAGATATGTCCACTGTTTGTGTTTCGTTATTATGTGTTTGTGCAATTTTGCCTGCAAAAGCCATCCCCCGAAATGTTATACTGTGTTGGGCAGGACGTTAAACCCTACTCATTCACTCACTCATGTGTGTTCATGCAGAAAAAGACGTTGCAAGAACTGATCGTACCCACGCATTCTTTCAGGGAGACGACAATCCCAACATCGCTGTACTGTACGATATCTTACTCACCCATTGCATGTACAACTTTGACCTTGGTCAGTCTTCACTCTTTCTCTGTCTGTATCTCTGTTTGTCTGTAATAATAATATTAGTAGTAGTAGTAGTAGCATTAATGACACTTTGGGCATGTGGTGGGATCTGTAATGATCGTTTTACGGCATATTTCCAGGCAATTCTACTATTTCAAGAATGGTCAATAAGTGGCAAACATAGTTTGGTGACTTGTACGTATCTTTTTGACTGACAGTAGTGTAGTCATAGTAATAATTGGAGTGGATTGGTTGTTGTTGTTGCAGGCTACATACAGGGCATGTATGTATCTGTTAGCTCCAGTATTCATTGTAATTGTTGTTGTAGTATTTGTTGTTGTTGTAGTGTTAGTTGTTGTTGTCGGCAGGCTACGTACAGGGCATGAGTGATCTGTTAGCTCCTATACTCGTTGTAATGGAGAATGAAGTTGATGCTTTCTGGTGCTTCTCCGGCTTCATACACATGATGGTCAGTTTGTCTGCCTGTCTCTCTGTCAAGGTGTGCATCCCTCTGTCTGTCTGTCTGTCTGTCTGTGTTATTATTTTTAATATTAAGGACATTTGTAAAGTGCAAGTTTGCAATAGAACAATGTCGCAAATGCACTAGCAGTTATATTGGATGTCAAACAGAAAGTTATTTAGTCTTTTTCTGTATGTTTTGGTACCAGTGTCTGCAAGTTGCAGGTCATCTGTCAGCATCTGTCTATCTGTGTTGTTTCTCACCGATGCAAATGCTGATGCTGTGTAGTTTTTACGCATTAAAGCAGCTACTGCTGTAGTGCGTCTTAGCCAATTTCTATCAATAGTTAACCCACCAAAAACCCGCAATATTTCAGCACTTTGTTAGTTTTGCTAACCGCCCACTTCTAGTAGTGAACAAATAAACAATGATGTAATTTCTGATGTCACCTATGCATCATTATTTGTATGATAAATGCGACATTGTTCTGAGTAAAACAGACGAGTTTACTGTGTTTTCAATGCGAATGTCAGTTCAGCAACAAAGCATCCTGTGAGTGACATCATCAGTAATGTGGCACGTTTGGGTGAGTTCGGCTGGCACGACATATTTCTCTGAAAATTACTTCAAAGCGATGTTTTGATTTCATTAGATCAGCATATTATTAATTAGTGTTGCATTCTACACATATTTAGCCAATATTGTTTTTTGGTGCGACTTGGCCTTTAAAGCAGAACGTCTGTATGTAGGGAGCAAATTTTGACAAGGATCAGCAGGCAATGAAGAATCAGTTGACACAGCTTCAGATTCTACTCACGTTTGTTGACCCTGAACTTGCGAACTACCTTGGTCAGTCATCGAGCATTGTGTCATCAACATTTCTTTAATGCTTCTTAGCTCCATGAAGGCTAATTTTAGACACTGCAGATAAATAAGTAAGTAAAAGAAGGTAAAGGTGGAGTTTAGCAGATGCAGTTTAATAATGTGCTACGTCTTAACTCGATCCAGTTTTTAGCAATTGGTTTAACTATTGCATTTTATACAACAAACAGTAGATGGCAGCAACGTGGCCATCATGTGAAAACTGACAACATTTCAGTAGTAGTTATTTTGCTTTGTTGCATTTTTAAGAGTAATTGGTTATTTCACTAGCAAAAGCATTTTAGCAGAATTAACCCAAATTAGTGGATACCAGTGCTGCAGAATTTTGTAGAATTTCGCAAACTGAGCCACTGAATTTAGCAACTTTGTCGTGGAGAAACGATGGCCCTGCTGATGAGAGCCAGCCTGTTACAACATGTTGTTGTGAAATGGTTGCAGAGAGCCAGGAGAGCAGTAACATGTATTTCTGTTTCCGATGGCTTCTCATTCTGTTCAAACGCGAATTCTCATTTCCCGAAATCATGCGCATCTGGGAAGTAAGTAGAAATGACATACTCTGGAGGCCATTTCTCACTTTGGCGATAGTGTCATCAGTGATATTTGACTTCCTCAAATCATTTAGCTTTTACTTTTGCTTGGTGAAAATTAGTTGCTTTACGTTATTTTTTTACTTTATAGAATCATACTGCATTTACTTTTTTCTTTTTTAATGAAAACAGTAAAAACGATTGACGATTGTTTTAGTTTTTATTAGTTTTTTCAGCAGTTATTTTTTTATGTAGTTGTAGTTAACTAACCATGTTGTCATTCCATGCCACTGGTTGATTGCCTTGTCAACAGTATGCTGCTGCAGATCAGACATAATGCCGAGTACAGGTGGCACTTTGAAAACTTGCTTTCATAATGTAAACAGTTTTTACGCATGGCAGCAGCTACTGCTGTAGCATGTCATAACCTTCGCAGTTCTGTCCATCCGTCTGTTTGTCACACAGGTGGATCAGTCAAAAACGGTGCACGCTAGGATCACCAAATCTTCACCTTCATCTGCCTGAAAGACTTTAGTTTCTGGATCCATAAAGCTTTTTCATAAATTCAAAAGCAGTCACTTCGAGCAAGAGTGTTAAATGAGAGGGGGGTGGGAAAAATCTGTGATTTTTAGCCAGTAAGTCGCTGTATCTCAGAAACAGTGCAAGATAGGGCCTAGGTTACTATTAATCACTAATAGGAAGTCCTACACTGGCTTTTGATTGGCACTGAAAGCAATGACTTTGGATGACCTTGAATGCTAAAATAAAGGTTTTATGGATTTTTGGCAATTTTCAACTGCGACACACATTTCAAGAGCAAATTGCGCTGAAATTGCTAGAGATAGACTGGGACAGCCTACATATAAAACTTTTAGCATTAAACACAGTTTTTACTAGTTTAAATTTTGCTTTTTTGCATTCAACGAATTCTCCATACGGGGGCGTCAAACTTAGGTACTCCCTTGAGAATACTTGCATTCAGCCGCTCGAATGGCAGCAGCCATGTGAGACGGTGGCGCCATCTGGCGTATATGAATGCATGGTACGCAATGTCAGTTGCTTGGATCTGTGAGCTTATAGATTTTGTTTGCAGTGAGCCTTCAAACATGCACCAAGCTTGTTTTCCTTTGCATTAGCTAGGCTTTCATGTTTTAATTATTGTGGTTAGCGTTAATTGACAGTCAATTTAATTGACAATTGGACTTTTATGCAAAGACTTCACATTTGATGCTGTAAAACTCATTGCTAGTTTTTACATGGTACTTGGTACACTACAAACATATCAAGCAAGATGTTTTGGGCTGTGCAAATGTGCAGATGCATTTATTTCAAATTTTCCAAGGTATGTTTCTACTAAAAATTTAGTAAATTTGCAAAATTCGATGACATTTAGCAAATACAAGGTGACTGTTAGGTGACAGTTTAATGTAGTTTCTGTCTGTTTTTTTCTTTCATTCTCTGTTTTTGTACGTCTTTTTGTCAGTTTCTGAATGTCTGTGTGTGTCTGCTAGTGTGTTTATCTGTGTATTTGAGGTGTTGTGGACGGGTCGGCCATGCAGAAACTTCCATCTGCTGCTGTGTATCGCTGTACTAGTCTCGGAGAGAACAGTTCTCATTCAGAACAACTTTGGCTTCACTGAAATACTCAAGGTAGGTGACTAGGTCACTTGTGTCTGGTTTTTTTCTAATCTGTCCTGTTCACTTGTCATAGCTGAAGAGTGAGTAGTAGTTAATGTCGAGGCCGATTGTGCTGATTAGTGATGTGCATGTTTGTGACATCGTTAGTGACAGGGCTTTCTTGGTGTGCAGTTCGACAGAAACTGTGCAGTTCTAAATGAAATTGTGTTGTTCTAAAAACGACTGCGTAGTTGTGAAATGGGCATTAGTAACTGTGTGACTGCATTTCACTCTGTCTATTTGTCTGCGTGTAGCACATCAATGATATGTCCGGCACACTACTGGTGGATGACGTACTCACACTGGCCGAAGCTATTTACCTCCAGCTTCGCTCATGCCGTGATCTGCCATCCGACGTCCACGAAATCCTTGCCATATCATCTCCGCACTCGGACGACAACAGCCCTTTCTCCTCGGCCCTGCCCCCCGCCACGAGCACCACGGCCAATCAGCAGACGCCGAACAGCCATGTGACGCAGTCACTGTACAGCCCCGCAGTACAGGGGCTGCACAGTGAAGTGGCGGTCGAAGCTGGTAGTGATGGTGGGGGCTTAGTTTATACATCATGTGGTGGTAGTGGCGGCGGTGGTGACGTGACTCCGACCAATGATGACAGCAGCATTGAAATACTCTCTGAGTCAGTCTGAACAGCATCGGCATTTAACAGCTGCAGCCAGAAGCGGATATTACCAGCATGTTTGGCCGATTACGGGCCCCCCACAGGCCAGGGATTGTCAAACAGCAGCACAACATTTTTGGTTTGTGAGGGCCTCTTTGTAGCATGTTGTGACATTCAAAAGTTCACTTGGTGCGGCACGACGTCTTGTAGTTTATAAAAGGTTAAAAGGTTTAAAAAGGTTTAAAGGTTTAAAAGGTTTGCAGCGTGTTTGGCCAGTTAGGGGCCTCCACAAAAACACTTTTCCTACGAATTAAGCACTCAGATTGATTATTTTTTACAATTTGTAAACGTTTTAAAAAGATTTATACAAATTGGCAAATTAATGATGCTAATCATTTGATATAATTTTATTGCTTGCTGGTGTTGTCTGCATAAGTGCATATAACTTACAGTTGCTGTCACTTGATGACATGTGACGTGTGAGATTTAACTTGCTTTCTTTGAGTTTTCTTTCTAATAAGTCAGACTTCACAATGGGACAGCCTGTACTTAGTACTTACTATTTTGTTTATAATTATGTATAAAGATACATTCTGTCTGCTTCTGTGATGTCGATGATGATGATGAAGATAGAGATGACATCACTATAAACTCGATGCAGATATCATCGTGAGCAGTCATTGACTACTTGCTCTTCGTCACTGGCTAAGACTTAGTGTTATGCTGAAATTTCAGACTGAAAAAAATTGTAAAAATATTGAGCTCGTGTTGAAAACAACAGTGTTTGTTTGAGTGGAGGGGGGTCTTTTTTCGTATACAAGCACTACAATCTTAGACATATAGACAACGATGATACCACTAGTACTGCTAGTAGTGTATAAAGACGCATACATAGCGACGTAACTGAACTGAACTGAACTGACATGGTTTAGTGTTTGACGAACTGACCAATAGGCAAGCAGTGATGCATTACAGCAGGCACCGTCTAACGGCGTTGGCAGCCTACATGACTATGCTCACGTACGCGCTAATCAATGACCAATAGGCTCGCCCTGCTTGCCTATTGGTCAGTTCATCAAAAACTAAACCATGTCAGTTCAGTTCAGTTATGTTGCTTTGTATGTGCCTTAAGTATCCGCTGGCTGGCTGGGTACATAGCTGCTAGTCTGCTGCTACAGTTCTGTCTGCTGCATGTGTGCTGTCACATTTGCGCAGCTTATGTCTGTAGTGGCGTTATGGCTTAATTTTAGCCTGTTTGAACATTTTCCTTTTGTCCGAAAATTTTATTGCAAAAATGCAACATTTGGGGCTGAAAATGTTTTACTATGGGAGAATTGTGAGCACCTGTTGTCTTTTTTGTTGGAAAATTTGCAGCTTTCTGTCCGAAAATTGCATCGTCCTGCCTCCTCCATTTGCCTTTTTTAAGCCACAGTGCCCCTGGCCATCTTATCTACAGAGTACAGATACACTCGGCAGTGCTTCAAGTTCCACCATTCGGTTTACCTTAGGCTCTTGTCTGTTTATCTCTCTTGTCACTGACCTGATTACAGGCAGACAGACATGCCTGCTGTTTGCAGTACTTTTGTCCACACACTTTAAAATAAACCTGCTAAAAAGCTGCAGGTTTTAGCTGGTTTTGAGCAAGAAAGAAGTGCATTGTAACACAGTTGCAGTCCAACTGCCAGGCGTTTAATTGTGATATAACTTCACTTGTGTTGTAAGTAGTACCTTGTGTTTCACTGTGACTAGAGTATGTACAGGCATTACGTGTCATTGTCTTAACTACATGTATATAGGACTGCTGCCGATTAAAACGATTTTAATCGATTAATTACCAAAAATCATTCGATTAATTTGGATTAATTTTTGTGTCAAAGAAAAACTGCAAAAATTGCAGAATTTAGCTACTGGGTATCTTTTGTAAAGTAAAGTAAAATTGAAAGAGTGATGTTGATGCAATAGCCTATACAAACTGTGTAGTCAAAGCTCATGTATTGCAGACTAACACTATGAGGAGTAAAAATCTTGATCACACGTGTTATACGAAATGCAGTTAGATTACAAATGCTGATCATCAGTCATTTGTGGCTGTCACACAGTCCAAAATTTTGATCAAATTGTAGTCGATGAAAAAATTTTCATGGATTGATTTTTTAACGATAAATCGATTAATTAATTAATCGTCATTGTCGGCATTGTGCTAATGCTACAGTACCACTTGAAGTGTTCTGATTGATTGATTCAGTTTGATTGATTGCAGCGGCGTCGTATGTTGAAAAGTTTGGGGGTGGGGGCAAGAATTAGTTGCATTTTTCCAACAGACAACTGCTTATTTCCGACATAATTGATTATGGTGCTGAAAATTTTAATTTTGCCTACAAATTCTCACAAAATGGAAGACTGTAGCCATGAATGTTGTATTTTGAATGATGGTTTTCCGCTAAGAAAAAAATTTTTGTAATTCTGACAGGCTGAAATTTCGGGGAGGGGCAAGCCCCCTGTACAACGCCGCTGATTTATTGATTGCCACGTGGTTATGTACATGGTGTTTCATAAAAGGGACCCTTTTTTCATAATTCTCTCAAATGGTGAGTAATTTACATGAAATTTCTACCAGTTGTAGCTGAAAAAATACTAATTCAAAATATTTTAACAGAATATGGCAGTTGATTTAATATTTTTTGCTAGTTGTGATGTAACGCTGACATCATATTGTGTCACAGGTACAAACTTGCTAGTCTCAACTGGTGCTACACTGCTCCGATGGTGAAAAATGTGGTTTGTTGGTGACATATATTTGAAGTTTTACAGTTGCAGCCACGAAAATCGCGCAAAGCGATAGCATTTACGTGTCTGTGGCGATAGTTGGTCTTTCACATGTTTGAGCAAGACAGTGCACTAAGACACCGAGCTTGCAAAGTGGATGCATTTTTGGATCGCAAGACGCCTGATTTCATGCTTCTATGTTGCTCAGTGCTTACACAATAAGCATTTTTTTATAAGCGAACCAGATTAAGTTCACCATCGAAGCAGGGTAGCAACCGACAACGCCAGTTGAGACAAGCAAGCTTGTACTCACAATGCATTATGAAGTCAGAATTACGTCACGACTAGCAAAGAATATTTAATCAACTGCCATATTTTGTTGAAATATTTTGAATTAGTATTTCTTCAGCTACAACTGATAAAAATTTTGTGTAAATTGATCATCATTCGATGATCAATGAAAAAGGGTCTTTTATGAAACACCGTGTATATTATAGTATATAATGGTCAATGACATCTGGTTAAGTGTGCCTGTTACGCGTTTACACATTCTGTATACAGTCCTCACTGTTCCACGATGCAATAATGGTTGATTGATTTCGTATTTGACTGACAGATTCTGATCTATATTTATATCGGCTTGTGTTCAGTTGTAACGTTATATGCATGTTACACTCTGCATATGAAGTAAATTAACTGAAAGCTATGTAAGCTATGTATAACGAGAACGACATAATTAAGACAAGTAAAAGAGCACCGTTAGGAAAATAAAACAAGAAATACACGAAGCCCAGCTGTCTCTAGGATGGCCGACCGTACTGCCTGGCAATTTGTGAGGCACTGTTGCTGTTTGGAGGCAATGGAGGGGAGGGCATTGGTATATCTTTGTCTGTAGCCTGTTAACAGTAACTATTCCGCTTTTAAGGTGCTATCAAATTTTGGGGTTGTGGCCTTATAGGCTGTCTGGCCCGTCGAGAGAAGAGGAAAGGGGAGAAGTTTTTCTGCACCCTGCGATTTTTGGGAGCTTCGCCGTCGCTTAAAAATATAAAGTACATCAGAATGCGTCATTCAGAAAAGCAAAATTTAAAAATTTCGAGGGAGTGGACACAGCCCCTTCTTCAGACACCATCGTATATTGAGGGCCCAGCGATAATGTGACCTGCTGTGGCTCTCAACGTTACTGTAGGCTGTCAATAGTAACCATGACGCTAACTGAAGCGGTTTTCCCGCAATTCATGATGCAAGTATTTGGGAAATTGAGGTGCGGACAATGCCGCCGTTTGGTACGTAGAATGGAGAGTGGTATAGGGGATCCGAATCGGTACCACGGGGTAGCGGTCGCACAACCCTATTTGCTTGGTCAGACAGTTTTTCGGTAAGATGTACCGTTCAGCCACAATACAAGCGTTATAGACACTATTGACAGACGACAGACAAACGATATAGTATAGCCAAGGCGCGACCTTGAATACTAAATAAAACGCTGCACTAATGCGAGGGTACCAAAGTTTGACGCCCCATGCGCAAAACTTCTTGAACGTAGGCGGTCGAAGCTTAGACTGTTAAAGTCTACGTTTTGTGCTGAAAATTTCATATGCAGGTTGTCGTGGTCTATCTTTGGTAATTTCGGCGCAGTTCACTGTTCAAGTAGGCGTAGCAGTGAGTAACCGCGAAAAATTCAGCAAACCCCGCTTTTCGGATTACTACGTCATCGATGTTGGTAGCCTACTGAGCAAGCGTTTTCAATTCACGCTAAATTAGTGTATAGCAGCAAAAATCGCGCATTTTATAAGGGTACCAACTCTTCTCAAGTTTGAGTCTCCTCACGGAAGACTTCTAAACTAGTTAGAGAGTCGAGACTGACTGTTGAAATATACGTTTAGTGCCGAAAATTTCGCGTGCATGTTGTCTTGGTCTAGACTGCTATGTCCGGTGATTTCGGCGCTATTCACTCTTGAAATGTGCGTCGCAGCCCAAAATCGGGAAAAAAACTTCAAGAAAACTTAGTTATTTTTGGATTTCAAGGTTGCTCAAGGTCATCGAAGTTGGCACAACCGGAAAGCTTGTAGAACATAATTTGTCATAAAATCCTGAAGTGACTACAATTATATGATTCTAGCCGGTACACCAGTGACTCACCGGTCAGCGGCGACTATCTCGTCGTCATGGTGACGAAGCTGCTGCTGCTGCTGTTGCTGCTGTGTCTGCGTTTCTCCTGAACTGTGCACTAGACTAGCGTT
>Ga0056128_1004839_pt1 | contig 16908 bp, 6 predicted proteins | sample WorMetLIZISLAND2_FD_71113 | JGI IMG/M metagenome (GOLD analysis project Ga0056128, IMG submission 71113) | Marine gutless worms symbiont microbial communities from Max Planck institute for Marine Microbiology, Germany - Olavius geniculatus... ... | reverse complement strand
GATTTGCTATTAGTGATTAATAGTAACCTAGGCCTTATCTCGCACCGTTACTGAGATACAACGAGTTATTGGCCAAAAATCGCAAATTTTGACCACCCCCCTCTCATTTAGCGACCTCGTACGGGGTGACCCCCTTCGAATTTACGAAAAAGCTTTACGGTTCCTGAAACAAGAGTCTTCCAGACAGCCGATGGTGAAGATTTGGAGACCCTAGCTTGGACCGTTTTTTGCCTGATCCACCCGTGTGACAGACGGACAGACAGACGGACGGACGGACGGACGGACAGACGGACGGACGGACAGACGGACGGACAGAATTGCGATAGCTAAGACGCGCTATAGCATAGCTGCTTTCGCGCGTAAAAAGCTACGATTTTAATGATGTCAATGTCTACACCTTAGGCTAGGAGCCTACATCTTTGATGCTTACGATGAAAAATTCCGACCACAACGCGGATAGCCGCACATTGTGCTAACAATAAAGCCGATGTAATTTTTGTATTCAATGAATTACAACCACTAAACCCTTTTCTGCGTACGATAGTGGAGTCGACTGAGTAACTTTCTACTCACTGTTCCTAGCAGTAGCCAAGATTTTATTTTAACCAAGGCAAAGAGTAGAAATCTGTTGACGGAGCCTCAGCAGTAGTGGCCTAAAGGCAAAGGGCGCCGCAGCCCCCAGCGAAGTCCAGGGGCTAATCCACCTTAGGGCTTTTATAGAGATGAATCCTTCTGAAGCAGACAGTTTTTCAGTAATCGAATACCCAAAAAATAAATAATCTGCTACAGTTTTATTATTTTACACCATTATTCAGACATTTATACATTATTCGTTAAAATTCACTTAGTCAAAATATTGTTTTTACTGAGTCAACTATTATAAAAACAACCGAGACGGTTTGCCTCAAATGTAGCTACGGCCCTGCTGTAAGTCCGAGAGACTCTGATAAACCGTTTAGTTTGACATGAGCTTAAACGCACCTGCCGATCGAGCGGCGACAGACAGCGAGCAGCGACAAAAGAATAAAAAAATTACGACCTCGAGTTATCACATGCAGCGACTGTAATATCATGCAGTGGATACATGGAACAACAATCGTGGCGCCAACCTATATGACCATTGCGCCATATCATCTATTCTATAGGCATCGATGACTTATGCTCAATATCAGCAAACTATGGCTAGAATCGTTTGACAGTGGGCAGCATCGATGTAAATAATCTATCATTTTGGGTAAGAGGGAGTCATATGGGGTGGACGATGGTACCACTGGATAGGGCGTTGCTATGTTCCTATAGATCGTCCATAGTAACCATTTCGATATTGGGGGTTGACCGAAAATTGCGGACATGAAATTGCAGAACAAGAAATATATCCCATTCCGACTTGGACAACAATGAAAGACACAGTGATCGTAGCCATAGAGTCGAATCGTTGTCCTGCACTTTCATGTCCTGCGTTTTCATGTCACAACGTAAAATGTGACTGAGCTACAAATCCCAAGTTTCTTTCCGCAAGAGGCGGGAACCCCCGTTGAACACAATGTGAGGCCGTTCTATGGGTGTCATTGCTAAATGCCAGCTCATTCTATCACGAGTGTGACACGTGTGACGGGTGGCAGCTAACTCTGTGTGATCCCAGACGGAATGTGACTACGCTCACGTATGCATCAACCAATGACCAGTGGGCTCATCCCGCTCACCTACTGGTCAGTTCGTTAAAAACTAAACCGTGTCAGTTCAATTCAGTTACGTCGCTGCGTATGCGCATTAACTAAGATGACAAGCAAAGACCACGCAGGTTGCTATAGATTACGCCAAGGTCGTACCTGCGTATAATACGCATAGTAGCCTATAGTTTTTCGTGCCGATATTACGTAGTCAGGGCCAGTGACTGGTCTCGTAAAACGACGGCCTAATGGCTTTACCGTATTATACCGGCGCCAGGTAACAAGTAGGCTGGCACGTCTGTCCTGATGCTAAAAGCCTGCACTGATTTCACCCTGAGGCTATGTTACTTCACGCGTCTGAAGTCTGCAGCCGAGCACGTGATTTCATTCCGCATCTCACTACACACTGCATGCCGTTAGTTACTTTCCACCGTTTTTTTCACGCCCATCGATTCCAACATGCATGCGAGATAAAACAAAAAAAATTGAGCTGATGCTCACGAGACGCGCGAAAACCTATAGCAGTTCCTGTTCGCAAACTGTCAGTCTATCTCCAGCCATTTCGTCGCGACTTTTACGGGGGTACTTTGATGCCTTCGTGCGCAGGTTTCCTTGAACCTAGAAAATCGGGACTTGAAAATTTTGTATGCAGCTTTTCCATGTCTATCTCAATTTGTTTCCGCGCAATTCGCTCCTGAAATGTGTCTCGCAGCCCAAAATCGCCAAAAACTCTATTAAAACCCACTATTTTGGCGTTCAATAGTTTAATGTATAAATACATCAGCGGTGATAAACTCACGTTGGCTATTAGATCGTCGAATGAGTTTTTCGAGGAAAGTGTTCTGAGGAGCGACCAGACCGCGACGTGACGGCATGCTGAGCTAGCGATGATAAGCCCGAAATCCGACCACGGAATAGGAGCAAGCGTCACCGTGCAGTGTCGGCGATGACGCTGCGCCACGTAGACGACCGTCTCGACTGCGGCCACGCTGAAGACCACTCAACCACGATCAACGACTGATGACGTCGATCATACATTCCGCGAGTGAACTTTTCGCTGATGCCGGCGCCGTTGAGAGAACGATACGAAGAGAACACAGTATGCGCGGGTGGTTTTTCCGACTACGGACAAGGCTGTCGTCTACAACAACAATAACAATGCAGTGACAGCTAATGTTTGGCAGTGTTGCAGTTTTTAGCCGACCGTAGTTAAGTAACAGTTGAGCTTATGGTATGGTTGTCGTCTGTCCGACTGTCCGTCCGTCTGTCCGTCATAGATGTAGGCCTATTGTGACTAAACGTTAAGTCGTAGAAAGTTGGCGATTGTACCATCGGATAAAGCGCTGGCAACTGCCTATAGGCTGTCAATAGTAACCATGTCTCCATCTGCAGCGGATTGGCCGCAATTTTCAACGAAAAGTTTAAAGTTATAAGTAGCCATACCTTGGAAACGGTGAGAGATAGAGCCAAGATTGCTATTGATCACTAATAAAAAAAATTATTTCATGCGCCCTTTCAGATGCTATAAAAATTATCGACCTTGAATGACCTTGAAAATCACTGACAACCAGTACGGTCGGCTATCCTAGCGACAGCTGGGCTTGTTGTTATTCACTCTCTCCCTCTCTTTAGCAACGTGCGGTATCCAACAGTTAGCCATCAAGTCAGTTTATATCGCATCATATTACTACTACACGAAAACCATCATCATCATCTGCCGCTACCGAAGACATTTTTCATTTGGGCTGCGGAACGCTATGAACGCTATGACTATTTAAATATTTCCGGTTTTTATAATAAGCGCGTTTACTTTACCCTTATTACTGCATTCGTGCTATATTTATTCGTGCAACTTCGTCTACTGTGCTCATTATTCGTGACTCGAAGATCGCTTAACAGCCGACGATACACGAAGTCGTCGATCACTTATAGGCCTACTTCTCACTACAGCGGTCGCTGACGCCTACATTCCATTATACCGACTCTCACCGAAATTCTCCCCCCCCCGAGAAAGTTTCGGTGAAAGTCGCAAGCACAAATGACAAAAGTCGGCGACGTCGTAGACTGTCGCAAAGTTGGCGCAATGGAATTTGGGCTTTATTAATTACGTCGCAATCAAAAAAAAACGGGGCATTACATAATCGGTGATAACTTTATCAACTGCTAACCTGTTTTCAAACTTTTTGCACCATTTGAACGAAAATTAAATCAATAAGTAAGTAAGTTTGGTATTGTTAGTAAGTACGCGTAGGCTACAGTACTTTAAGGTGATTGCGTGTTCTCAAATGAATAAATAAATAAATGAATGAATAAATTGGACTGTAAAGACTGGCGCAAGGCTGAATCTAAGGCCGCCGTGGTATGCTTCAATACATAGCAATAACGTCAGCGTCGGCTAATAGCGATCAGTCTAGCTGGCCCCGCTTCGCAGCAGCTATTAGCAACATGGTTCTATCTTGCAATTACAGTCCAGTGACCTTGACCTACGACCGATGACCTTGAAATTCAACAGGCTTTTTGTGGTTCTCGAGACACGTGTTCATGAGTTAGCGTGGTAATAGTGAAACAAACAAACAGAAAAACAACGTAGCGACGACGCTAAAAACAATACTGCCGTTGCTACCGCGGACAGTAATTACAGAAGTATGCTCAGTACGTTACACCACGTACCATAGATCAGTAGCAACTATAGGCTGCGACTTCTTTGCCGGTATTTTCCGTGACGTGACCGTGTCCCATTCATCTCATTTACAGACCACGCACAAGAGGAAGGACTAGTCCCGGCCGCCTCCCTACCAACCAGACGGTTCGCTCTTACCGGTGGGTTCCGGGTAGAGATGTGCGGAAACATATTTTTTGTACCAAATCCCTCCCATTTCAGTGACTTTGTGGCCATCCCCATTCCATTCCCGTTTGAAACTTAAATCACATTGCCACATTTTTTCTCTTCGATTAATTTCCAATCCCCGATTTCCATATGAACTAACGTTTAAATGAATTGACAACACGCCGAAAAATTAAACGAGAGAACATAAGCTAAAATGTATACATGTAATATTTATAGCAACCGTATTTTTTGCATAAGCCTAGGTCTACCCTGCGCAAAAAATAGGCCTAAAGGTTACAATTGGTTAGGCTATAATAAGAGTAATCCAGCTACTATTTTTGCACTCCGACATCTTAATTACCATTCCTATGCATCATGCCATTTCCCATCTTATGGCTAATCGTCCTATTCCAGTGGGAATCCCGTCGTGTCCGGTTTTTAACGCGCTACAGCTATGTTGTAAAGCGCGTCTATGGCTCGATTGCCGTCTGTCTGTCTGTGGGTCACTGCAGGCCTGTCTGCTACACAATAACCGTGGCTACACAATGCGAAATAGAGTCTAGGTTGCAATTGATCATTAATAGGAATAGAAACAACATCAAAATTATTGACCTTGAATGACCTTGAAAGTCAGTACAGCAACAGAAACTTTATGTGCATACTTCGGTGCATACTTCGGTCACCGGCTATCGGCCTAGGAGCAGCAATTAGCAGCATGGTCCTATTTTGCAATGACACAGTATCCAGAAATAGTCCTGTGACATTGGACCTTGATCTATGACCTTGAAATTCAATAGAGTTCTTGCGGCTGTCGAGATGCACGTTCCTGCAAAATTTCACATTAGAGACGCGTCTTCCCCAGCGATAGCTGGGCTTTCTTGTTCCCATTCCCATGCACATCCCTAAAACTTTCTACCAGTGGCCGTGAGTTCTGGGCAGTGCGGAAATCAGCAGCAACCATTTTCCAGCGTACCGGTAAATCAGCTGCAGCCAACAACGACCTACGGCGATTACCTGGATGTTTTACTGGCGACCGGCCGAGCGCGCTCTGTGTATCAGGACGAGAAATATGAAGTCTAAACACTGCAGATGGGCGCCCCGGTCTTCGTATATACATCAGTCTTTTGCCGGTCGGCTGCGGTGAATTATTTAGCAGGAAGAACGATACAGGGTTGCCTGACGCGACAGTCACACGACGTAATAGGATAATTGGTGTACAGACACTGCTACCGTGGTGGTCTTGGAGTCTACTTTTCTGACCATCACCCCAGACAGCTATATCACTATCCTTTGCCGCGCCGCGATATGTACCCAACGTAACGTAGCGAAACATTTAGCATGTTTTTGAGTCTTCGTCGGCTTTGGAATGGCTTTTGAATCTACTTTTGGACCACCGAAATAATTTCAACAACTATTAGTTAGCCTACAGTCTTTGTTGCGCCGCGATTACGGCATAACGTAATAGGATAATTGGTGGCGGGCAATTTGACTGCAGGCCCATGGCTGAAAATGTAGCAGCGAAATTGCCAATAAACTTTTATTTTACACGGTCCCAAGCTGCTTGCGCGAAACCACAAAATATTATCGCTACCTGCCGCTGTTAGCTGGTTCATTAGGTTTTATCACGCGAGACCAGATGCGCCGTTTAAAAATTCGACCGATGAGGAGAGACACGCTGCAAATTTAATAGAATGATGTCCAGTAGTGAGGCCACGTTGTAAGTGGCTTCGTTAATACGCTCCTGGTAACGCCATACAACAGCAGATTTTTGTCTCGTCTGCGTTGCTTCAATAGTTGTCTATCTTTGAAAAACATGTACATTTTGTCGTTCTAGTAACTTTGACCTCTATTTGATTTTGTCGTGACCGGATAAAACAGGAAGGGGCCGGAGCAACCCCCCTTAATTGATTGTTGGTTGTCGAAAAATATCTTTCTTGTCGGATCAACTGTGGTTCAAAAATGCAACACTTGGCGCTAAAACCCACTTTGGGATAAATGAAACCAAAACCGAAATTTTGAACAGTCATACTCTTCTCTGTCGAGAATTTGCAACTGTTTGTCGGAATTCTTTTCGGAAATTTGCAGCTGTTTGTGGGAAACTTGCAACTTCTTGCCCCGCCCACTTTCTTAACCCATAACGCCGCTGCCTTGATCCTACACCACAAGTTATAGCTTGCAGTTTATCTATGTCCGAAGATAATATCACTGGAAAAAGTTTTCTTATGTTCGTGTATTTGTGTCTCTTTCTGTGTTTTTTTGTGTTTTGCACTTTGGCACTTGTTAGTGAAGACTTTGTCTGCCTTGGTGCCCTTTTGAAGTTTTGACATTAGTGCTGTCTTGTACATTTTGCTGTCATGCTGTGCTACGTGATGTCAGTAAATGAATTGATTAGCTGATTGATTGACTGATTGAAAATCATCGGTGCATACGACTTGTCAGAGATATCGTAGAAACAACGTCGCGGATATAGAGGGTGGACCAAAAAAATGACACCAGTTTTATACGCCGTAACTTTATCACATATTAACCGATTTCCTAAGAATTTTCACTGTCAGAATAAAAAAATGCTGCTTACACTATTGTTAAAAATCCCATTACACCTCAAGTGTGTCACTAGCCTAGGCCCTACATTACTCTGTGTCTTATAAAAGCACCAGAACGCGGTATTTGTTGAGCGCTTCATTGGTCAGTGGCGTCGCCGGGTTGAGTGCGGTCGTCGTCCAGCAGCAAGGCGGACACCCTGAACAGTTGACGTGAAAACTGCATGATGTCACATTTACTTCTGACAGTAGGCCTAAATAAAATAATAAACGAGTTGTTTTTGTTGTTGTCAATTTCCTTAAGTAGGCTGTGTTATTACGTAAGTCTTGTTTTAATTGTTGCTCATAAAACGCTGACAATTGAGGTGTGTTGGGTTCTTTTGTAATAAGGTTATTACAATTTTTCGTGGTGCCGACAATAAAAATTTTTTAAAATCGGTTTATATTTGACAAAGTTGATGCATATAAAAATGTTGTCAATTTTTTTGGCCCACCCTGTAGATGCACGTAAAAACCGCAGGGGACCTGTGCGTAATCTGCTAGCCGTAAGTAGATGAATACGCCAGATATGCGAAATTTCTTCAAAAATTTGGCGTCCAGTGACGTTGATTTAGAATTTTTACACGCGAAAGCAGCTACAACTTTAGCGCGTCTTAGCCATCACAATTCTGTCTGTCCGTTTGTCTGTCCGTCCGTCACACGATTGGATCAGTCAAAAACGGTGCAAGCTAGGATCACCAAATCTTCACCATCGGCTGCCTGAAAAACTCTAGTTTCAGCAACCGTAAAGCTTTTATATAAATTCGAAGAGGGTCATCCCGAACGAAAGCGCTAAATGAGAGAGGGGTGGAAAAAATTTCCGATTTTTAGCCAGTAAGTCGCTGTATCTTAATAACGGTGCGAGATAGGGCCTAGGTTACTATTAATCACTAATAGAAAGTCGTACACTGGCTCTCGATTGCCACCGGATTCAATGAGCTTGGATGACTTCGAACGCCAAAATAGGGGTTCTATGGATTTTTTAACGATTTGGGGCTGCGAGACACATTTCAAAAGCAAAGTGCGTCGAATTCACTACAGATAAACCTAGACAAGCTGCATATGAAATTTTCAGCATTGAACGTAGATTTCAACTGTCCACGTCTCGACCTTCTAGGTTCAGAGAAACCTGCGCACGAGGTCATCAAAAGCGGTACCCTCTAAAAGTCGTTAATTGGCCGTTGTTGGCAAGTCTACCGTGAAAACGGTTGTAGATAGGCATGGATATGCTGCCTATCACAACAAGCCCTATTAACGATTTTTTAGTCGTATCAACATCGATGACTTTGAAAGACCCTGAATTCCAAAATAAAAAATATCATCGTTGTTTTTGCAACTTTCGGCCGTGCCGCGCACTTCAGGAGTGAATTGCGACGAAATGGCTGAAGATAAACTAAGACAATTTGCGAACAGGAACTGCTATATGCTTTCGCGCGTCTCGTGAGCATTAGCTCAAATTTTTTGTTACGATTGCCACGCAAATTTGGGCAATCGTTCATGCCAGTCTGTTTTTTCTGAACGCATTTTTTGTTATGAGTCAGGAATTTGTATGTGAAAGACGGACAGACGGACAGATAAACGTACAAGCGTGCAAGATACGCACCGCTGTATAATAACATTACGAATACAATCACAGTAGGATTAAGTCGATGAGAATAAAATCAATTATTTAGTCTAATTTATACTGCCGGCAGCAGCAAACCGTTGTTTAATATTACATGCAGTTTCGTCAAACGGTCTCTTCATTCCATCGCACTATATCACCGGATTGAAAGTACCGTACCGAGATTCAGTTTTTTTCACTTTTAAACTCAAAATGCGGGATAAGCTTATCGGAACAAAATATGCAGGAAACTGTGTCACTAGCCCGTCTGTCCGTTTGTGTAATTCACAGGAAACAAATGAGGTACAGTAAGGCCTATACAAATAATGACTGGCGTCGAGGTCATCATTAAAATTTTTTGCCAGAGGTACGTAAAATGTTTCCTCGAGGCCGAAGGGCAAGGGAAACATTTTACAAACCGAGCGCAAAATTATTTCAATGATGATCGGTGACGCCATTTACCATTTGTTTTCTTATACCTCACAACCAGAACAAAAAAAATTAACAAATTATTTCAACGAAAAAACTGTAACGACTTTAATGTTGCTGCTCAATGTTGCCCGCGCAGGCAACATTGAAGTGTCAATGTTTTGGCGCGGGCAACATTGTGTAAGCCTATTTGTAAATGTCACGAGAAGCGATGTGGACCAATCGCGTGCAAGTATTTTGCGCTGAGATATAACAGTTCAATATGTTTTCACAAAATTTTCGTCAAAGGTTATTTCCAAAACGATTTTTTTGGTTTTGACGCTAATTTGCATGTTTGGCCTAAAAATTTGAGTAGACCTACTGTTATCTAAACACGCAACGCTGAAACTGCGTTGTTTCCCTACCAGATCCTATGGCAAAGATGATTATTAATTCATGCTCTGACTTTGCTATCGTTGTGAACATATTGTAGCCTACACTTTTACGTTGACGAAAATGCATAGGCTTACGCGTTCATCAAGTCTAGTCCCTCCAAAAAGAATCATAATTATTTCAGCTAAACATTTTTTTCTATTAGATTCAACTTTTTACATACAATTGCTCCTTGTTTTCGTTGAAAAGACACAATGTAATTTTTATGCAAATTAGCGAAAAAACGAAAGAAGTAAAGCGATAAATGACATGCAAATTTTATATACGTTAATCTCAGTCTCTCAAGCTAAAGGCGTTGTCTTACCTGCGACAGAATAGCAACACTGTGCAACTTTCTTCACGTAGAATCAACATCGACAGCGAATTTCGCTTAGTTTTCTTCCGGTCTTGATTGAGAAAACGGCGCCGCGCACTGCCATGAATGAGGATTGTTTTTTTTCCGGCTCGAAATAGACGTAGAAAAATCAAAAAAGCGTACTCGGTCCAGCACGAATGATAGTGAAGCTATCCGGTTGTGGAACGCACACGCAACACGGTCGTATGGCTACAGCGACAGTAAATGTAGGACCCACTACAACTCAATAGATGCTGTTGCGTGCAGCGACGCAATGTGATGTCTGAGATCACTAATAAAGAACGGCGCGCTTTTAAACGAAACACGACGGAAACGCTCAAAATAGAATTCTGTCACACAAACAAATAGATTTTTCACGATTTAAAGTAGCCCAAATTTAAATCCCATATTTATCACTTTGGACTCAGTTACTCCAAAGTTTTGAGTAACTGAGTCATCTAGAGTTTCGAAGAGGTATTCAGGCAGATTATATAAATATGATCATCATAATTATATATATATATATAATTATAATGATAATTATAAGAAATAATGATAAAACACATGTAAATAAGTACTTTTTGCAGCCACTAATTGACCAGCAGCCTATTGCATACTGTGGCAGTGTAAGCTTATAGAGAGAGATATTAGACCTACTTTTCTGTAAACGACGAGATTCAAATAAGCCTACCATATCATTGATAAAGATTGGAGAAAAACTGCGAATTTTAGACGTCGGAGAGCAAAACAGAAAATTAAGCAAACCAATTCACGGACGCATTTAATGCGATGTTCTCTCGTATCTAAAACAGTAAACCACCGACTTTTTAAAAATTATCATATTTTTGCTTATATGAAAATTAAACACTCATTTTTAATAAGCATTTACTAGTAGACCTACTTATCCGCAGACGGCTGAGAATAAAATCGTGCGCGACTAAATAATGATCACAAATCGTTTACTTCGTTGATTTTGTGACCTTTATTTGAAATGTCGCTTTAAACGTTCTGCAAACTGAATGATTGGCAGGTCCTACTAGTGACCGCGCGGCGAGGCAATGGCACGGAAGAAACGGCATCTTCGTACAGTGACCAGCTGTTCCTCAAGAAACGACAAGTCAATGTTAAAGCATCAAACGTGTAAAAGACCAAACTGTGGGCTAAAGTATACACTATACTGTTATTTTCTCCCGTTCTTTTTTTCTCGTAATTTTCCTATATGGTCTAAAGTCTAAACGGTAACGTGATGCTAATAACTGGCATCATTCCACGGAGGCTGCAATCGAACGACAAGCACAAAGTTGCAAAATGTCAGCCAGGCTAGACTGTGGCACCACTGTCTATATAATATGACATCGCATGCATCCTTGTATTTATGCGAAATGGCGTACGCATTTTACGACCTTGTGGCCCGGAAAAGCTATTTATGGTTCCCGTCATCGGGCCGGAGACAATGGAAGGTTTATGACAGCGATAACGAAACGTAGCCTATATGTAGGCCTACGTAAATTTTACTCATGGAATTCCTCGAATCAACGTCTCCATCCTTAAATTGCTTGCTCTGTGTCTATGTATCAAGGTAAAAGCTTAATTTATTTAACGTTATTAGTGACCAAAGAATAGCATTATACTCCGTTTACACGATCCAGCAAACGTCCAACAAACTTTCAGCAAATTTGCAGCAAATGTATTCAAAATACACATGATAATTGCTCGACGTTTGCTGGACGTTTGCTGGATCGTGTAAACGGGGTATTAGGCTAGCCCAACTTTAACTGCATACCCGGTAGGCCTATATGACTCATCCAACGAATTTTTGCTTTGCGTTGGCCTGTTTTTGTAAAAAAAAACATTGTTGCACACTTTATCTGTCTTTATTTCCAAAATGCTGAAAAAAACACCAACAAATGCACACAATAAGAAAAAAAGCAGACAGCTCACAGGAAGACCGACAGACTTATGCCATTTTTGAAATATTATTATTAAAATAGTCCGCTTTATTTGATGTGCAATATTCAGTGTCGTGTGAATTTACAAAACGACAAATTTGACATAATCTACGAGAAAAAAAACTATTGAAACCAAAAATGCTAGTAAGTAAATGATTTAGCCTAACCGACGTACTGGCAGAGTAGCCAATCGTCGTCGTCAGCATGAGTACAGAATATCGTAATATTATTTTGTGGCCTACAGTACACCGTAATTATTCCTAAGTCGTAAAATAACTACGGAAATACTACGTAAACATCAGCTATATTTGGATGCCATACGAAATGCTTGGGAGTAAAGCAAAATGTCGTGGGTGTAATGAAAAAACAGAGAAAAAGCAAAGAATTGAAGGGGTGAAAAATTCAAGACTGATTGGCGTGTCCGTTAAACATGCAACCATTCAATTCGAAACATAAAGAGCATCGACGTACGTCTAAAGGCACGTACAGAGCGACGTGACCGAACTGAACTGACACGCTTTAGTTTTTGACGAACTGGCCTATGGGCAAGCAAGGTAAGCTGATTGGTCATTGGTTGACGCGAACGTGAGCGTAGTCACGTAAGCAACCGACGCCGTTAGACGGCGCCTACTGTAACACATTACTATTTGTCCATTGCTCAGTTCACCAAAAACTAAACCATGTCAATTCAGTTCAGTTCAGTTCAGTCACGTCGCTCTGTACGCGCCTTAACGCTGATCTAACGTGATCGACAGCGAGGTCGTAAAAATGTTTACATCAACCCGTGTTCCACGCGACAGTAACGACGGCGGGACGCTTTTGTCAAGACAGAAAGAGCAGAGAAGAAAAACGGTTACTAACGCAACATATTTTTAACTCACTACACGCGTTGGACAACACTGAGAATGTAGCAAAAATGGTGTGACGAACAGAACGTAGATTTCCTTTGATCCGTATGGACTGTAACGATGGAAAGGTTTGGACGTGGGCGTAGGACGACAACAATCTCGTGTCAAGACTTAGTGGATTTGTTTGAGCTTTTAATTTTTCTGCATCTATTGTACAAATAATTGCAGCGGATTTGCTGCCGCAGACATTCGGTTTGTGGCACGTTTGTTGTAGGTTAATGTCAGTGGCGTATTTATGGGGGGCACGGTGCGATGCCCCCCTTTTTGGCCCGAATATGAAAATTTTTTACAAGCGACTTTATATGAAAAGGTGCGTTTTTTACCATTTTCCAGCAAGAATTGCAAAATTCAACAATGTTTGATAGTCTTTTGCGTTTCCAAATGTTAGAAAAATGGGCGAATTTGCGGTTTCCATTAAACATTCAGAAGCAGAAAGTGCTTCAGCTTTAGGGGGCTTCGCCCCCCTGACCCCTCGACCAGGGGCTCTGCCCCTGGACCCCGCTGGAGGCTCCGCCCCCAGACCCCCGTTATAGGCTCGCGCTCCACGCGCTCGCCATGACCTTCCCTTTGCCAAATCCTAAATACGCCACTGGTTAATGTATACTACAATGTCATGTTCTACGATAAATCCATATGGGAAGAAAGTAAAGTCTAACGGTTTGGCGCTAACGGTCAAGTTAACGTAAATCTGCCGAGTGTAAACGGAATTTCTGTTACCGGAGCACAACGGACAAAAAACCAGCTGTCACTAAGGTGGGGCGACCGCGCCGTCTATGTTCCCGTCGCGAAAAAAGCGATTTCCCAGAGGTGACTACGAAAAAAGCCTGCAGTAACTTGTCAACGCCCTATCCAGCGGTACCATCGCCGACTCCCTACGACTTGCCGTTTAGCGACAATGCACACGTCGCAGACAGACAACAGAAAATAGACAGACACAACTTTGTGGGTGCCAAAGGCACGACCGTGAATTTAGTCAGCCAAAAATGTTCGCAAATCTCAGGCGACCGTCCAGGATATAAATCACCTCCTGTGACGGTGATTTTATTGACAGCTAATTTAGTTGAATTGACGTGATTACACAAGGCCTACATCAGTATTATAAGTCGTACCCGCCGACCTTCTGTCCTTGGCCGATTTCTGGGCGGCAACACTTATTTGGCGCTAGTAAATTCTGATAAAAATCGATTTCCCAGCGTCGTTGGAATGTCGGGAATTTACTTAGTGCTAATTACTGCCGAATAATGCGCCGTTAACTGTGTAGCTACGGGGAAACAATTCGGTAATTAGTGCCGTTATTGTATCAGCAGGTAGTAATTTACACCAGTCGTTTGCAACATAATCGAGCCATTAACAGTCCACGTCTTCTCGTTTCCGTAGGCCTCTATCAAGTCGAAAATAGGTTAATTCTACTCTACCATACGCACGAGCCTTTGAGAAGTGAGTGAAGCCTAGTTTCTATCCAACGCAATGACGCAATGCAACGAACGCAAAAAAAGGAAGTACGCAATAAATGCAACGCAAGAATAGAGCTACTAGACATCGTTTATATCCTTGCTTTTTAGCCGACCGTTCTTAAGTAACGGTCGATCTATTGGCATAGCTGTCGTCGTCTGTCTGTCCGTCTGTCTGTCTGCCATCTAGTGCAAAGAGAACATTTTCAAATTGGGGGTTGAATGAAGAAAGAGTAGAAAAATTCAACGGAAAACTGGCGATATCTCGGAAACGGTGAAAGTTGCGGCAAAGGTTGCTAATTACTAATAGGAAGTGTCATACGCCCGGTCAGACAAGATAGAAATCACCGACCTTGGATGCCCTTGAAGGTCACTGACAACTAGTACGGTCGGTTATCCTAGCGACAGCTGGGCTTCTTGTTGGCTATTCCGTCAGGTGCGACCGTTGCGCATTTTTCTTGCGTTCATTGCTTGCGTTCGTACTTTTATTGCGTCGTCGCCTGCGTTCATTTGCGCCGAAGAAAGAAGTAGCCCAGCCTACGGAGGGGCGACGCGTACGTTGCGTGAGTTGCGTTTTGTGAAAGCTATAGCTTTGATTCGTACTCGTCTAGAGCGAGGAACGGCACGTGACTGCGAATGCGCGTGCGCGTCAGGCAAGTCGATTCTTTGCTTTTCCGCTCCGCCAAACTTCGGTCACCGAGTATAAGCAGCCCTGGAGTATGGAGCACTGGGCGTGGGCGGACCGGGGACCCCCACTGACAAAAATAGGGGTTGGTGGATGCCTTCACACAGCAGTCACAGATAGGCCAATTCCGTAACACAACATAAACGTGCATCATTGTTGCTTTGTACCGTTTCATTCGAAGCCGCATTTTGCCCCTCTTTTGTGTAAAAGTGATGTGTAAAAAGCTTTCAGCCAGTGGTGGATCCAAGACGGAGGACGTGTAGCCGCCCTCCTCTTCCTTGAGCCCCTATGCATGAGTACACTTTATATGCTCTGCCGAACTGCTATTTAATAAGTTCGTGTATCAAGAAAATGATTAAAATTATTGTCACCAGATGTTATATTTTAAGGCTAAAATGCACCAAGTTCGATTTCGGCTGGGGCTCCGACCAAGTCCCATGGTTCGAACTTCGAGCACACAATTATCTGCAGTCCGTTAATTCAATAGGTCAATTGAATGTTTGTTACAGACGCTGGCATACGCAGATGTAGAGGTGAAATTAGAGGATTAAATGATAGCTCAGTGCTACGGTCAGTTCGGCGAACTGAATTATTGGTGATCAAAGTTACTATCGTCAGTTCGCCGAACTGAGTCGAAAGAATCAGAATTTACTAAAAGCAGTTCGGCGATCTAAAGTGCAGCTAATTGGACTACTAAAATCAGTTTGGCTGCGTTGCTGTTAATTTCACACCGCCACGAGTACTGCATTAGAGATTCACTTATTCTAAAGTAGCTAAAAAAATTAGGAGGACCTTTAATTCCGACTTCTAGTAAACTCCTTGTTACCAGCGCTGGCTGCTGAGATAAAATCTACCACGACTTGTGCATGACGTTCCTTCTTTATACAAGATGGACTGGAAAAATGATTAAGCGTACGTTACAATTCGTATTCATATCATTTCAAAATACTGAGAGGTTGAAAACCTTTCATTTTACTATGAGCTCGACAATGGCAGAACAATGCAAGCCTGCTCGTGAAGTTACATCATGGACCGAAAATCTTATTGCACAACTTAGATTTATTTATTTTAGCTTTGTTAGGCAGTTAGTTAACTTTCTGCTGCATTTTTGTCCCGCTAGGCCGTCGACTGCCTGCCAGGTAAGTCTGGAGGTATCGGTGGGTGCAGTGTCGTCAGACCCGCTCAGAGCCTGACAGTGACGGCGCCGCAGGATGTCATCTGCGGCCCGGCGGCATCGGGCGTTATCCGTTTTCCCCGAACTGAAAGTAGCTTCTATCAGTTCGCCGAACTGAAAATAGAATTAACGTAAATCATATAGCTCTTCACAATAAACCCATTTCCGAGCTACGGAGCATCACCTGCCATATAGGATCACACAGTGCTACCCTATACCCCCTATAGCCTGTTTGCTTTTTCGCTAACAGACATTTTTGTTTTCCTGTAACCGGTGAACGATCTTTGCCAATAATGAGTAGAGTTTGGTAAAATGAGAACAAGAAGATTGCCTTCGTTTTTGTCTCACAGCGTACATTCAAACACAGTAGGCCTATAGTCTAATGTTACAGGAACAGAACGATTTTGCGCGTAAGTACAGCCTACGGACGAAAAAGCAATATTAGCTATTTATAGTCCAGAATCTATGAAACCATGTTAGTTATTGTGGTTATTTTCACTTCAAACAATCGGCCAATTTAGTGCGATCAGCTACAGCACTGCTACTTTATTACCGGCTGGTGTAAACTGACCGCTGACATTAACATGAGCAAAAATACGACGGAATTATGCGCGTGTCAACTTATACATAAAAACCTAAAGCAAAACAAACTAGAAATTTGGGGCAAAGCCCAACGTGAGTCCGCCCGGCGCCCTAAGTGCGATTGGGGGAAACTAGGGGGAAGGCAAAGAGGGGGAGGGAGAATTTCCCCGGCATCAAAGTCACGTGGCTTGAACTCAAATGCATTGGCATACGCCGAACGCGCATTGTCGACTTAGGGTAGGTCAACATTAGCGCTTATAACTTGGTTCCTGGTGGACGGAATTT
>Ga0056128_1004838_pt1 | contig 16908 bp, 10 predicted proteins | sample WorMetLIZISLAND2_FD_71113 | JGI IMG/M metagenome (GOLD analysis project Ga0056128, IMG submission 71113) | Marine gutless worms symbiont microbial communities from Max Planck institute for Marine Microbiology, Germany - Olavius geniculatus... ... | reverse complement strand
TAGACTTAGTGTCTCTGGTGTAATCCATTTCTTAGTTATCATCTCTTTCTCTGGAATCGTCTCTTCTGCAGCTTTCTCCATAGCCATGGCAATCCTTTTCGCGTTTTCGTCCGAGTCTTGGTCGCCAGTCGGCAATTTTTGTTCTTGCCTGCAGAAGCGTCGAATTTATCACCAATATTGTACGCTATCTTAATTAAATCTTAAATCTTTGAAAAACGTTAAACCTAACGCAAACTCTAGCTCTAACACCAAAGCCTAAACCATAATATTGACGCTAATTCTGGTCACTGCTATTACACCGAGCGACAGTGGTGCCGCTGCCTGGCGAACGCAATTGAATTTTTCGTTTTCGTTCACTGCCGGAATAATAGACTACATACTATTGTTACGGCTGCCGGATTAATAGTCACCGCGGCATCAATAACACACGATGCTGTTGACGCAACACTTGACGATGACCGCCTGCATGCATATGTTAGATCATGATTCATGACATGACAGTCACGATGATGTTGCGTGGCTGGCGCTGTATATAGGGTGCCCACCCCGCTCCCCCAAATAAATGACACCATTTTATTAGAAACGTCATTTAGGGGAAAGGGGCTGGGGGCTACGTCTACGGACTCCCCAAAGATTTGTAATTTTAATTTCTTCCTTGTAGCCTAAATTGAAGCTTTGAAACAGTGTTACTGCTGCAAAAAAACAACACGTTACGTAGACTTAGACCTCCCAATGATTATTGAGACCCCCAACGGTTTACTGAAATGACGCCACTGCATTGTTTACGCTTTAAATCCATCAAATATTAACAATCGAACTTATGTCGCTGTCACAGTCGAAAAAAGTAATAACACTATTACTACAGATCTTACCACACCACAAGTGTGTCGCTACATTACCTTGTGTCTTATAAAAGCACCACGACGCGGCGTTCTGCCTTCAAGACCTGCTTTTGAAAACATTTTGCTCATTTGTACATTTTTTGCTTGTGTGTAGTGATATACTGACGTCGTTGGCATTTGGTCAGTGGTTTCAAAAATGTCATTCGTTTATAAAGAATTTTATGACTACGAGAGTGGGACACATTATTTGTTGATCGCGCCATTGCTCAGTGGCGTCGCCGGCTTAAGTGCGTTGTCTAGCAGCAAAACGGACACATTAAGCACAATGAACATTTTATATAACAACAAATATGAGCTAGTGCTCACGAGACGCGCGAAAGCCTATAGCAGTTCCTGTTCGCAAATTGTCTTAGCCTATCTCCAGCCATTTCGTCGCAATTCAGTCTTGAAGTGTGCGCCGCAGTCACAGATCGCAAAAATCAATAAAACCCCTTATTTTGGGAGTTCAGGGTCTTTCAAAGTCATCGATGTTGATACGACTAAAAAGCTCGTCACTAGTGCTTGTTGTGATAGGCAGCATGCCCATGCCTATCTGCAACCGCTTTCGCGAAAGACTGGTTAACAGCGGTAATATAACGACTTTTGACTTTTGACTCTGTTTGATGCCCTCGTGCGCAGGTTTCCTTGAAACTAGAAAATCGAGACTTGGATTGTCGAAATCTACGTTTAATGCTGAAAATGTCACTCGCGGCTCGTTCTTGCTTATTTCCATTGATTTTAGAGCAATTCGCTCTTGAATTATGTTTCGCAACCCAAAATCTCCAAAAATCCATAAAAAACCTTCATTTTGGTGTTCAAGGTCATCCAATGTCATTGCTTTCGGTGTCAATCGAAAGTCCATGTACGATTATATTTTGTACCGTTTTAGAGATATAGCGACTTATTGGTTGAAAATCGCAAATTTTCTTTACCTTCTTTTCATTTAGCGCTTTTGCTCGGGGTGACTCCTTTCGATTTTATGGAAAAGTTTTACGGATCCTAAAACAGCCGACGGTGAAGATTTGGTGATTCTAGCTTGCACCGTTTTTGACTGATCTGCCCGTGTGACGGACGGACGGACAGAATTGCGATGGCCAAGACGCGCTACAGCAGTACCTGCTTTCGCGCGTAAAAACTGCATCATGTGACATTTGCTTTAGACAATAACTGAGGCAATAAACATGTTGTTTTCTGTTGCTTATGTCCTAAAATGAAATGTGTTGTTACATAAATCGTCTTGTCTTCAATTGTTGCTTCTAAGACACTGACATTTCACAAGGTAGTGTAGCGACAGACCTGAGGTGTGGTGGGATCTTTATTAATGGTGTTATTACACATGTTGTTGCTGATTCTAACATTAAAACATTTTGAAACATGGTTAATATTTGATGAAGTTAAGCGTACAAAATGGTGCCATTTTGAAGCCACCTTGTATATGCCGGAATAGGATAAGTCACGATAAAGGCTGCGGTAGACCTACTGATGACATCGCAGACATCGCTAAAATACGACTGCAAAAATTTGCTTCAGTCTACAGCAAAAATGCGGAATAATTAAAATTAGCAAGAACAATACGTCGAGGTTTCGCTGAAGACAGTCTCGGAAAAAACAGTTCCAGAAAGCAAACCACTAGGCCTATGTTTTATTACACTATGATAGGCCTACTGCGAAAAGATGTGGAAATCGGGAACTTCGGCATAAACGTGCTGGCGCCTAGCGAACGAAATTGTACGGATAAGAGCGGAGGAAAATATTCTGTGATCCACCAAATTCGGACCATCACGAAATCTATCGACTGGTTATTTTTCTGTCAGCAGAACGGTCAAATGTTTTGCTTACTGAACAACTAACGTAGATCTGTGACGTCGACGTTGACGCATGATGTAAACAACATTTTCATTACGTTATAAATTTAGATTGTTTTTTTTCACTTTTCAGTTTCATTGTTATGCATATTTTAGAGAATTGCGTTGCTGCTGTAACCTCATTTGACTTGTTTGTTACTGGTTTCAGATTTAACACCAATTTCACTAGTCATCGTTAACTTGGCGGAATTTGTTTTGTTGGCCAAGGGTTATCAACCTGTCCACGGATATTGCATTATATGTTACTTTGTTGCACACTATTTCGTCTTAATAGTCGATATCTAAAACAAAACTTGCGGGTTATTTTTCTTTTTTTGTTTAAAAACAATTTTCTTACCTTTACATGCATTACATTACGTGATCTCGCCATCAATATGGCGGTGTTTTGGGCGTTATTAAGAGTATTTTTACTGGTTACAGAAATTTAATACCAAATGATCGCAAAAACCTAGATTTTTGGACTTTTTAAAAATTCATTTTTTACTGAGGTACAAAAATTAGAGTTAGGTTAGGGTTTAGGGTTAGGTTTAAGGGTTAGGGTTAGTCTTAGTGATTATGTCTGGTCATATTAGGGTTTTATTAGGGTAAGGGTTAATTAGGGCTGAGGTTAGGGTTGAGGCTAGGGTTTAGGGTTAGGTTCAGTGGGTTTAGGGTTCAGGGTTAGGGTTGTGGTTAAGCTTAGTATTGAAATTAGTCTTTTCTAGCTCCTTCAGCATAAACAGAAAATTCAAGCTGATGAATTTTCTGTTTATGCTGAAAGAGCTAAAACTATAAAAAAAATCTTAACTGAACATTGATTTTTAACAGAACATGTATAAACTTAAAAAATGCATAGGCGTAAAAAATCTTCAAACTAGGTTTTTTGGGACCATTTGGCAATAAAAATACTGTACGTTTCATTGGTCAGTGAAATTCTCATAACAATGCTGCCAGATTGATCATGGGTTTTACAGATTGAAATGTGTGTAAAGATAAGAAAATTGTTTTAAACAGAAAACTAAGCAAAAACCCAACGATTTTATTACAGATATCAAGTCGTAAAAGATATATGTTTGCAAAAACGCTTTTTGAATCATTAAAATTTGAGGACAGGTTGATAACCTTTTACCTTTTTTTTAAATTTTTGGCTGACTATTACCAGTCGCAAATATTTAAATATTTCCGTAAAATTTGAGCAATAATGTCGGAAACTCGCCATATCTATGGGGCCGTGTAGGGCCTATACAATTAACTGCGTTACCCACTCGCTCAGTTTGCATGTTGCTTTTTCTGGCATTTTTTAACCAGTGGCGTTATTTAGGGGGCTGGGGTCTATTGACTCCCAAGGATTTGTGATTAAAATATTTTCCCTGCGTGAGTCCTGTGTAAATGACTGACGACAAACTTTTGTTCCCCGATTGGAAAATCATTCAAATTGTTGCCACCAGATGTCACATCAATTGGCTAAAATGCACTAAATTCGTTTTCGGCTGGGGCTTTGCCCCAGACCCCGCTGGAAGAGCTTACAGCGTTTCCCCAGATCCCCGAGCTGGATTTAAGGGCCCTACTGTAAGGGGACGGGAGGAAAGGAAAGGGGTAAAAGGGGGAGAGGAAAAAGATGAGAGCAAGGGGAAGAGGTGGGGAGCAGAAAGAGGAAGAAAAGAGAGTGAGACCCCGTGATTCAATCAAATGATGCCACGGTTTTTAACCAGTGTCCCTGACTCAGAATTAGCCTATAGCGACTCACTACACTGAACTAGTTCTTTTGTGTGGTGATGTGGTCTGTTGCAGCTGGATAAAGAATAAAATCTGTTAACATCGGCATGCAGCGAAGGCCGAGATGACGTCGTCACAGTAACCCGTGCGCTGTGCGGCAAAAGTGATGGGGGCTCATGATGGTGCTAATGCTACCTCAGCCAGATGGCTTGTGAGTTGGCTTTTGAAATTCACTGTTGCAACAGAAAACAGCAGGAGCATTGTTTAAGACGGCTGGAGGGTCTATATACGACCCCCATATTTGTGATTTTATTTTTTTCTCCTGTAAGTCGTACCTTTGAGACTGTGTTACTGCTGCAAGAACAATACGTTACGTAGACTGAGACCCGAAAGACAAACAGAACTTTCATTTGCAGTATAGGTTACCGTTCCAGCAGTAGGTCTGTTAGTTCTGTTTTGATTGTGGTGACAAGTTGATCCATCGTCACCACTTTTCACTCGATTGCGCCAGGCTTAAAGCTCATGTTCCAATTCCAAATCCACTTCTCTGTTAAACTAACAGCGACCGGTGCCCACTGGACTGCCTTCACGGACCCTGGCACTGTGTTAGATTACTTGTACTAATTCGTTTCTTGTGACGTACCTTACTTTATTTTCTTTCCACTCTCGTGCATTTGATAAAGTTAGCTAGACTGCGCAGAGCACCTGCGTGTGTGATATGCTTAGCTTCTAAGTAATTGATAATTTTTGAAGGAGCATTTGAAACTGCTGTTGGCGATAAAAGTGGACTGAGAATAGATTCGTTGAAGACGAGTGACGTGAGGAATAGAGAATAGATATTTCTCTGATATGATGATTACAATGTTACAGACTAAAAAGATCACCCTGTCGCAAGTCAGCGATAGCCCAGCCAAAACGATTACGATGCATATTCATGGTCTGAAAACATGTAGAAGGCCCGGGACCGGTGTGACTTTTTAATACCGGCACAGAGTCTTTGCCCGGAGACTCTGTCACGGGGGAGACTCTGTAATCATGGCCGGATTACCGCATAGGCCAACTATGCCATGGCCTAGGGCGGGCCCCGCGCTTTTTAGGGGCCCCGCGCTAAAGAAGAAAACGTTGAGAAAATTTTTTTAAACACACATAAAATCGTGGCAAGGATAAAAAACGTTTAAAAAGCTTTGACTTGATACAAATCTGTTTGTTAGACAGTCACTTTGGCTGTATATTTGCATGATGCATGGTTTATTCTATCATTGTATGCCTAATTTGCACTGCATGTGTATTGGCCTCTCAAAATGTTTAGGCCTAACTAGTCAACTAGTCCCATCGAGAGCCACAGCGGGGCCCAGGGGAACATTCTCGCGGGCTCCCAAACATTTTGACGGGGCCCGTCTGGGGAGAAAATTTTTGAATTTTTTTCAAAATGGTACATTTTGGCGTACTTTATATCTCTGGCCCACGGCGGGGCCCCCAAACGTCGCGGGGTCCAGGGTAGCTTACCCCACCCTTTCGACGGGCCTGCAACGAACTGACTTGACTTGACTTGATGTATTTGTAGCCGCCTAGTTATGTCTTGACATTGCGTCACTAGCAGTGGCTTCTGTCCTTATACCTGGTGGGCGCAGCTTGCGCTTAGTGGAAAGTAGGGGGATTTGAGGGTGTAAATCAAAAATAGGGGAGTTTTGATAAAGTTGCAGATTAAAACTCCCCCTTTATTTTCACTGGGCAAACTACACCCTTAACAAAACTTCCCCTTTATATTTTACTTCCCCTATTTTTCAATCTCCACCTTTAACAAAACTTTTTCCCCTTATTTTTTATTTCCCCTATTTTCACTGGGCAAACTAGACCCTTAACAAAACTTCCCCCTAGTTTAGTTTTGCTTTGCTTTTTGCGCCCGTATGACAGTGCAGAGACGTAGTCGTTGAGTCGCCGCACTGCAGTGTTGCCCATGCTCATACCACGCTACAATTTGGCAAGTTGTTTCACAGAGAATATGCAAACTGCACGGCAGTATTAATTGCTATCACCAGAATAGCTGTTTTGGCCTCAAAATGCAGTTCACAAACCATTTGTCGACCGGGCTCTGCCCGGATCTGCCGGGGAGCTTACAGAACTTGGCTGGCTAGACCCTCTAGCTGGGTGTAGGGCCCCTCGGGAAAGGGAAAAAGAAGGAACGAAAGTGGGAGAACGGAACGTAGAGGGAAAGGGGGATAAAGCATAGGGAAGCGGAGTAAAGAGAAAGGGGAAGGAAAAGGGGCGGATAGGGCCATGGAGGGAGGCAGGAAAGGAACGGAGCCCGAAGGGGAGGGGAGACAAGAGAAAGAGAGGAGAGAAAAGGAGAAGGGGAGGTGGAGGTTGAATCTCTGATGCGCATGGTAAAACAGGGCCCACGATTAATAGGCTATAAGTCGGCCCTGCGTGTAAAATTGTGCGATGCAGGCGCTGACACCATCGGACGATATGTCCGACCAAGATCGGTTGATGGCGAAGCCGGTGCCAGCCGGAGAACGCTACCAGTTCAGCATCACGCGACATCGTAAAGGCGCGAACCGATTCACCGCGCACAAACTCAGCGCCGACTTCAACAACAAGGTAACTGTTCCAACTCAGTCTTAAGTTCTTAAGGCGGGCGCTTACACAGCGACGTAACTGAACTGAACCGAACTCGTTTATTTGTCAGTTTAGTTCCGTTCAGTTACGTCGCTCTGTACGCGTATTCACGTATGCATCGGTCTTTAAACTTCAGTCCCCAATTAACACGGGCATCTATCCCCGTAAGTGTCAGGAACAACTTTCCCCCTAACTCAAGGTCGAGAAAAAGGCGATGCCGGCGTCAAAGGGAGGCAAATTAAGAGGGGCTGTGGAGCGCCGGCCAAAAACAAATTTGATGCAATCTAGACATCACAGAACACTCCCCACCGTGAATGAGAACAGCTTATTAAGTAAGTAAGTAACTAGTCTGCATTTGTAACGCGCCCTATGTCAAAACAGAAGTTCGAATCGTAGGCGCGGAATTACAAGCTATAGTGCAGTACGTTAGAAAGTGGATTAGCGGATAGGGAACGGGGAGGGCGAATTCCCGTCCTAGCCGCCTACGCGGTCTGAAGGAGTGTCGTGAGATTTCCCAGCAAAGTGCGGGGCAGAGCTCCAGACGAAAACGAATTTGGTGCATTCTGGCTAGCGTCACACTTGTCTTAAGTTTTGCATAATTATGTACAAACAATGTATAAGAAATGCAGAACTATCTAACTTTCTTCCTAATTCTCCAAAAAAACCTTTCCTGTCTAGTGTTTTTGGAGCATTTGCTCTTAGGCTTATTTGGCGTAGAAACCCTAATTTAACCCATACTGCTACTATAGGCCAATTACTGCAACTTAGATTAAATGCGGCTGACTATATGTTTACACATATCTACATGACTAATATTCGTTAGTCTAATGCTCATCGCTGGCTATTTCATTGTCGTATAACAACTCTGGGCAAGTTTCAGAAAGTAATTACTAATTGCGTATCTGGTAGAACATGTCTCGGTAAGCCTCATTTTGGAATGTTCGTGCAAACATAATAAGAGTTTTTTTGGACAGTAATGGATATGGTGAACTTCCAAAATAAGGGTTTTTTAATTGATTTTGCGATCTTCGGCTGCAGCGCACACTCTAAGAATGAACTGCGACGAAATGGCTGGAGATAGACTGACAGTTTGCGGACAGGAACTGCTATGGGCTTTCGCGCGTCTCATGAGCATTAGCTCAAAGTTTTTGTTTTGTCAGTTATACAGTAGCCATATAAGGATGAACTGGACCGTTTTACTCCAAGCATACATGTAGTTAGGCGTTACTTTCTGCCTGTCACTGTATCTATCAGCGTGCTTTGGTAACACAGGCACAGCGGCGTCGTCGTTGGCTAAAAAAGTACGAGGGGCAAGAAATTGCAATTCTCCCACAGAGGAGAATAAAAAAGCTTATGAGTGCCTGTCAAAATTTTAATTTTAGCTTTAAATTTTTCTCAAAATGGAGGTTTTTGACCCCAAATTTGGCATTTTTGGATAAAAATTTTCCCTTAAGAGAATTTTCTGACTATTTCCGACAGCCCAGAATTTTGGAAGGGCAGTTGTTCTCCCTGCTTTCCCCCAGGCAAGACGCCACTGTTGTTAGACTGTTATAGACTAGTCATCGCCCAGGGGTCAAGTTGAAGTGAACCACCGGCCAATAGGGCCGGATTTAGCTGGTGGAAGGCCTGGGCCCAGTGGCGTATTTGGGATTTCAGAAAGGGATTGGCTATCGAATTACAGGGTTTTAAAAATTGAAGGGTTTGGTGGGAGACCCCCTGTTGGTGGGGGGCCTGAGGCCCGGGACCCCCTGCGTCCCCCCCTACATCCGGCCCTGCCGGCCAATGCCTGGCGGCTGGCGTGTGTAGGAGTTCGTGATGTCTGCGCGTCGGCAAGTGGCGATGACCAAAGAGGTTTTCATTCTGTCCAACGAGCGGAATTGTTACAATCGACGCGGCCAGGCCTACATCGGAAAACTCAAGTATGCTGTCTCTGCATGCATGCGCTCTAACTCGAACTTAATCTAATCCACACTGTGTTCAGAAAAAAACACCCACTCACGTTTTCTTTTATATCTCCGTGGAAAATGCTTAGATTGCCGCAAAATTTTCAGGGAATGTTTAGCAGGAAACAAATGTTGCATAGGTGGAATAGTGAGATATTCTTTGCCATTGTTGACGTCATGCTGACGTCATATTTCCGTGTTTGTAAATTGTTGGTTTTACGCCACCAGTAGCGAAGAATATCTAACTTTTTTACCAATGGAGTACTTGTTTCCTCCTAAACATTTTTCGAAAACTATGTGGAAATCTGAACCGTTTCCGTGGAGATATACAAGAAAACGTGAGTGGGTTTTTTTTCTGAACACAGTGTAGAAACAATTTGATATAGGCCCCTAGCAACAGCCATTGTCACAATGTTATTGTGAATCAGCGGCCAAATTCACAAAACATCTTACGACAATTTTACGACAAAATTTTAATTAAAGGTCTTATAAATCGATACAAAGAAGTTTTTCTTGTTGGATGATGTTGGAATCGAATAATTTGGAATGTCATAAGACACCTAAAAAGTGATCTAAGATTTTTGTCATAAAATTGTCGTAAGATGTTTTGTGAATTTGGTCCCAGAAGTGCTGTGTTATCGCTGACCTGTCACAGGTGGAGTAAGCTAAGATAAAACGTTCGGTTTCTAGCCTAAATTTAAAAGTTCCAAAATAGTCCCCCGTATATTAGACTAACAAACTTTTAACAATTTATACACCAGTGAAAGTTATATTCATCCCATACTCGTATGAGCTTAAAGCGGATGTGATGTCATTGAAATTTATGACGTCATAAATAAACAGATACGATTTGGAGTGCTAATGCAAGCAGCACAAATATATGCACGACAATTCTCCAGTCTGCAGCCGGATTTACGAACGTGAGATTTTTGGATGTGTGATTTTGTAAAAGCCCTGACAAATACGTTCATGAATTTCTTATTTGCAATCTGAATACACAGTAGCCGAAATCTGCGCTGGCCATTAATAAAAAGTAAAAACGCTTCTGTTAATTACGATGTCATGTCAGGATTAATCGTTGTCCATAAAATTTTATTGAAAAGTTAACAGTCAGTGATATCCGTCGTCTTTGTGGAAGGGTAAACAATTTTTACAATGTACAACCTCGGGAGCCCTGATGTGTGGAGGCCTGGGAGCGAGCCTCGAATATCTCCCCTAAATCTGGCAGCGCCCGGCACTGCAGCCCAATCCCAAAGTTACAATTACCCAGCAAGCTGTTCGCGACTCTGGCTTCATACAATAAGACCACCCTACATACAGCAGAGACTTGAGTTACAGTAACTATTATCTTTTTCTAAATCTGACAAATTTTCTCTGTCGTATCCGATATCCAAACAAAAAACGACTCAAGTCTGTGGTAGAAGCTTGGCTGGAGGGACCGATATAAAACGCCTTATGACGTCATTAGTTACAATGACGTCATATCCGCTCTAAGCTCAGATGAGTTCCGGAGAAATGTAAATTTTGCTGGTATATAGATATTGAAAAGTTTTTTGTCTAACATATCGACTTGCAAAACTTTTTGAACGCCCCTCGTATTCATGATTATGGTACAGATCGAAAACTTCGACATCGGCACCATTGTCTACAATTACACTCCCAAGGTGGCTTTGTAGTGTACTGTGTAACGACAGGGTGTCGCACTTGCGATCGCTAGGTCGTGGGTTCGACTCCCGGTCGGGTCACTATCAAGTGGTTACTTACTACTTGGATGGGTGACTGTCTGCGAACAGGTGCACCGTTTAGGTAAGTAAGTAAGTAAGTAAGATTATTTAGAAGGCGCAATTTAACAATAGCCACAATGCGCCGCGCTCTCAACGCCTGAACAAAAATGTTTTAAGTGCCTATACATGTGTAACCGACACTGAGGTCAACTCAGCTTTCTATCCTTCCGGGGTAGGTAAATTGTGTAACGGCCGGTCTAGCTGTGGTTAAGACAGAGAGCGTCCGGTAGCGGATAATACGGTGTGATTCCATATGGCAGGTGACGCTCTGTCGCTTTGCGATGGTTTCGCATCTTTTAACTTCGTGTAAATATACAGTATGTGTCGTGCTGTTGTGGAAGGTCGAATCACTCTGGCAGTAGATTTACCGTTCTCGACGCGGGACACAGTGTAAACGCACGCAAGTCACTGCCAGATCTCGTCAGCCGTCAGTGTGAACTCGCCTCTATACACTACGTTCGTATACACACTTCTATCGCTCTGTATAGGATATTTACTATTTTCGCTGGTCTACGCTACATACAGGGTGGTCCAAAAACGGCACAAATTTTACGGCATCATAATTTCGAGACCATACGTTACAGAGTCATGCGGTTTTCACCAAAACGTTCAGAAAAAAACTCCTTACACGAAAAAGGCCAGTGTTCAATGGAACAAAATTACGATGCCGTAAATTTTGTGCTGTTTTTGGAGCACCCTGTACACTGCAATATATGCTAATGACGTTTATCCGTCACGCTGTAGAAACTAGAAACAAACAACTATGCAATCCCGAGGACAATAAACAACATAGAGAGTGATTATTAGTATAATTTATTATATCGTGATACGGATATAGAGGGACTTTTAGTTCTTGCATCCGTTTATCTACATTACTGAGTGTTTCTGTCGACGCCCATTTTAGGCGTGCGAACTCTGACGCAATTTGTACCCAAATTGCAAAAAAAAATTCAGGGACCACGGCCGCTATATCGGCCGAAACGAAAGTTGATTTTGAATGGGTGAAAATTATGCAGATTTTAATCTGTTTTGTTAGTGAACCAAAGTTTACTGCATTTTGTTTCTGACACGGGCAGGACAGATACAGATTACAGTTGGCATCGCCGTTTACCGATTGTTGATGTCTTGATCTGTTCCGGAGATATTCACGATTGAAGTCCAGAAAGAAAGACATCATCTGCAAAACATAATGACCTCACTGTTGCTCACGCCAGCGCGGCCACGCGGCCATGAATAATTATTACAGCAATAAGTAAAAATGTTTTATTTTGTTAATATTTGGCGTTTGCAATGGTGATGGTGGCATAGAACGTTGGGCCAAATCACCCACGAAACATCACCGTCGTCTTGCCAGCCGTCGATAGCAACCGCGAACCTATTCACATTGCGACAACGGTCAGTTCTCCTTGTCTGGCCCGTAGATGTAATAAACGTTTTCACGTCCTTCACTACTTCTGCCACGTTTTAAACGTTTGTTAACGTTTATTGTATTTTTAGTTTTAGACGTTTTTGGAAAATTTTGTTAAGAACTTTGAGAAACACTTTTGAAACCGCAGAAACGAATTAATAAGCCATAGCGGTGGAGTTTGTTTAGGCCTATAGTTAGTTCAGCGATACTTGGTCTTATTACCACATGGTTGAATTGAAATTGAATAAAATTAATTTTCTCTTACTACTTTCATTTACACTGCACCTACACCATTACGCATTTTTAAGCAAGAGTTGAACAAATTAGGGCTAAGGTTTTTTATTCAACGTTTTTAACGTTTTTTTTTATTTTTGCCACGTTTTGTAGGCCTACGTTTTTTCAAAGTTTTAAAAATATTCTTCTGGTTTGGTGTATTTGCAAGTACTGTGACAATGTTCTAGCTTTCGTTGCAAAATGCTGCATTTACTAATAAACCCATAAGCCGTGGGCAAGTTTTGTTTGTGAAAAACGTATATTAATCGTACATTGATAGAATAAAATAACAACGGTATGACGAAAAAAGCCAAGAAATGTAGGCTTAAACATCATCGTATATCACGAATCGATGAGAAATCGACTGGGAAACTAATCTAGATCTATACGAAATTTTAACGGTCAATTTTTCGAGCCATTTTATTGCTGTCGTTAGTCTGCACGCGATTGGTCAAAATCGCTTCACGTGACGTTAACAAACACGCACTGTTGCCCAGTCAACAGTGCGCACACACTGTTGACCGGTCAGAATTGAAGTCGTCAGAGTTTTTGTAATTATCTACTTTTTGACTTGTAGAATTGTTTGGTTTTGAAGTATAACAATACAAATAGTGACCGGCGTGTCGACTATCGTTGAAAAATTCTCCCCCACCCAGTTCGTAAGATGTTACCCTTGGTCTTCAACATAGGGCAACATTTACCTCGGGCAACATTTTGCATATTAGCTATGGTAATTCTGTCTTGGTGTCTGTTACGACCCGGTACCGTTTCAAGACCAGTTGAGATAGAGACTTCGGGTTTTCACCGTATGATAGCCTCATGTCTCTAGTATTGTGCGACAAAATTTCACGCCGCTGGGTTTAGGGGGTCCCCACGAACGAGGAGGCGAAAGTGGGACACCCACCCTAAAAAGACGTTCTTTTGCCGCTATTGGCTCGTCTGCCGTGAAGTCGGTTGCAGATAAGCGCAGACATGCTGCTTATCATAACAAGCACTGGTGACGAGCTTCTTAGAAATGTCAAGATCGATGACCTTGAATGACCTTGAACCCCCAAAATAAGAAGTTTTAGTGAATTTTTTCGCGATTTTGGACTGCGATGCACATTTCAAGAGTGAATTGCGCCGAAACGGCGGGGGATAGACCAAGACAACCTGAAATTTTTAGCATTGAACGTAGGTTTCAGCAGTCTAGGTCCCAATCTTCTGCATTCAACGAAATCTGCGCACGCGGGTGTCAAAGACCGGTACCCCTTTAAAAGTAGTGATTTCTGCGCTGTTCGCTTGTCTAGCGTGAAAACGCTTGCAGATAGACTTATATGCAGATACTTATCATAACAAGCACTGGTAACGTGCTTTTTAGTGCTATTAACATCAGTAACCTTGAATGACCTTCAACACCAAAATAGGGGGTTTTAGTGAATTTTTTGCGACATGCAGCTGCGGAATAGTGAACTGAGACAAAATGGATGGACATAGACCAAAATTACCTGCGAACAGGAACTGCTATGGGCTCTCGCGCGTCTCGTGAGCATTAGCTCGGATTTTTTGTATGAACTTTGGGTCAGTCACTCCTTGTACACAGTGTACTTGTGTGCAGTCGGATCATGACGCGTTGATGGATAAATTTCGGGACAACAACCAGTCGGCAAAAATCATCGTCCTCCGCAGCAAGACTCCAGTCTGGGACGCAGGTCCTTTTCATTTCATTTGTATAATCATTGGAGTAAGCGTCGCATTGCAAGACCTTCACAGTATATATATCAAATAACAAATAAAATGTACTTTACAAAAGCTAGCTGAAACGCATACAGTAAGCCTAAGTGATTGCCGAATGCAAAAATGACTTAATTCTGGCAGCGCCTACCACTCGTACTTGCTAACTAGAAAGTTATCACACTGTGTCTCAAAAAAAGTATCCCCGACATTTTCGACTGTGACTTGAAAACCAATTATCAGAGTTTGATAATTTTTGGTACGAATATTTCTGAATATTTCTGAATATTTGCCATCAAATGACTATTTAGCTTCCCACCTCACCTAACGTTTGTTTCTGCACTACCTGAGGAGAGCACAACCAGCAAAATATCACTTTTTTATTTAATGTGATATGATTGCTTAATTAACATAATGCGTAAAAACACATTTTTTCACATTTCTGACACTTTGGCTGACATTTCATCCAGTTGTCCATTTTTCAACTGCTTGCAGTAAAATTGCTTGAAGTGTTGGCCCATTATGCGAACACAAGCATTGTCAAGCAAGGAGATGCTTTTTCCATTCATTGACAGCAGTATCGATAATGTTCTGCTCCAGACCAATCCAGGCTCTACCAGACACTTCTTGACTTCACAAACATTTCTAAACTTCATCTGGTAGACATACTGCTGCATGACAGTCAAACTTGTAATAAGCTTCTGATGGGGCCCACAGATTAGGATAGATAGAATTTGTTGACGTTTTTTCATTTATTTTAACACATATTATGCTTGGTCTGCTTTCCCAGGTAGTGCAGAAGCAAACGGTGGATGAGGTGAAAAATAAAATATTTATTTAATAGCCACTTGTGTCAGAAATATTTTTTGCCATAAATAATTAAAATCTGCTAATTTTTATTCATGGCACTATCGTTAATGTTGCGAATGTTTTTTTCAGGTTTTCTTTTATTTTAACACTCATTTCGCTTGATCTGCTTTCCCTAGGTAGTGCAGAAGCATACATTGGGTGAGGTGGAAAACTGCATATAGCATTAGGGGCTTTTCAACGTTATGCGTTGCATAAATTTACGCTTTACATACTTCCTTGCTTACTGCTTGGTTATTTGTTTGCTGTCGTCTGAGCTCATCTGCAATATCTGCAAAATCACACCTCCAGCCATTTCGTCACTTGTGTGAGTGTGGTGCGGCGCTTCTGTTTGTCGTTTGTAGGTTTATGTCCGTAGCGCATGTATTGTGACTAAACAGTACGTCGTAGGTGGTCGGCGATGGTACCGTTGTGTAAAGCGTCCACTATCAGTCAACCAACAAGGCCAACTCAGCCTGCCATCCCTCTGGGGTCGGTTAAATGAGTAGTAACCCATTATATATGGGTTACGGAAGGTGGGGACCTTTGTACAGATGAGTGGGACTGCCTAGCCGGCCGCTGCGCCAGCCTGTGTCTGCAGGCTGCACGCGGTGGCTGTGCGGCCGGCGGCTCTGGTTAGTAACAAAGGCGCATCAGAGGCGTGTTCACGACAATGCGCTATACAAATTGACGACATTTACCTTTTACCTTTCGACTGTTACTTAAGTACGGTCGGCCAAAAAGCGTTTGCAGACGGGGCTCCGGCCCCCTCCTTGCCGGGGGGATCTTACAGTTTTACCAGACTCTCTAACTGGTAAGCAGAGGGCTCTCGGTCTCTTCCCCAAGAACTCTACTTTGGCTCTTGGCCTTTGATCTCGATTTTGGGCTCTTTGGGCCTCAAACCTTCGTTCCAACTGCAATTTCTGGCTACGCCTATGCTTGTTGCAGTATCGTCGTATAGTGTATACTGCTTGCCGCACGATTAATCCACGATCATAGGCCTAACAAGTGAAGTTTTGTCACCGAAAGCGTTTTTTTTCATAATGACGCGTTGTTGCATGCATTTCAGTGAGAAAAACATATGTATTGGACTTCTTCGGGCGAGTTCTTAGAGCTTCCGTAAAAAACTTTCAGTTGATCAACAGAAGTAAGTCATCTGTTTTGCCGATAACTTCATTTTATTTACGTACTTAGGCCTAAAGCAAGATTGCAATAACAGATGTTTTTTAAAAACCCAACTTGATATATTTTTAGGGATTTTATTGGGTTTTGGGCTTTTGGGGTTGTTTAAGTTAAGCTGGTCTTTGTAAAAATCTCAATTTGATGAGTTTTGGGACTTCTATGGGTTTTCAGTTATTACAGTGAGCACTGTTTAAAACATTAGCTGAAAACATTCTAGCTAGGGCCAAGTGTAACATTTTCTTAAAAGATCAGCCCAAACGGTGGAGATATTCATGAGTGATTCTGTTCACAGACAGACAAACAGCCAGACAGACAGACAAAAAACTCAGTTGAAAACAATACTCCCATCACTACCGCGGGCAGTAAAAACGTTAGTAGACGTTTGTTATATTTATTTATTAATTTGTCTTCAATAGCAGGCTCGAGGCCCATGTACACACAAAACACAAACACAAAGACTAAAAAAAAGACTAAAACAAACTACTTCGCCAACACTTAAAAACTGGAGATTTAAAAAACAAGTCCGATGATGAAACAGCATTGACAAGCGAATTGTCACTAATCTGCAATGATCGCCAAAGTGAGAAAGTCAATTTACGCATATTTTCCGGTAATGATGAAACACTGTTAAAAACAAAAAGTTTAGAAGCACTACACCATCGTGGCTCCTGTAACAATTGTCGAAACGCATCATTATAT
>Ga0056128_1004824_pt1 | contig 16921 bp, 7 predicted proteins | sample WorMetLIZISLAND2_FD_71113 | JGI IMG/M metagenome (GOLD analysis project Ga0056128, IMG submission 71113) | Marine gutless worms symbiont microbial communities from Max Planck institute for Marine Microbiology, Germany - Olavius geniculatus... ... | reverse complement strand
TTTTTCTTGTTGTTAACAATGTTAGAATATTTGCATTGAACATTGAACACTAATTTATTAGTGTCAGTATTATGAAATCGTGTGTTTATTTATTGAAAGACTTTCATTTCTTGAAACACTGCTTGAAAAATATACAAAGCTTCGCCCATCAGTGCAACCCCTGAGCTGTCTGTGGGCGTAAAAAAGTAAAAGATCCAATGATAATGTTTGTGCCTTTGGCGATCGCCTCGTCAGGGTGATTTTGGTTATGGATAAAACAAAATTGCTAAATAATATTATCTAATACTGACAAATTAAACAAGTCTTTTGCCTGCTGTTTTATCATCAGCGTTTAAGGGATATATGCCCCAGAGTCCAGATTCCCACAGGTTTTCTGTTTCTTGACTCAGGAGGGGACATCAGTCCCCAGACATCCTAAAAATTCCACTTTGCCTACACCGCTGAACTCGCCTATCATTGCATTGGGTTCCGTGAGTAATTGTCACACTTATGTAAGGTTCTGCTGCAGAAAAAAGGTTGAAAAACACTGTCTTTTCTAGGCCGTTGGACTTGTATTAGGGTGGGGCGCGTTTACCTGTGTCAGGTGGCAGGTGACAGGTGTGTGATCCCATATGGCAGGTGACGCGGTGACACTTTGTAGCTTTGTGACGCGACCAGTTATGTCTAAAAAACAGTCAAAATTGTTTTCATCATAACTTTGTCAAATTTCAACCAACTTCGATAATTTTTGGCACAGACATGGCCAAGGCGATAGAATTATGTAAGGTGTATTCTTTTTTCTACCTCGCCTAATTTACGTCAATGCACTACCATGTGAAACACAGATGCTTCAACTTGTTACATTACTTGGTGATTATTTGCATCAGATTGTACACCTGACAGTAGGTGCTATGTGATTTAATAATTTTGTGGTATTAAATATTTTTATGGTGAAAATAGCAGACAACAAAATAGCTGAGTGATTAGCTTAAAAACGATTAATCAATGAGTGAATGCCATCTGATCAGTCAGTCGATGATTTCGCTATCAGTCAATGGCATTGCATTTAAGCCATTGTCTTTGTGTGTGGGGCCCACTTTGGACATAAATTCTGATGATTTGCAAGCAAGTTGTTATACAAACTTATAATTCTGTTAAATAATTTACATTGGGTATTATTTTGTACTTATTTAAGTCGTTACAGCGTTTTCTTGGAAAATAACATTATGCAACAATTTGGAACATGTATGTTTCACACGGTATTGCATTGACATAAATTAGGAGAGGTGGAAAGTGAGTGGGCCTTGCATAATTTCATCGTCTTGGCCATCTTCGTGCCAAAAAATTATCAAATTTAGTGAAAATTTGACAAAGTTATGACAACAACAACAATTTTGACTGTTTTTTTTCTGAGACACGGTGTACATCCTTTACTCATTAAGCCTTTTATGCGGGTTTGTATGATTTTACAGAGGCGAACTCCAGTCAACGATGGCCCCGTAAAGACGTACGTATTGTATGCATTGTTAGTGTATTTTACAGTAAGAAATGCCATGGAATGGCATGGCTCAGTGGTCGGGGCATTGGATTTGTGATCAAAAGGTCACAAGTTCAATTCCCGGCCTATCCACTGTCAAGTAACAACTGTGGGCAAGTTGTTTACATCTACATGTTTGTGTAGGTGCAAGTGTCTGGTGGTTGGTGTCAACTTGTAACTTTTCGGTTGTGTTTTAATTCTCGCTGCTGGTCATTTGCAAGCAACCTTGAGCAAGTTGCTAACCTACTGTGTGCTTAGGCCAACTCAGCCTCCTACTCTTTGTGGGATGGGAAATGAGCTTACAGATTATGGGGTGAAGGCCTAGTGTGGTTGATTGGGGCAGTGATGGTATGTCTGCTTGCTGCAAACCGCAGGTTTAGTGGTTTATTGTTGCAGGATGGCCGCATAGTGCACTGAGGTATTATTAGCTCATGCCAATCAGCTGCCACTTTTGAGATTGTAGAAGCACTAAAGGAAGTATCTGACTTATAGTTTTATCTTTATCGAACCAGGGCACTAAGCACTTATTGTGCTACATTATTGTCACTGTTTCGTTCGAAAGCTGATACCCAGTACTCATTTTGTCATCATATGGAAGGCTGAGATGGTTTACATGCTGCAGTCACCCATCCAGGTACTAACCGAGCCCAGTGTAGAGCAACTTTGTTGATCAAACACTGCATGCCATTACTACACCGTGGCACAAGAAAAATTTGAATTACTTTCAGATTGTAGTCAATGTAGTGGTTAGTATTGTCACTTTGTTTCACTTAGTGGAGGGTAGGGGTGCGGGGTGTGCCCAGTTGCCCAGCATGAATTTTGGGCTGTTCGAAAAACTTTTCTTTGTCTGATAAATGTTGCCCAAAAATGCAAAATTTGGGCTGAAAATCTTTATTTTGGGGAAAATTAGGGGCAGAATTGAAAGTTTGAGCATCTATAGTTTTTTTCTGTTGAAAATTTGGAGCTATTTGCTGGAAAATTGCTACTTTTTGACCCGCCTACTTTTACGCACGAAAGCACCTACTGCTTTCAGCGTGTCTTAGCCATTCTGTCTGTCTGTCTGTCTGTCTGTTTGTCCCATCACACGGGTGGATCAGTCAAAAATGGTGCAAGCTAGAATTACCAAATTTTTACTGTCGGTTGCCTGGAAGACTCTAGTTTCAGGATCCGTAAAGCTTTTCCATAAATTCAAAAGAGGTCACTTTGAGCGATAGTGCTAAATAGTGATTGCAATCCCAGGATTGAATTCTCAATCCCGGGATCCAGGATTGAGAAATTTGTAATCCCGGGATCACGAGATCCCGGGATTAGGCTTACAGAATGGTCACTGTTTTGGTATCCATAGTGGACTTATTTCGTGCATGAGGATGTAGTAAGCCAATCGTACGGAAGGTATTGCGAATATAGGGTGACTGTAAAAACACAAATTACAGTGCACAGAAGAAGTAGAACTCTATACCGCGCATCAAATATTTTATTCATTAAAGGGCTAGAATTGTTATTTGTGTCATTTGACACTAATAAGTACATCATTTGACAAATTTTTGTAATTCGTAATCCCGGGATTGAGACGTGGCCAATCCTGGGATTTGGGATTGGCAAAAACGGCCAAGATCTCGGGATTCGGGATCCGGGGATTGCAAACACTAGTGCTAAATGACAGAGGGTAGGGAAAATTTGCGATTTTTAGCCAGTACCTTTTGGCGAGTGTAAATGAAACTCTATAGATACTTAATGTCAGTTGCTGGGATCGATGAGCTTAGATTTTGTGTGCACTGGACCTTCAAATATGCACCCCGTTCCCCTTTGCATTAGCTAGGCTTTTTTTGTTTAACTTATGATATCACTGTTTTTGCTGATGCATAGATTGGTAGCTTTGTTGTTTGTAGTGAAGGGTCAAAGCCAAGTGATGACTTAATTGATTTTGATCTGTTTACCACCGGGGCCAGTGGCTCAGGCACGGCGACAGTGGCACCAGTTTACACTGCAAGACCTACAGCATCGGTTGATGGCAGCGCAACTTCACCGTCGGTCAATGGAGATAAGACCCTTTCCGATTCAATGTCACCGCCGTCCGCTATAAGTACATTATTAATGAATTAATTAGTTAATTTCTCTTTCTGAAAATCTCTGGTCTTGAGTGTAGTTTTTAATGACAGTGTAGCTGCTTTTGTTTATGGCATATTATACGACAAATGGCTTGTTGGTTCAACGGCTAGGACGTTGGATTTGTGATCGTGAGATTCTGGGTTCAACTCTGGTCGGGTCACTGTCATGTGGTTGGTACTTGAATTGGTACCTGTCTGCGGACAGGTATACCATCTTGGTTAAATATTGTCAAGGGGTAGGGTTATGGTTAGGATTAGGGTAGTTATGCTGAATGTATTCGCAGTGGAAGTGGGTGCGTTGTCAAGTCCTGACCTTCACATGCTGTCTTCATTGCCACAGTGTACCATTTAGCCACAGTACATACAACGATACAGACAGACAGACGACAGACAGACAGAACCTTGTACTATAAGTGCAACCATTAGTATGGTCAGCTAAAAATGGGCATTTGTTACTGTACCAGTGTTGTATTGGTGTGATATATCTTGCGCAAGGTGCAGTGAATGTGGTGCATCGTCAAGTCACAAATTATGTTACATTGCATTAGATTTTGTATTATATTTGATTAGATTACATTACATTACATGAGTTGGCTCCGTGGCTCAGCGGTTAGGGTGTCGAGTTTAAGACCGAAAGGTCCACGGTTCAATTCTCAGCCGATGTGCTACCAAGTAACAACTCTGGGCATGTTGTTCTCACCTACGTGTTTTTGTAGGTGCCGGTGGTCTAGTGGTTGGTGTCGACTCGTAACTTTCAAGTTCTGGGTTTGATTCTCACTGCCATCTTTTGCAAGCGACTTTGAGCAAGTTGCCATTCTACTATGTGCTCAGGCCAACTCGGCCTCCTACCCTCTGTGAGATGGGAAATTAGTAGTAGCTTACGGGCTATGGGGTGAAGGCCTAATGTGGCTGATTGGGGCAGTTGTATGTCTGCTTGTTGCAAACCATGAGTCCAATTGTTCAGTGATGCGGGCGATGGATGGCCGCATAGTGTGCTTGTTGTCATTTGCTTATGCCCATCAGCTGCCACTTCCAAGATTGTAAAGCACTTCTGGCCACGAGTCCATCTCATGTAAGAAGCGCTATAGCAAGTACTGGACTTTACCTTTTTTACTACATTATATCGATGTAGGTGCAGTGGACGTGACTGGATTGTCAGGCCTTGATGACAGCCTGTCCTCGTTGCCGTACCGTCATCAGCATGCGAAGGGTCAAACGCCAACACAGCCCATGGTCCATTCAGCCCACAATGAGTCTGTTCAAAAGACGATGCCTGTGATTGCTGGCCCTGCACAGGCTGCCCAGACGTCCCGCACTAATCTACCCAGCACCGTACGTAGAAATTCATCCAAATATGACTTTTCATTTATTGCTTTTGTTGGTGGTTGATTGGCTTAGTCGGTAACGTCGTTGATCACGTCAAAGTAAGTTAATCGACACCGGCCCCGGTTAGTTAAAGCCGGCATTTTAAAGGCCGAAGCCAAGGTCAGTAAGTAACAGAGTCTAAAGATGGGCAGTGTGGTGGGAAATTTATTGATAGTTTTGTTGCAAATTGTCTCCCAAGTCTGTCGGAGAAAGAATTGTGAAAATTGGTCACAGTTTGGCAGCAAAGATATGATAAATAATACAAACTATTGTTTTTGTGGGGTACGCTGTAGATGCATATTTACCGATTTTGGCTATTTTACACTTGTAGGCGACAGCACGGCCTGCGGGAAGACAGACGCCTGATCCGTTTCGACTGGAGAAGACTGACAGCATTACGAATCTTAACAACTCGGCTACATTTGCTACTTCGACGCCATTTGGCACATCTCGTGGGCCAAGTCCATTAATCACTGGCTTGACGGAATCTGTGGTTCCACTTGCGGTGGCCTTCTCGGAAACTGTCCATGCCTACTTCCGCGGCAGTAACCCATCTCGGTAAATATTTTAGCAATCCTATTCTATGCCGCAATATTATCATTTCTGACATTAATGCATACTGGGGCTGCTGAAATTAATGATTAGCTAATCGACTGATTGTTAAAAAAATAATTAATTAACGTTTTTCATCAACTAAAATTTGATCAGAATTTTGGACTTACCAACAACCTAACATAATGTTTGTAAATTAGTTCTTTTGCATAAGACAGGTCATCAAGTTTTTGCATGTACTGTGTTAGTTCAACAGTCTGCACTTTGTAAATATTGGCCACACAGTTTTTCAAAGTAACCGAAGGTTACATAAACGGTGTGAAGCCAAAATTGGCATTAAAGTTGAAGATTAGCCAGTTACCAGTGCATGAGCAATGGCAAAGTGTACGATAACTGTTCATATAAAGTTGGTCGGCTTTTGGTTGGCTTGTCACTTAACGAATTTTAGATATCTTTTGAATCTTCAGAGCTTTAAGCCTCAGCACCATGACAAGGTGGCCGACCACGGTAGCGTGACAGTTTAGTTGCTGCATTGTGTTCTGCGCAGGTGTCAGGTGAAGCTGATGGGTGAGTTGATTCTTTCGTTTCCGGCCGGGATCATTCGTCACCTGGTGGAGAATGCGAGCCTGAGTCCACTGTCATTCCGACTGAAGAACACCTCAAACATCGATCAGTACCGTGCCAACAAACCTCTCATTGTTGAGTACGTTTGTTTTTGAATCGTCTTAGCGGGAATGTGGAATGGTAGGGGATAATGATTGCTGGGTGATCGCTTGTCTGGAAAATCTGTAAATGTCGGGGATTTCAGCAAAAATCAGTGAAGTGTCAGGGAATGTACAGGAAATAATTTTGTTAGGAAAAGATGCCTGAAAAACGTGCCTAAAATTGCTTTCAGAATCACTCACTTAGTACTTATTCTCTGTCAATCATTTTATGCTGTTTATTGCTGAATGTTGCTTACTTATTTTGTAGTTTCTAACAGTTATATTTATGTTATATTTTACTTGGTAGTATGGTTTGATTACTCCAGTTGAGTGCCGGTTACAGTGGCCAGAATTGCCTCAAATTATCACGGACATTTTTGGGAATTGCCAGCAAAGGATTCATGCAGAGTAATGTTGGGAACATGGTCATTGTATGAAATGTTGTGAGCTTTGCAGAGCAGGCGAGTCTAGGTCCCATCGAGTGAGCGTTCTTGTGCAGTTGCTAGGGTCCAGCACTGACTACCATAGAAAATACTCAGTATGATATGACATGATGATGATATGATTCATTCATTCACTCACTCACTCACTCATTCATTCGTTAACTCATTCATTCGTATATTTACTCACTCGTTCATTCATTTACTCACACATTCATTAACTCACTCACTTACTCATTTGTTCGCTCATTGACTAAGCTGAGTGTTGGTTGTACACAGAGATGAGTCAGCCGATGGCATGGCTGATTCACGCTCTTATTTATAAATTCACTTACTCATTCATTCACTTTTTTATTCAGTCGTTCATTCACTCATTTATTCACTCACTCATTCATAAACTCATTCACTCATTTATTCAAAAATCCGGGTATTGTTTGTACAGAGATGAGGCGGTTGATGCGATGTCTGATTGTCATTCATTTTTTTGTTTTAAAAATATAATTTCTTTATTCATTCATTCATTCACTCGTTTACGCACACATTCATTCATTAAACCGGGTATTGTTTGGACACAGAGATGAGGCAGCCGATGCAGCGTCTGACTGTCGAGATTACCAGTTTGACATGACGTCACTCGCTGATCATCTGCGCCGACAGATTGAACAGAACAGGAACGCGGCCTACTTCAACATTGACATCTTGAAGTACCAGGTAGTGCATTTCACCCGTTAGAGTTTGAAATGTATCGGCTGCTTGTACATAGTAACAGGGTGCCTTGTGTTTTTGCTTTGGCGAGGCTTCTCGGCAAATAGGTCAAATATACGCAAAAAGTTTTATAGGCATATGCCTTTTTTCACTGACTCACCTTCAGGTCAGACCCTTTGGCGGATTTTTGCTCAAACGATGCAGTATCAGGCAAGGGTGTGCCTTTTTGGGGTTAAAAAATTTAATATTTAATTTATTCATTAGAAAAATTAGAAAAAAATTACAATGACGCCTATGGGGAAAATTAAACAATTCTTTAAGCGGTCATAACTTTGGCTATGTAAGATAGAGTCGTAATTTTTGGTTCTTAAGTATGGTTTTTAGGGTTGACTAATATAACAGTGTCATTCAAATTTACCATGGACTGTCCCTGTTGCCATGGCAACACAGTTTGGGACAAAATGGGCTATAACTCGGCTTCTGCTAGAAATATTTGCAAGATCTTTGCATCTATAGGGGGTTTTCGGGGTTGGGCCATTGAATACTGTCAACAAAGTTATACCCCGACCGATCTTTGTTGCCAGGGCAATAAAATTTGAGACAGAAAGGTTATAATTTGGATTCTGTAAGAGATATCTCTAATATCTTTGTGTCTAATGGGAGGTTTTGCAGGACGGGCTATTGAATGAGGCCAATCTAATTCCACCACAACCGACTTTTGTTGCCATTTGAATGTCATGTGACCCCAAACGGGCAAGATTGTGATTGTAAAATATCTATGACCAGATATCTCTGTAACTGATCAACTGTAGGAAAACGTTATTTTACTAATAAAACAGCAAATATAAATGTACAAAACGTCAGTTTATACACTTGTTAACAGCAACATTTAAGGACTAGCACATTGAAAACAGCAAAAAATTGCAAAAGGTGATATTATTCAGCAGCGCATTGACACACAGTCAGTGCGATGCGGGCAATATCATCTTTTGGGTTGGTGGTGTAGTGGTAACACATTTGATCTGATCGACGAAGTTACTGTACACCGGGCCCGGTTAATACTGCGATGGGTGACTGCCTGTGGACAGGTAAACCATCTCGGTATGTAACCAGCCGCCTAGGTCAACTCAGCCTTCCATCCCTCTGGGGTAGGTAAATTGAGTACCAGCCTATCTGGCTGGGGTTAAGGCGGGGCGCGTTCACCTCTGTCGGGTGGCAGGTAACACTGTGTGATCCCATACGGCAGGTGACGCTCCGTAGCCCTGAGATGGGCGTCCCATTAAGGGCTATATCACCACTTTTTTTAACCTTTTTGTAATTTTTGCTGTTTTCGATGTGCGAGTCCTTAAATGTTGCCGTTAACAAGTGTATTAACTTATGTCTTGTACATTTATCTTGTTGATGCTACAGTGCATTAGAACCGTTTTGCATCTCTGTGAGCTGTTAAGCTGTGTAGTATTGTTAGGCCACCCACATGTAGATATAGGAGGCCTTATATTTTTCTACTTTTTAAAAATTATCTTTTTCCACTATTAGATTTATATAGTGCAATGTCACAGAGCATCTCTATTGCACTTTGTTTTTGAGAATTATCAGTTAGAAATTTTATAGAGAAAGAGATTGAGGGAGGTTCTGTCTCCATGGATATCTTTAATGTGGATGTTATTTCTGCAGATAAAAGACTAAGCTGGGTTGTCAAAGTGTTCTGCTGAAGCAGGTGTTTTGGGGTGGTGATAGTTAGGGTGACAGAAGTGATGTGGATGGGGTGAAGATGGGGTTTATTTTTGTGGTTGTCTGTCTACAATTGGAAGGTTCAGTAGTTTGAAGGTGTATGCTGCAACATATGTTTCCACTAACCGCAACCAGTACCGTAACCATGACACGAGTTGAGAGGAAAAGTGGAGATTGAGTCAACGTCTGTAGAAGTGTACTGGAAAGAACCTTTAAGCTTTTGGATTATCTAGACTTCCGACAAAAAACTTTTGGACTATCGAGCTGCCCTTTAGTTTCTGCCTTCATACAGCCCTTCAGTGTGGATGTTTTTGCTGCAGATAAAGACTAAGCCGGGTAGCGGGAGTGTTCCGTTGGAGCTGTCGTCGTTCTGGAGCGGTGATAATCCGCAACAACGTGCAGACTTCCGACTGAACTACAGTTACAATGACTCGGTGCTTAGTCCGACACCGGCGACATTGTCTAATGTCAGTGTGATACTGCCAGTCACCGGACCACCCGTCTCAAGCATGCAGTCTACGCCAGACGGAACATGGTCGGTTATATGTAGAACATTTGGGCTGCAGACATTACTCATTGTGCACCCTAATTCTTTCTGAGACTTTGGCGCTTTATAAATCATTTACTTACCTACTTACTTACTTATTAACTAATCGATTAAGGATTAAAAAGTTAATCGATTACATTTTTAATGTATTAAAGCTTGTTCAAAATTTTGGACTTCTGATGCCAAATGTAAAAAAATGGAAACCTTAAGCTTTTTCTTGTTTATAGTTAGCTCAGTTTATATAGTAAAGATCTATTTCAGCTGATTGTTGGTAGCGGGTAGCAGGCGATGATGGCATCAAGTGGTTACTACTTGGATGGGTGACTGTCTGCGCACAGATAAACCATCTCAGTATGTAACCAACACCAAGGTCAACTCAGCCTTCTATCCCTCTTGAGTAGGTAAATCGAGTACTGGCCTGTCTGGGTGTGGTTAAGGCGGGACACGTTTACCTGTGTTGGGTGGCAGGTAACACTGTTTGCAGTGGCTTCTATTCCCCCAAATCTGAAATCGAAATCAGGCGCAACTGCCTTTCCAGTTTTGGGCTTAGGTTCCCCCCCAATTTCTGACTCAAGTTTTTCCCTCTATTTTGGGCTTCTTTCCTTTCTATGGAGAAAGTTTTGTTATGGGTGCAGATTGAAAAATAGGGGGAGTTTTGTTAAGGGTGTATTTTGCCCAGTGGAAATAGGGGGATTTTTGATCTGCAGCCTTATTCAAATGTTACCCTTATTTTTCACTGGGCACAAGCTGTGCCCACTAGGTATAGGGATAGAAGCTACTGACTGTGTGAATCCCTATGGCAGGTGATGCTTTGTAGCTCTTGGATGGGTTTCTTATGAAGAGCTATACACTTTAAACTTTTTAAGGTTGCTTTGTGACAAGCAGGTCGGCACAGTCGAAGAAAGCGACATGGCGACTTCACGATATCTCCGGTGCAAGCGATGCAACACGACGCGGTAGTCTGCAGGCGACGTTTGAGTTTGACTCATCGTCAACAGACCAGGAGCTGCAGAAGTCGTCGTTATCGTCAGGGGCGAATGTCGTCGCGGTGCAGTTCTTATGTGATGGAAGCACGCTGTCAGGCGTCGATTTTGACATTCTGTCGGCCGGCTACCGCGTCTCCCTCATCAAGAGGAGAACTGTCACCGGTATGTTATTCATATATAAGTTATTCAAGTTTACCAGAAATACAATACAAGCTTTGTTTTTATTCTTGATATTATTAGTACACGGTGTTTCATAAAAAGGACCCTTTTTTGTTTTTTTTTTATAATTTGCTTAAATGATGATCAATTTACACAAAATTTGTACCAGTTGTAGCTAAAGAAATACTAATTTAAACTATTGCAACAAGATATGACAGTTGATTAAATATTCTTTGCTAGTCCTGACGTAATGCTGACGTCATAAAGGCCGTCCCCGAAATGATCAATACTGTGTCGGGTGGGATGTCAAAACCTACTTGCTCACTCACTCACTTAACTCGATGCGCCGGACTCTGCTGAATGTGTTCTACGTATTGCTTGTAGGTAAGTATTTGTCAGACGTTGAACCGATGGACTCAGCCGAAGTCAGCGACGTATGAGTTGAAAATGCTTCAGAATCAAGACTTGATTACATCAGTGATTGACTGTTACACACGCTGTCCAATCCCACAGTGCACGTTCTGATGGGTGACGTCACTTTTTGACTTAGACTTTTGTTTTTGAGCCATTTTGCTGAGCAAAACTTAAAACTGAATGCTAAAACCTGTATTTAGACTGCCAAAGTTCAACTGAACTTCGGTCTATATACATACTTAAGACTGGAATTTTGGACTTGGACTTTTGCTGAGCGGAAACTTTCGACTTTGACTGAAGTTTTCACTCCATAAAAGGCTCAGCGAAATTGCTTTTTGCTTTTTGGAGCCTAAACTGCGTATCTAGACCGAACTTTCACTCAGCAAAAGTCTTACGTCAGAAAGTGAAGACACCTATTTGTGTCTAAACGCCAGACGCTTTAACAGTTGTGGCCTTCTGGGAAGTGGTGTAGTCCTGGGAGAGGGAAGACTCCTTCCCCAATTAGTGTCAGGACAGGGGCAACGGAACGGTGATGCAATAGTAGTGTTCTCCCAAATAAACCTGCAAGGAAATGAAAATTCCCGATAGAAATTAGCGGTTTTTTAAATTAAAAATGAAGCTATTGATCATGTGGCACCAGATGCGGTTTTCGGGGTGCAAAAATGCTCGGGGCTTTGTCCCAGACCATGCTGGGGGAGCTTACGGTGCGCCCCAGACCCCCTAACTGGATTAAAGGGGAGGGAAGGGAAAGCATTCCCCCCAGACAAAAAATTCACCACTACACCACTGCTTTCTGGAATACGATCGTAGCTGCTGCAGATTTCGAAACTTTTGATACTGATGCAATTTTTGCACTTATCACAGTGGCCGGAGAGAACCCCATCAGTGGACAATGCTTCAATTATGATATACTATTTTGTCGATATTGTGCACTTAATTTCATCTCTGTACCATAGCTTGTATATTAAATATTGTTTCTATGGCAGCTGCAACATACTTTCAGCTGCATTTTGATGAATTCACTATCGTAATTAGTTTCATTTTCAGGTCTCATTGCTGTGATAAACCAGATTAGTTATATCACTATCAGCAGTTGCGTTTTGAGCATTAATCGAACTCTTGTTCATTAGCAGTGAAACATGCATTTATATGGCCTCCAACATGTTGCAGATTAAGCACTGTTTTGAAATATAACAATAATATTCTGTGTATTGTAAATATTTTGTGAATGTAACAGCATTAAGTTGCCTTGCAGTATTTGGTGATACATAGCATACATCAAATTAAGTTAAAAGTTAAGCAAATCATTGTAAGTATTTATTTGTTGTCTAGTTGTTTAGCATCTTTGTGTCATTTCTGTGCATTGTGTAAAATTGCATGTTATCAGAGGTATAATGATAAATATGCGGCGAATTGTTTATTGTATAAAATAGTGGTTATATCCATGATGATTAGAGCTGTCGAAGTGTTAATTTTTTATGCATTAATGCACTGCATTAATTTTTTAACACGTAAATTAGCGCGTTATTAACACACCCAGGCATGTCGAAAGGGAGAGTAGGGGGAAGTTACCCTGGGCCCCAGGATGTTTGGGGGGCACTGCCTGTAGAATATAGAAAGTTAAAAAGCAAATAGAAACACATTTTTCAACAATAACAATATTTATTTTCAGTAGTGATGGAACGGCAACTACAGTTTGGTTACTTAAATTCATTTGATTGTCAAATAACCACAGTTTAGCGGAATATTGGAACTTTTGCTTCACTGAATTTAGTAAACTAAATTAAATTAAGTTACGCATGTGTGTCAATTTTCTATAATGCACGTTATTTTTTTTTAATGCACATTAATTTATTAATGCATTAATGTGATAATTAATATGTTAATTTGACAGCTCTAATGATGATGATCTTTATATTAATATTGTTGTTATAATTGTTCAGCGTATTCTACGCATTGCTCTTTTGCCCAGTTTGCAGTTTCTGCACACACTTTACCCCAGCCGATACTCAGTTTACCTACCCCGGAGGGATGGAAGGCTGAGTTGACCTTGATGTACTTGTAATAGATATTCAGTACAGCTTGGTGTAATGATTGAATGACGTGTATTACTTTTGTAGCCTGTGTTCACTGCTGTGAGCCAAAATTCCACTGCTATGTGTACCTTAGTTTGATTAGGGTAGTAGGTGATTTTTAGGAAAGTGGAACAGATTATAGCATGCACTGTCATGGCCAAAGGGGGGGGAGCACTGGGGGTGTGTGCCTTCAGGACACCAGAAATCGTAAACATCTTGTGTCCGACTTTAAGCTGATTCACTGAAAATAGCGCCAAAATGCACCAAAACAGTTCATTTTTACACAAAAAATGTGATCAGTTTCTGGTGAGGAAGCACAGCCCCTCCCCCTCGTGTGGAGGGGACACTCCCCACACCCCATCCCCCAAGTGTTCTCCCCCCGCTAAATCCAGATCTTGGCTATCTCACAAACGTTTGCACTTTACTCATAGAGTTGTCTCTGTAGCTGCATGTATGGCTGACATTTCTATGCTTCTGCGAACGTAGTGGCTGGAGGCATTAGGTTTTCAGAGGGATCACGCATCCGTGCGTGTGTGCGTAAGTCTCGAACAAACATTGTTAGCAAGATATCTTGGGTAAATTCTCTATCTCGATCACATAACGATAGTTGTGTGGCGCCACCTTGTGAGTGATACAGACTTGTATCACAGCCCAAAATCACCAAAAAAATCCACAAAACCCCTATTTTGGCATTCAAGTTCATCCAAGGTCATTGAATTCGGTTGCAATGGAGAGCCTACCATTAGCTAAGCCATACGCTAACAGAAACATTTTTGGCTGCTACGCTAATCAGTAAGCATTGGGCAAGTAGGCCTAATACGACAAATATCAAATGAAGAAGGTCTTAGACTATTTTAGCGTTCAAGGTCATATCACAGGTCATTGCTGTCGGTGCCAATTGAAAGCCAGTGTACGACTTCCTATTAGTGATTAATAGTAACCTAGGCTCTATCTCGCACCGTTACTGATATACAGCAACTTATTCGCTAAGAATCACAAATTTCCAGGCAGCCGACGGCAAAGATTTGGTGATCCTAGCTTGCACAGTTTTTGACTGATCCACCCGTGCGACAGACGGACAGAATTGCGATGGCTAAGGCGCGCTGAAAGCAGTAGCTGCTTTCGCGCGTAAAAATGAACACAATACATGCAGACATAAGCTGACGCGTAGGTAAAGGCAGTGAGTTATATGTAGCCACACAAAATAGAATCTTTTAAAGATCTCACAGAGCTCCGTGTTAAAAAAATTGAAAACTTGAGTCGATATCCTGAATTGTTTGGTTTTCAGCTCCAAATGTGTCTGGCGTTCCAGCCCTGATGTGTAGGGCCCACAGTTTTCCATGGAAAACTTTGCCAAATTCCGCAGCTTACCGTAGGCTTTTTGGACCAATTTTCCAGCCCTGGGCTTACTCACTTTAAGACGGAACAAACAATAGATGGAACGAGTTCAGTATCTTTATTGTGCAAAACAAAAATACTGCAGTTTTGTTTGATGAATGCTAATCGAACAGCAAACAACGCAAAAATTACCAATATTAACAGAATTAACACAAACAAATTTATCTCAGTAACTGCAAAAACTAAAAACAATTTTCTTTTTTTCTAACAACATTCGGCATACATTTCTTTAAAAGATCCTTAGCTCCACAACTCTTATATTTGTATCAATTTTTAAGCAAGTAGAAGATTGAATCATACATGCAATTGTGATCACGCAAAGCTGTTATAATGCCACTGAAATAACCTGAACTTGTACCCGATTAATAAAATCCCACAATCCAACCCGTAGTCATATGTGAAAATATGATAGTGGGATAAACCACTGGAGTATTATTTAATTGACAACAAACAAAATACAAATCCTGCTTTTAGCCACAGTGCGACCTAAGAAAAAGATGCATAGCACGTGCCATCAAACATTAGCATACGTCATAAATCAAGCCAAAGAATAAGAATACGTTGAACTACGAATATATGACTATGTCTCAATAAGAACAACTGCTAATGAGGACTAGTATGAGACGAGTTGTTATATCACCGGCGTCCAATCAGTACAGTGCAAATCTCAACTAGTAACAATGGAATATTTTTGGGAGGGAATGCGGTTTCCCAAAATAATATCAGAACAAGGCTGAACAGTGATAGAGTAGCATTTCCAAAAGCAGGCCTCCAAAGAAACAAAAAGTCTAGCCCATCCCCAGATAATACAAAACTTGGTTGTTACCAGCTGGGGTGCAAAATGCTCCTAAAATATGCTTGCAGCTGTACCTCCACCCCAGACCTTGCTGGGGGAGCTTACTGTGATCCCCGAGACTCCTAGCCGAATTAAAGGGGGCCTAATTCTAAGACAGGCAAAGGTAGAGGGGAGTCATCCCCAAACAAACTGTTATCACTGACTTAAAATGTTATGCACCAGGCAATGAAAAGCAGAAAACTGCCATTCACCGAAACACTCAAAAAGTCACGTACAAACAAAACAAAACGGGTCAAAAGTAATCAGAGAAACGGCAGAATTGCTCCTTGTGTCTATTCGCCAGGTGGCAGCAGCAATCAGCAATTGCGAGTTTTGTGCTACTCCCAAACTTTCCCTCCCCTCAAAGGGTAGGGGACCCCACGTAACAATGTGTCACTGGACCCCAAAAGTAAATGGCATCTGAATCTGTCGAATGGTTTAAGCACGGAGGACGAACGTGACAGACAGACAGACCACGCTATGGAGAAATGTGTAGTTATAGGCAGAATCAGTAGCACTAGAGCACTTAAACCTAAAACGGTAGACAGTCATTGCAGACAAGTCACGATATCATCAACCAAACTGAATAGTGAACAGTACAAAAATCACCACCATTAAAATGCTATAGCTCTTCACAGAAAACCCATCTGATAGTGCCAGGTGAGGTATGGGATCACACAGTGTTACCAATCACTCAATGCAGGCGAATCCGCCCCACCTGACAGGCCACTACTCGATTTACCTTCACTGAAGGAATGAAAGGCTGAGTTGACGTTGGTTATTATATCGAGATGGTTTACCTGTACGCAGACAGTCACCCATCCGAGTAGTAACCACTTGATAGCGACCCAACGACGAGTCGAACCCACAGCCTCTTGATCACAAATCCAACGACCTAATCATTACACCACCAAGCCAAATGGCTAAAATAACGGTGTGCAGCATTTTCTGCATTATCTTCTTGCTGCAGTCCATGTACACAAAATAAAATTACGTTTTTTAAAACAAGTAGTAGCAGGGATGTGGTCTTGGTCGAGACGTCTCGGTTTTGAGATATACTAACGTCTCGTCTCGAACCGATGCGTCTCTGGTCTCGTCTCGGAGCAATATGTCTCGGTCTCGGCCCAGTAGGTCTCGTCTCGGGCCATTGCGTCTCGTAAAGACGTTTTGTGCAGGCGCGAGCGGTGCATACTGTAGCTGCAGCATGACATTTGTGGCGTAGGGATATTTGTTTACAGTGTTTTTACTCTTTCATTTACTTATTTATATCATAAAGCAAAACTATGTCATGTCAGTCTTTGTTCGTCATAAAATGACCTACCGGTAATCGCAATGAAGATAAAGTGCATGATGTCAGAATGAATATTATCAGCCAAATGTAGACGA
>Ga0056128_1004822_pt1 | contig 16923 bp, 14 predicted proteins | sample WorMetLIZISLAND2_FD_71113 | JGI IMG/M metagenome (GOLD analysis project Ga0056128, IMG submission 71113) | Marine gutless worms symbiont microbial communities from Max Planck institute for Marine Microbiology, Germany - Olavius geniculatus... ... | reverse complement strand
GGTGGGTGGAAGAATTTCACGTTTACGCGCCATAAATTTCTGCTTGTAACAGTGAAAGAATGGTTAAAATCGGTGCTGAATTACCGAAGTTATCCTAAAAATAAAAATGGGTATCCGTTTTTTGGAACACCCTGTAATATAATAGTCATCTAATGTACAGTTTGATATAATTATTCAAATACTACAGTTACGTAGTACAAAAGATAACGGTTAATCAAAAATAAACTTGAAAGTGCGATTTGCGTTACGGTTCAAAAGTCGCAGTGTCGCTCGTGTGTCGGAGACAAACCAAGAAATGCTGCTTCAGACTTTAAGGCCCAGATACAGCGAAATCTGTTGTCACAGTAAGGTCTATCAGTGCATCCATAAAACCAGCTCTTGTTCCAGGCACAGTGTAAGTATATAGGATCAGTCAGTAGTCGAATGCAGCACCAGTAAGGTGGTGAGTCTGATGAAATCTAGCTGTGAGAGATATATACTGGCACAATTTTCTGACAACGGCATTAGGTTGCCACGCAGTCATGTATTGTAAGACCTACAACACACGTATATCGTGGCTATAAATGAATGCCAAGAATTGTGTTAAAATTATCTCGAAACAACGCGAACCACCGCGCGGTTTTTCTGCGACAATCTCGGCTTTTCTTTCAGTTACGGCTTCTCCGATACGTGACAGCTGCTTGCCAAGAATACACACAAGATCAAACAGAACTGCAACCTTTATGCGGTCTTCAATATTGGTATTTTAAGCGATAGTTACTTGTAAAACAAAAACAATTGTGCAATTTTGACATGCAATTGTGTTTTATTTTCAACTTCCACGCGAGATTGTATGACGTGTTGTTGCAGAATTTGCAAAAAATGTTTTGCAACATTAACATTAAACTACGGCTTTAGTTACATGTAAGTCTACTGTAGTTCCTGGCTAGATGCTAAAACAATACGCGCGGATTAAAATGTGCTTTGTCTTGTCTGTGATCGACGAAAATAGGTTATACCCTATACGATGTTTGTTGATCCAAAAGTTAAACTTATATGTTAACATTAGGCCTATGCTTTAATTTACCATTGTTTCAACAGCGGAAAAATACCACCAGATTACACCACGATACATTACACAACCCGATTTACAAAATACAAAACGATATCATATAACTGCTTCTCCATCGCGGGTGACTAACGGGTACCGGAAGTGGACGTTGCAATGCGGCTGCGCGGCGACGAGAACGCAGAAACGAGCGACATCTGACGGCTTGTCGGCGAACACGACGATGACGTAGTGTTGACCTGACTCCACGAGATAAACGCCATCAGCCTCACTGGCGTGACGACGTCCAGCCGTCCTAGCGGCACTAGGCACTAGTCCAACGAAGTTCTCCACCAGGTAGCGGTAGTCGAGAGGAACTGGCGTGTCCGCTGACACCTGCATAATATCAGCGACAGTGACAGAAAGGCGTCTCTTTACGGGAACCAGTCTCAGAGCTACAAAGCGTCACCTCCCATATGGGATCATACAGCGATAGGCCTACCTATCACCAGACACAGGTGAGCCGCTCCATCTTAACGCCAGCTAGGCAGGCCGCTCAGTTTACCTACCCGGAGAGACGGAAAGCTGCGTTGATGGTTGGTTATACATGTATATTGAGACGGTTTATCTGTCCGCAGACTGTCAAACTGTTGCCCATTCAAGTACTAACCGGGCCCGGCGTAGAGCAACTTCGCTGTTCAAACCAACGCACCAAACGTTACCGTAAGTCTGCAGAGGCAGAACTAAACAAACGCTGACTCTACAGCAAAGTAAGAGCTGTGGTGCACCTTGTATATAAGACAGCCGACGGAACGCAGTTGTCCTGTAGCTAATTCCTGAATGACGTCAATAAGAACCGGATGCACGTGACTAACTGAACTACGACCATCTGCATACAGCAGCCGCCAACAGCTCTCAACACATTATAATATCAACGCCAGATTTTTAAATGAATATTCATTCACAAGCATCTAAGCGTTTTAGGTGCGATAGGATGTTTAATGAGAACTGAAAATTTGCTGTTTAGCGTGTCAAGAATTTGGATTATTGGTCAGTATTCGAAAAAAATTATTATTTGAAACACGGTGGCTTAGTTTGTTGTTTGGACACCACTACTGGATCGCGCAGTTATCAAAACCGAGAAAGTTTATTGCGTGGCATGTTCCGTGTAATGCATTCCAAACTAAAAGGCTGCGCAAAACTACGCCAAGATAGTGTTGCAGTTTAGTGAATAAAGATGAAAATACAATCAGTTGCATGACATTGTGTCTATGAAAATTCCTGGATTTGGATCGTGACCCTGGCCGTCATCAAAATAAAATCACTTGGTCATTGGATTATGCTCCACTCCTCCACCTGACTAATCGAACAAACGGACAAACAGACAGAGAACACGAGTGAAGTGTATAATTATTCTTTTTTATGGCAGAGTTCAAATCAAGACATCATTGTGCAGACCTGCGCTGACGTCGAAGGCAAACTGTGGATTGATGTGCAGTGTCGGATAACTGATGTTTCCCCCAGCATTGCGACCTGGCGCCCACTCGCCGAACAGGCAGCGCACGTTCTCTGCCAATCACCACACACAAGTGAGTTCAAGTGATCATGCCGCCGCATTTCAGTTGTCTTTGTACATTTCAAAGTTGGATTATAATATCCGCATAATTACGATTCTCTGTAAAAGCCAGATTCTGAGACATGCGAAAAGTCGAAGTGGTGCTATCGCAAAACTTCCCCACCAGAATCATAAGGCTATATCTAACCGTAAGCCGTTCTTTAACGTCTTGCCGAAATCGACGCTCGTCCGAAAGCGGGTAGGCGACCAACGCATACCTACCGGAAAACGTAACTACCATGCTCTGTATGTGTGCTCTGCGCTTTGACAGTGCATCGAGTATTGTATTCTACTGTACTGTCAAGAAGGCGCGCCTACGAATAGCCGACAAGGTGAGCTGGTGGACGTAATTTACCCAGCTGATAGGCGCTGCCATCGATGTCGACGTCTGTGCTCGCGCGACGCATGAACAGTCGCGCTTTACAGGTGCCGCTACTCAGCTGCCTATAAGCACATATACATAAAACTGCTATACTGCTACTGACATTCATCGTCGCCTTTATACACAGAAACTATAAGCCTACTGTGGGTGATTTTTGCAAAATTTTCAGCGTCAACACTCGACTGCAAACCCGGAAAACACAAAAATGTCGTGAAATTTGACAGCGCGTGATGACCAAACAGTCCCGCAGTAAATCGTGAAAGCACAGCCAGCTTCCTGACGTCCAACCAACCGTGTCGTAGCACTGAATTTACATACTTACGAAAAACCGTCAGTGACATAATCAGTACTGTAGGTTAGCGTACCGGCAGGTGAGGTCATTGGCTGCGAAGATGCGGATGCAGAACTGTAGAGTGGTGTCGACGTCATTGGCGTGTGAAAGCGGTGAGGGGGAGTGGTCGACCACGTAGTTAGGAAGTAAAAGATATCGTGCACCTGGTAGTAGACAGTATCTGTAGGCCAGCTCACAGCCTGCCACGTAGACATTGCTGTTTGTCAGATTATTGAGGCACAAACTGCACTGTCCACCATCCGACCAGATCTCTCCGTCAATCTAGCACACAACGTGGCGTGCCTTGCTGCCGTAATTTGCATAGCCTAATTCATGCTACTTCAACACTTCAAAAGCTGCAGGCTGTAAAGGTTATTAGTCATCGTCCGAAATTATTTAATTATATTGCTCGGTAGTACAAGGTACGAACTTCTTGTCATAAACCGTGCTGACATGTAAAACTGAAAAAATGCAAACATTTGCCTATGCAAATGTTTTAAGTTTAAAAACTTCATAAGATAACTAACACCTAACTTACTCGTCGCTTTAAGCCGTTGCAATCGTGCTTACTGTTTTGAAACTTTTTTGAAAATGTAAAGGTTAAAACATGTGTACGTGCAACTGTTTTAAACGTGATTCGTATAACCTACCTTGTAGATATCGAGCCTGCAGTAGACAGAACGCTGCGGATCTGTGGGTTGGTCCACCAGCAGCTGCATGACTGTCCAGCCGACCTCTTCACTCCTCACGCCTGTATATACGACGATATGTATATGTTAAACCACAGTCTGGAGTGGGTAAGCGAGTACGCAGTACGAACCTATATTACTTCAGACAGTGGCCTAACCTACACAGACTGCGATCAGATTGCGTAGACCAAATCTATATCCTCGTTTGCAGTGTGACGCACGACTGAAGCCGTTATGAAAACAGTACCGATGCGAGGTGATCATGGTCTAATGACTAAAAGTCAATTGTCGTAGGCACCTACTGAATCACTTTAATGAAAATTAATTATTCAATCAATACATTCAAAGCTTAGACAGCATATATTCCACGCTAAAGTATAGTATATGCCTACACAATATGGTCTCACCTAGTACTTCACTTCTACACGTGACTTAAGCAAGACCGCACGCAGCAGAAAAAATAAAACCTAAAACTGTAAAAAAAACTAATTTAAACACGTGTATTTTGTATTTTGCTTTAGCAAATTGACTACAGTTAAACGAACAGTCAGTAAAAACAATTGGCAAAAAACATCCAGCCTCACTGCTAAATAGTCAAGCTTTATTATTCCGCGACGTAATGCACGTCTTTTAACTGCATGTCCTTATCTGATGAGAGATGCCGCATTGTTCATTCTTGCTCGATTTTTGCACATTTGTCACGTTTCGTCTCCGCGTCGGCTGCAGGAAGTTACGCGGTCAAAGGGCTCATCGTTCAGACTGGTTTAGTGCGTTGCTTGTCGTCGGCTGGTGACACGTTTTTTCTTCGTCAATCATACTTACACGCTAAGACGGCGCAGCAGCATCTCGACGTTATCATACTTCGATGCAGTATTTTACAGCTGCAGCAGCAGGCTCAGCGCATGCCGTCTTTCCCGGTCCTTGTCCTTCGTTAAAATCGCATCAGTCAAATTAACGGTGTGTCGATTGCTCGTAGTCTCATCGATATCCGTCACGAGGCATCAGCCGCACTGCAGGCGTCGACGCCGAACCGAATCGCATTAGGCCTATAGGCGTAGCATAGGCCTATCTGAGTCGACGCATCGCGGTGGCTAACACGGTCGCTTCGTTCGTCATTGATTCCAATTTTGGCTACTGCAGACGTTGTTCAGCGAGACCAACTTGCAGTCTTCTTCAGCTGTGCTACGAAGTCAACATGGAACTCGCGTCTGTCCTAGACACCGAATCTCTCTCTGACGGCTGCACTCAATCTAAACTTAGAACTCTTCTGTTCAGTGTCCACTGCTGCATATACAAGGATATACCTTATACCTTAAGGATATACCTTAGTTCTTAACTCAAAACAAAAAAAAATGGTGTGCCAATTGTCAGTTCAAATAGTCAAAGTAGGCTAAGTTTGGGCTAAGAATAAGATTGCGGGGCTTAAAATGTACGGCCGCGTAATATGCCGTCACTGCTAAACCGACAACTATTTCTAGTTATTATTAGTGTTATAGTTACAGGAAGCGTGCGGCGGAACGTCGACTATGTACAGTGGATTGTCGGTGAACTTGGAGTCTAACGCAGTAGAACGGTCGACAGTAGACGCGCTGCAGAATGACGTCATCTGCGACCATTCGCCGCATATTGTCAGCACCCGATCTACCACAGACAGACAGACAGACGCACAGACAAACGCCATGACGACACAATGTTATGATAGCTTTGTTCAGTCCTAATGCCCTGTTGCCATCTTGTAAAATTTTTCGCGGCGTTTTTTTTAAAATTATCTTTTCTGTTGCCGCCAGTGTTCGCACCAACTAACAGAGCACCGACGACGACGACGAAAACGATGATCTAACGTCTTACAGGCCTAATTGTATAGTTTACGTTTTTTCCGCCCCTGTGGCTCGTTGTTAACAATATGCTTCACGGCAAGTGATCGACTGGTTTGATTGACTGGTCAGCGAACGACGGCGGCATGCTACACGTGCATGCTATTGTTCTCTAATCTGCTAAACGTTCTTCATTTATTAAATCGATGCGAGCATCGCCGGCATGGAGTGTGTTACTTACTGAGTCCGTCGTCGAGTCCGTCTCGGTCGAAGTCGGGCGCCAGTGAGCAGACGCTGGTCGTGTGGAAGATCTATGGTAGACCTACACTCTATGGACCAGCCTGCCTATGGACCACCCTGGTCGTGTGGAAGTAGTGGACGTAGTCGTTGAGACGCATCCAGAACTCGCCGTCAGGACCGAACTGCACGTCCAGCTGACGGCGATCCACATCCGACACACTCTGCCACTCCACGGCATTGTCCGACCACGCCCCGCGCCACTCGCCGTGACCTTGACCCCACGGGTTGCGCAGTCTCAGCAGCTTGACCACATCTCCAGTCTCCGTCTCAACCTTGCCGCATTCAATTACCTTCTCGTACAGTACGTTCCTCGGATGAAAATGTCGTTGTGCAGGTAATCATTATATTCATACTCATATTGACATACGCTGTTGTAAGTTGACAAATCGCAACAATTTACACAATATACAGTAATATACGTAAAGTTATAAAAACACCTAGAGCACTCAGATGGGCAATGCTTTCTGATAGGCCTAATGAGCTTATCACAGCTAACAAAGTGAAGCACGCTCGAATATGAGACAAATGAGACAGTGGTGAATCCAGAATTTTTGAATGGGGGGGGGTGAAAGGGTAGAGGTGGGATTTGAAAGATGGTTGTGCCTACTCGTCAATTTTTTTACAATTTTATGCGAAAATAACGCATTTTGTGCAAAATTTTTACTTGTTTTAAAATACACCCAGTCAATAGGAGGGAGCGGTCGCCTCCCACTTCCCCTCTTTTTAAATCCGCCACTAAAACAAGATTATGTATGCAATGAAAACAGTACACTCTGGCAGAATTAAATACGCTTATACCGGGTGGTCCTAAAAACGTCCCGAAATTTGCGTAAATATAACGGCGCGTATACTTTATGGAAAAAAATTTCCCTTCGCGCATTTGTAAACCAATTTGTACTCTTACTCAGTTATAAATTTCAGTGACTTCACTAATGACACTACTAAATGCCGCTTAATGACATAAGACAAGTTAAAAATCCAATTATGTAAGAACAACGTTCCGTCACACCGCATCATAGCAACTCAAAATTTTCTTCAACACAACACGACAGATTTCATCAGTTCACATTGAATGGACAGCGCATTCAACAGATTTGAATTTCGCTACATTATTTAGTTTGAGATATCTTGCAAAAACTTGTCTATGGCGAACCTCAATGATCTTCAGAATGTTATCACAGACATGGCATGACGTCGACATCGGACAGCCAAAATCAGAAAAGCCATATTCCAGTGCAAAAAGTGTCTAGCAGCAATGGCAAAGGAAAATGGGAAACCTATTCAGCACATTTTCTGCTGATTAGTTGACTGATGATTCGGCCTACGGTGATGTTTTGGCGTAGCATGCGTACAAGCGGCAACGCAAATGAGCTGCTTGCAAAAATTGCTTTATGGCATGTACCGCTATTTTGTTTGTATCATGTCTAATACAAAAGTGTTTTAGGCGAGAATTTCTACACATATTCGGAGATGCTTGATCATTACATATATGCTTTTGCACTAATTCATTTCAAGCACTTGGTTAAATAATGTATGCAAATGTTCGGGACGTTTTTTTTGCACCACCCGATATATAAGCCACTAATTTCAGAGGTCAAATGATGAAAGTTGGGTCAATTATAAGTCAGAAAGACAATGGGGTGAAACTGGAGAATTGACGATAGACTTGACTTGACCCGACACTAGGCAGTCACTGACCGTCGTGGCTGCGTTGACCGTGTAGGCGTGTTCAATGATGAGACCATGCATCGACTGACGCTCTGACGCAGCGTCATCGTCGTCGTCATCATCGCACGATCCATCCTACATCACCATGCCTCAGATTCAGTGAGTTTCTCGCTGACATTGTGCGCTTTATAAATTAAATTTACTTACTTACATCACAACGCAGCAGAAATAAAACAGATCAGCAACTCTGCCTACCTGTTTGCACAAATTTCGTCAGCTATAGCTGACGAAAACAACGGAAACGTCAACTAGGGTTCTGATATGCAAATTCCGATAGGCCTATAGGAAGACCCGTTTAAGCTCAGATTACCCCCCCCCCTTAAATAACGAAGTGTCCCAATTTTGTTATTTTCAAGTACCCTCAAATTGCAGCAGTTACACTGAACACAAATATGAGAATATTTCAATTCATTCAGAGGCTTCTCACATTTTTGCTGCGGTTGTCGCTGTTATAGCGACGTGGTGGTCAGGTGAGTGAGTGAGTAGTTTCTTAACGGCACATCAGCACAAAATAGGCCATTCAGTGCTGGTCAGGTTGTAACTTGTAAGTGATCAAAACTTCAGCAGTTGTGTTTGCCAGCGGCGTCGTGAGCGGGCAAAAAATTTGCAACTTTCCGACAGACACTCCAAATTTCCGACACAATTTCGACAGACCGCTGTGAATTTGCGGCAAAAGAGATTACGGATGCTCAAAATTTTAATTTTGCTGCTGAATTTTCTCAAAATGTTAGTTTTTCAGTTCTAAATTTTGCATTTGTAAACTAACATTTTTCGACGAAAAAAATTTCCGACAATTTTTCGACACAGCCCGAAACTAAGGGGTCCCTGCAGCCAACCACGACGCCTTTGTCGTGCGCGTACGCGAGTTGTAGGCTGTACAGCAGTGGCAGTGACAAACGCTCCTGACGCGAGTGCATTGCGCAGTCGACGAAACAGTTGTCCGGCAGTCACCAGGGCGTCGTCAGGGTCCGTGCTGGACGTCTTCATCTTCTCTGAAATTCCTCCCGTCAGAGCCGTAAATGCGTTGCCCGCCCAGCCCCCGTACACCGCCTCGTAACTGCCGTGAAACCTGCAAGACAGCAATCACTGTTTACATAAACAAAAAATAAAGTTGAAAAAGACGTAAAATGCACGCAAATACGATCGACAAATAAAAAATAGTTTGAAGAAAGCAGAGCCATATGAGATTGGCAATGGTACGGTTTGGTATAGCGTTTCTGCCAATCTTTCCTATTGTTTCAATATATTTGTTTTTTTTACATTGTACAATTACAATAGCTGTCCGACAACTGCTTAAAGGAGACTCGATTTTCCCCTACAGTATGCCAATAAACCATATCTCTACGTCTAATGTTTTTACTGCAGTTTGAACCGAGGTACGTCGCAGTTACGAGGTACACGTAGACTAAGTTGGCTGCCGGTGAGTTTATCGAGCGTACGTTGTGCATCGTATCGCACGGTCGTACCTGGCGAACGCCTTTTCTATAAGAGGGACCCACATCTCGTCAGGGTCGACGGATCGGGCACCCCACGGCAGCAGCGTGTCAACACAGACTGGGAGGTAATCGTCGACGTAGACGTCAAACCAACGACCAAGCCGCCAGAACCGACAGTGAAAGACGCCGTCGTACTGCGCCGTGCCGATACGATACGAATCTTCAGGCAAGATCTACACGCCACGTCAAATATATACGTGCATTAAAGCTGCACTCACAAATACGACTGCACACAAAAGCTGGCTGAAATTCTGACGCCGATAGATTATACAAGTAATTTGGGAAAAGCTCACGTGACGCGCGATAGCAGCGATCCAGCCACTTTAGCAATCAAACTACAGCAATAAGATATTAACGCATCTTGAAAGAATACTTAAATTTAAGGCCATCGTACGGAAGACTTTTTGAATCTAAGCGATCAAAACTTATATTCTTAAAAATGTACGTTCTATACTAAAAATGTCATACGCAGGTTGTCCAGGTCCATCTCCAGCCATTTCGGTGCAATTCACTCTTAAAATGTGTGTCGCAGCTGAAAATTGCAAAAAAAACTAAAAACCCTTATTTTAGGGGTTCAAGGTCATTCAAAGTCATCGACGTTGACACCAATAAAAAGCTTGTTACTATAAGCAGCATGTTTGTGCTTAAATGCAACCATTTTCACGCTACACGAGATAATTGCGGCAAAATAACCACTTTTTAGCGGGGGTAGCCGTCTTTGACGCCCGCCTGCGCCGGCCTCCTTGAATCTAGGGTGTAGGGATTTAAACTGCTAAAATCTACGTTTAATGATGAAAATTTTATATGCAGGTCTTGGTCTATATCCAGGCCGTTTCGTCGCAATTCAGTGTTGAAATTTGCGCTGCATTTAAAAATTGCGAAAAATTCACTAAAACCGCTTTCGGAGGGTTCAAGGTCGTTCAAGGTCATCGATGTTGATAATCTAAAAAGCCTGCCATCAGTGCTTGTTATGATAAGCAGCACGTCTGTACCTATCTGCAACCGTTTTCACGCTATACAAGCCACGACAAAATAACGTCTTTTTAGAGGAGTACCCTTCTTTGACGCCCTCGTTCGAGGGAAACCCCCGCACTTAGGGGCACGAAATTTTGTCACAAAACTACAGACCTCAAGGCAGCCACAGTAAAGATTTCGTGATTCCAGGTGTCGCCGTTTTGATACAGTGCCAGGGTGTGATAGACGGACAGACGGACAGACAGACAGACAGGCGCCCAGGCCATGGCTAAGACGTGCGAAGCATTCTGCGCGTTAAAAGGAAATCGTATAGTGTAAGCCGCCCTCGTATTATAGCGATCAATTTCTGCAAGGTGCTTCAGGTAGTGCATGCAAGAAGCCAAAAATGTTCATGCACAAATTGGCACAATCTACGCTGTAGTTGCACACTTGCCAAGCTGCGTCTCATTGCAAAGTGTATAAGTGGCTTTGCTGTCATTTGTTTATCAAATTTGACTTAATTCGACGCAGTATTCATGACGTAAAACAACAGAAATTCTGCCCAACGGCAAAGCAACGTAACAGAGAATTGTCCGGTCCAAAAGCTGCACACCGATAGCGTGTTCGCTGCACAAATTGGCCGACAGTGCGGCAATGTCAACTACAATGTACATAGCGTGACACTGGCCATGTTATCTGAACAAAACATTCGATTCGAAGGCGGGCGTTTACGGTTCAATAAAGTGGACCATCTTGTAACCACGATCTTGCCGAAACACAGAGAGATGGACAGACGAAGGGGCAGACAGTCGGCAGGAAAGTGGAAATGAGGTTGCTTCGAGCATCGACAGCGCTGTCCAGTGGGTGATACCGCAGCCTCCGAGACAGAATGCAAAGCAATAGCGGTTACATTATACGAGATACGATCAGGATAGACGTCTTTTGCGTTTCGCCAGAGACGACTGAAGCAAAAACGATCACATTCAGACCATCGTTTTTGTAATTCGCGTCAAACGGAATCGTAAAGCTGAAACAGGGCGAGTCGTAGTTGTTTCGAGCAGTTAAAAAGTTTACCGAAGATGATGTACCGGCATAAAATGAAAACAAATCGAGCTAGCGCTGCAAAGAACAGCATAAGTCGCAAACTGGATGCACAATTTTGTGTATCCGTGTATCCGATAGTACGTGTATAGTTTATCCGTACATTATATTTTAACATTTGTCGGGAAAAAAACAAACTAAACGTATCAAAAAGCAGACTATAAAATTAACAAACAATGGGCATAAAAATAATTAGGCCCCTATACATCATTGAGAAAAAGCAGCTTGAGTTATCGGCTGTCGATTACTTATTTACTGAGCAGACAAATCTACAGTGTGAACAAAGGCGCAGCATGATAACGATGGTTTTAATGTTCACTATTTGTTAGAGGATAAAAAAGAAAATGTTTAGCTGTTTTCATCTTTACATTCAATGCTCTTTTGCTGTGTGGATTTTATTTTAGACAGTTTGACAAAATGACTGACAGACAGACGACAGACCTGTTCGATGATGTGAGGATACTCTGCAAGTGACGCCAGCACGGCCAGGAACCAGCAGGTGCCCGCCTGTCCTTGATTGATGTCGAACCTGTCGGTACCATTGCGAAACAGACGCGGCTCGCTGCAGAATTCCTGCAATATAGTACAAATAAGCAATAAAAATTTAAAAAATGCAAAACATATGTAAACACGGAAAATGGGAAAATGGTTTAAGAAAATATGTTTGAACAAACGAAACGGCGATGGCACCATTGGGTAATGCGTTATTGAGTTCCTGTATTGTTTTATATTTTGTTTTGTTTTTTTAAATTAAGCTTATACAATTGCAGTCTGGTAACCGTTTTCGTTAGAGGAACATTTGTCGTGATTCTTTCTCAATAGGCTGCGTATACACTATGTCCGGAAAAAAGTAATCCCTTAAACATCGAACAATAAAAATGTCAAATGTAAACGAATTTAAATAAAATTTTGTAAAATTAATCCCCAATAAATTACTGAAAAAAATTATGAAAATTTGTTTAAAATATTATTCTAGAGCTAAGTTATTAATTGTTGAATATCGATAACAAAAGATCTCCATTACCAATATGGCGTTACATAGGTAAACCCCGAGGTTCTTATACAATTTTGTTACATTAACTTTTCTCAAACTTTAACAAAAAAAACATCTGATTTTAGCAAAATTATGCGTCAATAATGCGCCATTCATTGGCAGTCAAAATGTCAAATTTCAGTTAAATCCGCTGAAGTGAACAATAATTACACTGGTTTGTGTGACGTGACCCCAAAACATTCCAGTTTCAGGTTTTTGTGGATTACGTCAGACTTGTAAGACCTGAAACTGAAGTGTTTCGGGGTGACCTCACAAAAGTTGCTGTAACTATTGTTTGCTTTAGCAGATTTACTTGAAATTTTGCAGTTTGATTGCCAATGATTATCAAATTGTTGATACAGAATATTGCAAAAATCGGGTGTTTTTGTTGGAGTTACGAAAATGTACATTAACCGCAGGGTTTACTTATGTAACGCCATATTGGAAACGGTGGTATTTTGTTATCGATATTCAACAATTCGTAACTCCGACCAAAAATAATATTTTTAAACGAAATTTGGTAATCTCTTTACTAATTTATTGGCAATGAATCGTACGACATTTTATTTGGATTCGTTTACATTTGACATTTTTATTGTACGATGTCTAGGAATTACTTTTTTCCAGACACAGTGTAGATTATATCGCTATTTTCGATAGTTTGGCTGCGGTTTGAATCAAGTTTGACTCCCAAATCTTCTTTTCACGTTGGGAGACGTCTAAAGCCCCTGTCTAACTCAATGTTAAGCCTTACTTGAGGCCACGCGAATGTCTGTCGTCAAATGGCATATCCTGCTGTCCAATGGCTTTGGTAGGGTGCAAAGATGTGACAGACATACAAAAAAATGGACGAAGAGACCACGTTACGGCAAAATCTGTCGCAATATCTGACATATAGCTGCCGCTTTCAGCGATACCGCCTAAAATAACAGCTTCAAATTAATAGTCATTGGAAACTACATGTGCCAGTACAACAAGTGCAAGGATGATCTAAACTTTGAAAACATAGGCTACCACAACAGCGGAGTCGACCAAGTGACAGTTCTGAACTTCTGATATTTAAAAACTGCAATGAAAGATGACGGTCGGGCGGACTAATCGTGCGAAAAATACGACCCCGTTAAATTGCCGATTTATCGAGGAGCTTAGTCTATCGTCGATGCCGGGTCAAGCGTTATTCCGCTGATCGTATACTGCACGGTAGTTGTATAATGTGATTTACGGAAGCGTTAGTGCAGCATGCAACCTCAGCACCGGTTTATCGTATAAGTGCGGTGACGTCGCGTGCTTATGGTCATTGTTGGTGGTCGGCGTGGGCGTCTAACGACGTCTATCCATGATGTCAGTTCGCTATTATTTACAACCAGCGCCGGCGTGCTGTGGATACTGTACTGCATGGAAGGTCGCCGTGTGCGTTCTCATCGTAAAGGACCGTCGCCGTCTGTGTCTATGCGCCTAGCGACCGTCGCCGCTCAGTCGCAGAATTAACCCTTTCATAGCAACAACAATAATAAACCATGCACCGTATCGCTTTAATAGTTACGTGAGCAATATCGGTTTAATAATTATAAACATTCGTTCCATATACGTGTTTATTTTGTCAAAGAGCAGGCGCCAGTTGGAAGGTTTTAAGTCCAATGTGTGTCGTACACTGCGACTTAGTGCAATGATTCTTGGCACGATGACCCGCAAGCACATTGTACACCTCGCCGTCAACAGTCTACACTGGGAGCTTGGAGCCAACCCACCAAATTGCTCGACATCAAGAGTGTTAGAGGTCGACTGAATTTCGATTTCGGTTTCAGTTTTGGCCAAATCTGGACGCTCACTGTCGGTTTCGGTTTAGGTTTCGGCGCACGTTTCGGTGCACGTAATCGGCCCCAGTTTCGGTTTAGGCCGAAACTGAAAAATCCGGTTTCACTCGACCTCGAAAGAGGGTACCCTGATAGAGGCGGGTACCTTAAGTATAGTGGCTCCGCTAAAGGGTTAGACGGGCGCGAGAGGCCAACACGCAAGACTACGTGACATGGCATCGTAATGAACAACCCACAAATAGCCGCACCAGCAGCAGCCGCAGCCGCAGCCGTTTCCCATGAATATACCGTGCTGAGACTGGCCCTCGCCCGTCTAGGCACCGTCCTTCCGTGACGCTCCCTTCGTCGTCGTCGATATATACGCCCGTCCGATCTGCACCGATGAACTGCAGCGCCTTGATTTATGGCCCGCTAGCAATGTCCGGCTTAGCGGTCCGACAGAGAGGTGTGCAGCAGCACTATCAAGAGAGTGATTTGCGAGTCGCTTGCTCACCGACCGTGCTCGACGTGACGATGCTGTAGATACTCTGTCGCTTTACAGACTCACGCAGCGCTCTTAATATACAGTACAAATAGATTGTATTAAGACCTGCTCTTATTTCGCAGTCGCATTACATGTCTTGCAGGTCCGGCTGTCCGACAAGATAACCAGACGTAAAAAATTTTAAGGATGGCGGATAAAGCATCATATTCAGACTAGATCTTTAACCATTGTCACACGTGTAATTTACTGTGAACGTTGGATACGCTCCGCAAGTGTATGAACAATTGCCTGTCACGTCGACTATCGGCTATCGGCGCCTAAACCTACATCTATTCTTACCAGTCAGCAACTGTGTTAGCCAGGTGACAGCACCATTCTCGCTTCTAGTTACAACTTTCTTACTTTCAAGATTCTAACTCAAAATGCCATTTCGAATTCGACTGCACATTGGCCGTTTAACTTTACGGCGTGGATTCATATTAATGTAGAATCAGTCAGAGCGGCTTACATGTGGTCGTTGCCAGAGAATAGTTCCAGCGATTGACGGAAGAGCTACGGTGCAACTAAACTCCGGATCCGTCCACAGCTCGCCCGGTTCAACTACGGGTCGAGTCACTGCCGACTGGACTGCCTCAAATTCTGCACAAACAAACCACATCATGTATGAAACATGATTATGATGTCATGATGGACTACGTTACATGAACGTTCGATATTGAATAGCTATCGTATAATTTAAGCGGATGTTTTTTTTCGAATGCGAAATAAATCTATCGCGATGAGTGACCGGTTTTACCTGATATATGCTGGCGAGAGTCGAAGTATTGAACAACGCGATCAAACCGCTCGGTTATCGGTTCCTGACACGCCGACTTCCGGTCTAGTGCAGCAACTGGACGACGCGTAACTACTTCCGGTTGCGGAGTTGATGACCTAACATCCGGTCCAGGTCGACACGGTGCTTCTTCGTCCACAACGTTCGCAGAAGCACTGCGACAGTTTTCTCTCGCGAGCTCGTCGCTCCGATTTTCAGCGTCGCCGTTCAAAGATAGTCGCCCGATTTCCGGTTCCGGTTTGGTTTCGACTTCCAGTGAACTTTGAATTTTGTCATTGTCGTCGTTGGACTGGCGCTGGTCGGTAGTAACTCGGCGCGTGTACATGATGCAGTGGCCGTTGTTAACTGCAGTGCTCGCTGTCAGAGGTGTGACGCTGACGCTCGATGACGTAGTCGTGGCTGTGGCTGCGGCTGCTGCGCGGTCGGGCGACTCGCGAACAGTTCGCGTCGCTTCCACTCCGTCAGCGTGCGACTCCAAACACATCTGCTGACCGCCGCCATCTTGTCCATCCAAACTGCAACTGTATACAATAACGCAAAACTTACGCACATCTTTACAGATAAAAATAAAATAAAAAATCACTGACCTTGGATGACCTCAAAGGTCGGTACGCGCTATTATGGCTGAATGGTGCGAGATAGGGTCAAGGTTGCTATTGATCACTAATAGAAAATCGTTACGCCCTTTTAGATCAGATGAAAATCACTGATCTTAGATGACATTGAAAGTCGCTGACAACCAGTACGGTTGGCTATCCTAGCGAGGGCTAAGCTTCTTGTTTTTACGCGCGAAAGCGGCTACTGCTTTAGCGCGTCTTAGCACGATATTATTCAATCAGCCTAAATTAATTTATTAGTACTATAACAACAACGGATCTTAATTTTCGGTGCTTTAATACTGTTCGTTGGGCAACAAAAGGTTTATCCATTTGAGAGTTTATAATTTTTATGAAACGTTTAATGCTATATAGTAGGAAGTACAAACTAAGAGCGCTTCAAAAGCGTCCACTCCACTCTATATCTGTAGTCGTACATGAATGCAACCTGCGTCTTGAAAAACAAGAATCCCAGCTGTTGCTGGGGTGTGTCGACCTTAGGCTCTCCCTTATATCCGTAGGCCAGCGTCCGACTTCAGGTCGCGGAAAGAAAGCAATTTCCCAGAGTGACTACAGTCTTATCTACGCCATGGTGACACTGCTTTAGTGAACGCTAGAATCAACATAGGGATACGATACGGTTGGTGATGGCTGCAAACAGCAATGTTGCATTCAAAATTGCAGCCAAACCGCTGCAGATAGAAACATGGTTACTTTTGACAGC
>Ga0056128_1004820_pt1 | contig 16924 bp, 9 predicted proteins | sample WorMetLIZISLAND2_FD_71113 | JGI IMG/M metagenome (GOLD analysis project Ga0056128, IMG submission 71113) | Marine gutless worms symbiont microbial communities from Max Planck institute for Marine Microbiology, Germany - Olavius geniculatus... ... | reverse complement strand
TATCTGTAGTAAGCTTAATCAGACGCGAAAAATAAATCGACAGCACGATTTTCTACAAGTGTCATACACACATCTCGGCCACGAGCTTACTAAGACACAACGCAGCTTGACAAGCACAGACAAAAAAGTTTTTTTTTTCACGAAACGTATTAATTCTTACTGAAGACGGATATACGTACGGCGTCTGGGTCGACTGCGTACTTGTTGCCGTAGTCGACCGGATCCAGAATGTCCGTGCTTCCGCTCAGAGTCAAGTCATCTAAACAGTTCCACACATGCATGTCGTCAGCGTCATCGAATACCGATAGCCTACTTCGGGCGTCAAACTTGAAGCCGGCTCGGAGAAGTCTTTTACGTTTTTGACACGCTTTTAAACGAATGTTTTCTGTAGAAATGAAAATCTGACATTGCCTCGACGTCGTTAAATATCATAACCATGCAAATTATGCTCCCAAGACAGTTCTTAACGACTTTAATGAAAACTTGTTCAGCGACATGTCCCGCCGGAGAAACTGTAACGTTTCTTTGCATGGCAAACATCTAAAGATGGTTAAATTAGTTAAATGCGGAATCGTACGGTCTTCTTTTGTCACACATGTTTTATATATAAATCTTTATTCGCCACGCAGGCAGCAACAAGACCAACAAGCAGACAGACAGACATAAAATGATACAACGACTAGACAGAAAAAAAGTTGTTGCTGTAAAATGATTACCGGTAAAACATATTAACAGTAGGCTACATACTGAATGGGTCGCCGTCGAGGTTGCCGCACAGTCCAGTAAGAGTGAGTGACTCGCGGCCGATCGCTGTCTCATCGAATCTGATGTACCAGGTGCTTCTCTCGTCCCACATCACTTCCAGAGGACCGGCTTGCAGTGCGTAGTAGTACGACGACTTCTCGATACGCAGTCCTTCAACAAAACCATCATTAATAGCTACGTTAGTTGTAGGTGCTTTTTAAATCGAAGTTAAGCATACTGCTGTGTCTTTGAGAACATCGTGCTTCCCGCCAGTTCAAACAGCATTGTTAATAAGGAACTTCATAAATCTCTACGCTCGTAGCAGTGTTGTGTGATTTTTGGTATAGGCTTAGTACATTTGCACATATTCTACGCTACAATGCAAAATCGGTTTGGTACGACCATTCAGTTGTCATACTTTAACCAAATAGCATGAGAATCAGCATAAAAGATCAAATGCAGTATGCTAATAATTCCATAAATACCAAAGGCCAAAGTCTAAGACTCGATGCAAAATCCAAGAACTCAACCAAAAACAAAAGAGCAAACAGGTTTAGAAATTATGCAACATTTTTTTCATTTTAGTGACACGGTTACCAATTCATAACATTTTTTCATCTTATTTGTGCAGACGATTTATAAAAAAGTTTAATCTCAAGATGACTTTACGGTATCTTGCAGGAATTTTTACCATGCTAGAATGTTTATTTTTGTGTGCTTTTTATCGTAGCCTTACTGATGACACAACTACTGTTAAATTTATTGTGCATATGCGAACACGTATGTTCAGTTCGTTATTCATTCGCTGTATATATACGCCAATCATACTTTGCTGGATTAAACTGACAGCTTGCCTGTTATTTTTTTCTAGTTGAAATCGTGCATCGTAACATATTTAGCGTGAACATTCAAAAATGCCAAATTATCGACCTCCCATTTGTGCCAGCACAAACGGACTGCTTCTGTTGACGATCACTTCGACACCGTTGACACTAATAGAGGCGCCAAGTGCGTCGACTTTCAACTCATCGTTCACTTTAATCTTCAACTCCTATTATCACATATCACACAACATTTTGATGTGAATTATACAATAATTTTAATCAAAAATGTTTAAAATGTTTAACGTTTAAAACATACTTTTGTTTTTATTGTCCTATGCTTTTGATTGTTAAAACGTGCAGTACAAAGCTGAAAATACGCTGCAATTCACATGGGCAAATTGCGTTTAGCTTTTTCCTTAATGTGTATCATTCAGCACTTGCCGGTTTTCATTATACACTGTGTCCGGAAAAAAGTAAACCCCTAAACAATGTACAATGGAAATGTCAAATGTGAACGAATCCGAATAAAATTTGTTACACCTAATTTCCAATAAATTGCTGAACCGATTACCGAATTTCGTTGAACAAAATTATTTCTTAGCAGAGTTATTATTGATAACAAAATATCCCAGTTACCAATATGGCGTCACATAGACTACTGCAGTCGCTCGATCGGAAGCGACGTTTGTTGACGCAATCAACGTAAATAATAACAAAATGGTATTTTCTGCAGACAATCCTGTTTTAATTATACTGCTAAAACAACAGAAAAGGTATGGTGCTAAAAGTTCATCGCGTTTGTGTTTGTGTTTGTCAACGAAAGTACGTAATAAATTAGTAAGGATTATTGTGACGTAAATTTGTGAAGAAATTGCATTTTTGCTAATTTTTACTCCTCGCACGCTATCTTCCTAACGTAGCAAAGAGGAGTATATGAGATCAGTGTAATATTGAGGATCGACCAACCGACCGACCTCTGTTCCTGGAAGAGCCTTCCTGGAAGAACTTCAAACGGCCATATCTCCATAACGGTGCTAGATAGACGCATGGTCACTATACGTTGGTCACACCCATAGAAAGTCGACCCCCGGGAGTCCAATGGTCACGTGACCGATAACGTCACGTGACCCTAAAAAATCAAGGTTGTGACCCCACAATCTTTGAGGAGCCATATCTTCGTGACGGTGCCAGATACACGCATACGTTGGCAACGCATAACAAGATAAATGGTAACTATCGTCATCGACCACTATTTATTGGAATTTTTCCATCTCAGTTCCTAAAATTGGGCAATATTTTATGTCGAAGAGACAATTTCCAATAACGACCTCGACGCCAGTCACTATTGGTATAATATTAAACGGGTCTCAATTAGACACCGGGCCTCTAATACAAGCTGAAAGAAACGAAAATGGCTAATTGACATATAGCAGTCGCTATGTACCTTCTTGCAAGTGGAATATCGGCTGCAGTCGACCGGGCGAACGCTGACCAGGCGCTGACCGTCGCTAAAGACCAGGTAGCGGCATAGTCCGTTGAACACAAACTGCAGTCCGTCGAATGTTCGGTAGGTGTCAGGACCGTTGCCACTGCATGACGGTTGGACCCCAGCCGGAATATCCACAGCTGCGTACAGCAATAACACGCATGCTTCTTAACATTCTTCTGCGCCGATCGCGCTTGTGTTTAATTCACAGGACACGGCGTATTGAGAATAGAATTCTGCAACTAAATTTCTGCACAGTTGGGTGTTGGATATGTGGAGCGGATTGTCAATTTGTGACCAAAACAGCGAAGGAGCAAAACCAGACATCAGCAGAGAAGTTTTGCTGTAGCCTATAAGCAGCAACCAAAAAAGTGAATATATATCGCAGAAGCAATGATTTTGTTGCTCGTAAAATTCTAATAAGCTTTTGGGCCGCTACATAATTATCTGCACAAACGTCAAAATATTACAAACGTGCTTAAAACAGTATACATTTGCATCTTTCTCAAAATAGACTCTAGCCGTAAAGCAATAATTTTTTTGCGTGGATTTTAGTAGAATAGCTTGCACTCTGGAAAAGGCATAATTAGGCGTTTTCGGCCGATTACAGCTGTACTTTGCAGTGCTTAAAGAAGTGGCGTGGCGTAGCGGTAACGCGTTTCATCCGATCAACGCAGTTACTCTACGCCGGGCCGGGTTAGTACTTTGATGGGTGACTGCCTGCGGGCAGGTAAATCATCTAGGTAGGCCTATGTAACCAACCGCCTATAGGCCAGCTCAGCCTTCCATCCCTCTGGGGTAGGTAAATTGAGTACCAGCCTATCTGGCTAGGATTAAGGCGGGGCGCGTTCACCCGTGTCGGGTGGCAGGTAACGCTGTTGGATCCCATACGGCAGGTGACGCTCCGTAACTCTGTGATGGGTTCAATCTTCTTAAGAGCTTTACCTTCGTCTTTACCTTTTCGTATTTTTTTTACTTTTGACTTTTGTGTACTTACCGGCCGAGTTTACTGGTAGGTCGGTGCTGTCGGCCGTCTGAGGTGAACAGGACTCGCATTGGTTTTCACCCCAACTGACGCCGACCAGGGCTCCGCAGCACTGCGTCTTGGTGATGAGCAGCTCGCCAGACAGTGCTGGGATCTTGTTACCGTAGCACGACACGTCGTCCCAACAATAGCCCACCGTGTCCGTCGATATCACGTCATCAGTTCTACACATGTACATGTACGTGTAAGTGCCATACGTGACAACCGGTGTAATGGATAATTCGTCGCACCAGAAAATTATTCCCACACGCAGCAGTACGAATTAGGGTTAAGATTAAAGATAAAGTTGAATTTAGGGTTAGGGTTAGGAGTAGGGTTAAGATTGGGGTTAGGATTAAGGCCAGGGTTAAGGTTAGGGATAGGGTTAGGGTTAGCGTTAGTTACATTATGACAATATGGAGGTGGGAAGAATTTTCCAGGTCTGACAAATTTCCTACGACACCGGTTCGCAGCTTATAGTTGGCGAAAAACAACAGGAATGCCTAATGGCTTCATAAATGTAGAGAATTATAATGCTACAAAATCTCAGAAATACAGTAAATCATTCACTTATTTGTTAAAAATTTAATTTAAAAAAAACAAAGTACTGTTATACAACAAAATTAGGCAAGAATGAAACAAATAGCTCTTTTTTAAAAAAACTATCAATGTTAATAAAACAGCATTCTCGTGTTAAGTTTTTGCTTTTGGTTACTGATGTGCGACCAGACACTTGGCAGGTGGCTTCGTTCATAAAGAAGCAGCAGATGCAGCAGCAGGCGCCACTTTTCTATAAGAAAACAAAAGTTACCCCAAAACCACGGCACGCTACACGTCAACACGGAATTGAAATTCAGTGGTGTCACAAACGCATTTCGGACGAGTTAGTATATCGGTCTGCAGACAAACGTAATCGGTAAAAATCAAAGTCATCTTTTACCCACTTTACACGAAGAAGCATACGTGAAGCACACGTATTAAATATACGCTGTTACGACATGTGCTCTGAGATTGTTCCAATTTTGCTCTAAATGTGCTTCATGTGTGTTTCATGTATGTTTCATGTATGCTTTCTCGTGTAAAAGGGATATCTAGTACTCACGCTGCGTTGAGACTAGGACCGGTGGTGGAGCCACCAGTCTGGTCGCCGACCAACTGATCGTTGGCAGGTGCTTGGGTAACAGTGTTCAGAACGCCGCCGACAGTTGGACTTCCATCAACCCTGTTTGACGCAAAACGAGTGTGTAACAACAGCATAAATAGTAGGTAAATGTAACACTTAGACTTCTTGGGATACAGTGAATTAAAGGCATAACCAACAACATACGGCTTGATTCTCAGTAATCTGCAAACTGCTTGAACGTTGCTGAAATGCAGAAACTAGGCCTATCACGAAACGACGGCACACCATACGTCAACGCATAATTTCTGAAATCGAACTTTGGCTGTTTTAAACCACAAACGCATTTCCACATTTTCGACGTGTTGCTAACAATTTTACAAAACGCAACGTTTTGGATTCCTGACAAATTTAATGCTAGTAGAAAGTACATACCAAGTGTTCTTCAAAGCGTTCACTCTATCTATACCTGTAGGTGTACATGAATGCAACATGTGTCTTGGAAAACAAAAATTCCAGGTGTTGCTGCGATGGGCCGACCGTACCGCCTATATCTGAAGGCCAGTGTCCGACTTCCGGTTGCGGAAAAATAGCGATTTTCCGGGGAAACTGCAGTCCCATGCACGATCTAGTGACGTTGCTATAGGCTTACTGGACGCTAAAATCAGTGCTAGGATAAGATACGGTAATTTGGATTTGGCGCACATAAGTGACGGCTGCAGGCAGAAGCACTGCATTCCAAATTGCGGCCAAAAAGCTGCAGATAGACATGGTTACTTTTAACAGCTTATAGGTAGTCGTTATTACCCTATACAACGGTATCGCCAACTTTTTACGACGTACCGTTTAGCCACAATACATTTGTTACGGTTAAAAAGACGTCTAAGAGACGACATATGGTACCCAAAGCTCAACGGTCAGCTATAGCAAGGGCAGTAAAATAATTACGGTAGATTTTCATGACAGCCGGGAAATAATTTTAAAAATCATATTTCAATGCAAATGTTTTTAAAAAAATTTTTTCACTTTTATTTATTTTTAACAGTTTCACAGAAGAAATGCCTGGGAGAATGGACTCTCTAGCACTGCTGCATTTCGCGAAAATTTAGTGGCTATGGACGCACGATAGGTGTCTGTGGACATGGATATATCCATGGACATCCACGGAAAATCTGTAAATATGGATATGGATATGGATGGCAAATTTCATTTCCACGGCAAGCCTGATTGCATCTCAAACGCCTCTACATTCTCGCATAATTCTTTGTTCAATGTCAATGCGTAAGTGACGATAGGTCAGACCAGTGCTTTGATAAGTCGAGCTTTTAGTTTATTACTCACTGTCCAGATTTGAACTAGCTCGACCAGTCTCTGTCTCGCGATTGCCAGTCGCGACTTGACCTCCTCGTCACACGACGCTTCAGAATTGAACATAGCTCCAACATGCTTGAACGACTTGGTTTCATTCAGGGTGCATCCAGCTACCGTTACAGTTATTGGTTTCGGATCATCGCAAACTTTCATTACTTCTGTCTTTTTGCCATTTATCTTCATGCCCAGTTCAGTAGCAGCCTCATGCAAGCGGTTGACTAAGTCCTGCAATTCTTTGCGTACCGAAGATTGGTGATGCACCTTCCACCAATCTTGAACCCTCCATCGAAACTGTCAAGTGCTTTGCGCATTAACAACTCAGCCATCAGGTTAAAGAGGTAAGGGGACAGAATGCACCCCTGCCTCACTCCTTGCTTCGCTTGGAACCAACCAATTGTCTCGCCATGAATACAGATATTTGAGCATTGCGGAGTTGTCGCATTTTGTGTTATGCGTATTTCGGTAGGCCTATATTAGGCAATTTCAATTTGCCGTAAAAAAACTCCTCCCATTTTTCAATTTTTTACTTTCCCCCAACTTTTTCCAGGAGCCATTTGCCTCCACCTGTCAATGGAGTGAACGCCCCTGTATAACGGCCGTAAAAAAGGGCTACGTAAAAATAATAGTTATTGTCAGTAATTTTTATTAGACGAGTTTATGCAAATCTGCTGTACCGCTACATTAGGTTCCAAATCTGTTTTACTGCTGAAGTTGAAATTAGTAATAACATTTAATATAGTGCTAACCCTAAGCCTTCTGGACTTCCGTCTTCGTCGGAGCCTGCTGGACTTCCGTCGTTGTCACCGCCTGCTGGACTTCCGTCTTCGTCGGAGCCTCCTGGACTTCCGTCGATGTCACCGCCTGCTGGACTCCCGTCGTCGGCGGCAGAGCGTTCAACCCTGAGTCCGTCTCCAACTGCAGACTGCAGTAGAACGGAGATTGCACGTTTGGCCCGATGGCTACCCGATGGCTGCAACGCGCTAGCGATCGAGCCGATTAAAGCAAATAAAATGAACGTTCTAACGTGGCAGATGCCTGCCATTGTGAGCAGGTTGCGCGTCAGTTTCCACTGACTTCAATGAATAATGCTGTCACTTTTGTCAACAATCTAAAACCAACAACACGAACGTAACCGTCGAGTAACTGGCGTTTGTTACGCTTGTGGCCAAAAAACTGTAGTTTCTGTGTTTCTTTCCACATCTCTTTAAATTCAGTAATAGTTTTAGAGATGTGCCAGACAACACAACTGCAGTTTGTGGCCGCAATCGGAACAAACGCTAAAAAATGAAAGCTATTCGTAAATGAAAAACACATAAAAAAATTTTACCGAGTAGAGCAAATACAAGGCCGATATTTGATTACGAACGTGATTTAAAAGCTGACCCTGGTCTCTGAGCAGTCAATGGATGTAGTCATAAACCCGGTGGTAGCTTATCTCCAGTTAACCACAAGTCCGTGATTACCATCGGCTACCCCTACCATCCCAGCCATATACAGCATCACCGCCATTAGGCGGCTTCTCCATGTCTATTTATTACCTCCGCCAAGGAGGTTATGTTTTTGCCAGAGTTTGTTTGTTTGTCTGTGTGTCTGTCAGTGTGTTAGCAAGATAACTCAAAAAGTTATGGACGGGTCTTGCTGAAATTTTGAGGGTATGTCGGGCATGGCACACGCTACCAGTGATTCAGTTGTGAAGGTGATTTGACAGGAATCCTGGATTCTGGATCACTTTGAAATTTTTGTTACCATTGCGTTAAAGGGGGCATAAGGGAACCGCTGCAAAACCGAAGATGGTGACGCCACCTGGCGTATAGCTTTGCCTTTGCTTTGGCGGAGGTACCTGCGGGCTATGAATGCTTTCTAGTTTGTTTATAAGAAGCAAGACACACATCACAGAACACCACCTACTCATTCCTCCTTAAAAATTACCAGTCGTTCCTTTCGCTATGCATCACCTCATTTCTGGAATCAACTCCCCCACTCATTTCGTCAGCCACGTCTTGATCTTTATCCTTCTGACTCACCATACTTCCATGATCATCTCACGTCGTCAGTGTCACCATCACCACTCTTGTCATCCATCACCCCATCATTCTTTCATTCCAATCTCAAAACTTTTCTTTTTCTCAAATCCTTTCCTGGCACCCCATCGGACTGACTTGACGGCTATTCGGACCTGCTCACGGTTTTTATTTTTACTTTTCTCAGTTTTTTTTTCTTAGTTTTAGTTTTCATTATTATTCTTCATTTCTTACCTTTTCAGTTTTTCTCTCTCTCTTATTTTAGTTTTCTTTACTTTCAGTCATTTTTCGAATTTTGTCAGTTATTTTGTCAGTTTTTACATTTAACAGTATTTTTATTCTCAGTATCTCATTTCATTTTTCTTTTAAACATTTCAGTTCTTTTTAGTTTATGTGCTAGATTAAACTGACAGTTTATTTGTCAGTTTTTGAGTGCAAATTCTCCATTGTATTGTATTATATTGTATTGTAATAACTGACAGCAGAACGGAACACACAAAGCACATTAGTGCACTAACAGTGGCCGACACTGTTAAGTGACACAGCAAGGATAACAAATTTAGCAAATCTAACCAAACTAGGCCTACCAAGCTAATTGAACTGAATAAACATACAGGCCTATAACGACAGTACAATAGGCCTTCTAACACATTAAACTGACAAGTAAATCTAAAACTCAAGACCATCAAAATTTGGACGCTTAACACTTTGCTTACAGCGTGATAATGAACTAAAATCAACATGGCTGAGTAACCTGTCCCAAGTGTTAATGACACGTTTAGCGAAGAATGTAGATCGCACGCAGACATTACGGTGACGTTTGTAGAGTTTGTATTTGTGGCCATGCACGTGCGACAGTATGCGGGTTCATGACAGAACTTGCAATCCTCGGTGACACAGCGTGTTTCAAAATTATGCCTTGTAAAAATTGCCTACAGTTTTAGCGCTGTAACAATTACGATTTCAAAAATCGCGCCTCAATGCGAAAAGTATATTTGATACAAAAGCACAATATTAGACGAAAAACGTCAGCACCAAAGCAAAATATTCACAAAGTACACGTACCAGATCATCGGATCTGAGGTGTGTCGTGTAAACGACAAGCTGCACCTGGCGCGCCCCGTCTTTTTATAGCACTAAACCGCCGCGAATCCAAGGGGGCAACGCTACCCCAAAAACGTCAGTCAGCCACAAGACATTTTATTCATCCGAACTAGGTTCATATCTCAAATTTGGCGTATACCGTGTTTCTGAAACTGCAGAAATTTTATTATTCAAACGTAATGATTTGCTTCGTCCCAGGCATTGCTGAAATAAAAATTTGTTTAAACTAGCATAAGCTTAAATTGACTAAATCTTATATCATATATTTTAACTAAACGCCGTAGCCATAACTAATAGCTTCTGATGGCTGGCTGAAAAATTTATTTGGCGTCTAGCTAGCCATGTAAACGGTAAAAAAATAGAACGAAGCGCTTTGACAATCTCGGAAGTGGCAGCTAATTGGCATGCGCTAATATACCGCAGCGCACTATGCGGCCATCCATTGCCCGCGTCAGCGAACGACTGGACCCACGGTTTGCAGCAAGCAGACATACGACTGTCCCAATCAGTTTTATTAGGCCTTTACCCCATAGCCCGTAAGCTACTACTCATTTTCCATTCCCACGGAGGGTAGAAGGCTAAGTTGGTCTCAGCACGTAGTAGGTTAGCAGCTTACTCAAGGTTGCTTGCAAATGACCGGCAGTAAGAATCGAACCGCAACCTGGAAGTTACGAGTCGACACCAACCACACCTACACAGGCACTTAGGTGTGAACAACTTGCCGAAAGTTGTTACTTGGTAGTGCATCGGCTGGGAATTGAACCACGGACCTTTCGGTCTCGTATCCAACGCCTTAACGGTTTAACCGCTGAGACACTAAGTCACCTCTGACCAGATTTTACTGTCAAATAGACTACATTATGGTTTGCTGCAGTAGCTGCAGCCAATTAACTATTCGCGGTTTTTGTTTCTCTCAGTTTTGGTTGGCTTACTGTGCAAAATTACGCATTTTACCAGTCGCCGACCGTCTGTGGTTCATAACGCTTGTCAATGAAAATATGTAACTTATCAACCACATCTAAAACCTGTATTTTATGTGCTAACAACAGTTGCAAGATGTTATAACATACTCATGGCGTAAGCTATTCTCCTGGGATCTTTTGCATGAATGTAACATTTTGTATTTTTTCGTAATAAAATAAAACATGAAAAAACTGTTTTACGCGTAGTTGGTAAGGTGAGCCACAAGGCCACGCGTGCAGTCGATGACCGCTCAAATTTTTCGTTTTTTTTTTGTTAAATTTTAAGATAACTACCTTTTTTCTTTGTGCTGGGTAAGACTTTGCTAAAAACTAATGCAATTTTGCAAGCGCTATGAATGTGGTTACACGGAAAGTAAAACACTGTAAACATTAGTAGCCTAAAACATTAATTTTTTTTGAAAACAAGTAATCGCGACTCAGGTTAAAGTTTCAGAGTTCGATGACTTTTCACTCTGCAGTCTGCAGACGCTAAAATTGGCTCGAAAAGCATAGTTGTTATGTTTCTAAAACCTAACAATCTCTAAACTTTATATGTGAGGTATTTTACGGTTTTCATTTGTTGTGCAATTTAAATTACAGATCAAATTCAAATTGTTGTAATGGCTGACAGTCCACCGTGTTTAATGGCAAAACGGACTAAAACTAGCTTTTTTATCAATTTACCATGAAAGATTCAGCAACAAATTAATTTCATTACATGAGCCAATTGACCTTAGCCTATATATGTAAATTAAACACTAATATTCAAGTTTTCACCTCGAATAACAGTACTTATGAAAACAAACTTTCTTTCCCAATTTCCCGAAAAAGTATGGAATGGAGATAATGCGTTTTACCAGAGTAGGGCAGAATATTTTAGTCTGGCTTAGTGCACGCTGAATTGTAATGTGTAATGGTAAAACGCACTAAAGCTAGTTTTTCTATAAATTTACTATGAAAGATTCGGCAACAAATTAATTTCATTACATGAGCCAATTGTCCTTAGCCTAGATATGTAAATTAAACACTAATATTCAAGTTTTGTAATGTGCCCCCTATGGTTCCGCTCCCTGTTTTACTGCTCCGATAGATGTGCAACATGTGTGTAAGTCGAAATATCGCAAGAGCATCATCGCTGTCGGGCGACGCTGAGCTGTCCTGGTCGATAGAAATCTTCGTCCGTAGCAGGTGCTTCGGGCGTCTTGATATAAGACCGACCGATCGTGTTCGCCCGACCGGCGGCCGTGTGTCGTCGATAGGTGCAATCTGGTGCCGCTGGTAGGTCTGGCCGAGCTCTGAACCGACGCGCTCAATCTATCGACGCCCCGAGTCCCTTCGCACATCGATGACTTGTCGCACGACGCACGCTTTATGATCAGTTGGATGCCGATACAGTCCGCGCGCACGCTGTCAGCATCCATCATCGCCAAACTAACTTCTTCTCAACAAAATCCCGATTGAATCCAGCAGCTAAAAATGCACATTGTTAATATAAACTTGAAATACGTGTTTCGAAAAACTAATATGAGCAGAAGACTTTTTATAACGAATCAACATTAACCGTCCGTGTCGCGCGCCTCACGAAAGAAACTCGAAACTATTTTCGTCAAATTAATCGAAATAAAAATGAGCAACAGGGGCTATAACGGAATAAACACAATTATGCATAATGCGGCCATTTTATTTAACGCTTTTACTTCTAGAACCTTGTAAGTCGATACTGTTGTAGAAACTTCGTAGGCCTACTTTGTTATGCGCGATAGCCTGATACTATACTTTAATGTAATGTTCAGGGTGCGACAAAAACAACCCATGCACCAGCCGGCTTTTCGCAGCATGTCCGTGTCTATCTGCAACCATTTACACGCTAGACAAGACAACAGCGGATAAAACCACTTTTTAAAAGGGTACCCCTCTCTGATACCCGCGTGCGCAGGTTTTTTGTTTTAAATCTCGAGGGTCCGGACTTAGACTGCTAAAATCTACACTCAATGCTGAATATTTCATGTGCAAGTTGTCTTGGTCTATCTCCAACCATTTCGGCGGAATTTACTCTTGCTCTCTAGTGTCTGTCTTGTGCTTCGATGTACCTGTTATAATTGTCTGACTGGGAATACTTGAATGAGTAAATGAATATGTCAATTTGTATAGCGCCGAATTAGGGAAGACCTCAAGAGCGCTCGCAGCCAAATAAATGAGTTTTTTGAGTTTTAAGTTTTTTCGCAAATGTATCTCTGGACAGTGATGAATACTTATGATGGATAGTCTGATTGACGTCGACGATAACAGCCAGTCCCCGAGAGGACCCCCAACACCATGGTCGCCCGTCCATGCCAGTCGACGACGTGGCGACCTATCTCCTATAACTCCACTCTATAGCGACCCATATGTCAACATGCAGAGCTAGCCGATACCAAGTACGGGGTGGACGTTATATCACCATCAGAGCAATTATTCTGGCCATATTTTGCACCAGTCGCCTAGAGTAGACCATTATGCGGTGCCACCGTGCCGCCGTGTGCCACCTCGTGCATACTGTTTGGTGCATACGTTACGTTAAGCGATTTAATGACGACAGTTTCCGGCACTTTATCGTTAAATGACACATACGCCCATTTGTTTATGAAATACAATATTATTATACAGTATTATTTTTAATTGTAAATTTTAATATATTCGATTTGGTAAGACGACGTTTATTATCTTTAACGCAGTAGCGTTGCATTAATACGACGTTGTCAAATGCGTTGTTTTATGTGTAATTAAGCAATTCCGGTAAAATGTTGAATTTCATAGCTGATCCATGCAAAATAGTGACTTTTTTTCACTCATTTGCTTGTAATTCGCAATTCGTTTGTTATAAATGTCGTAGCGTCCGTGTGGATATGTGCACAATGTTTGTTTGTTGGATGTGTGAGACTGTGCTATGTAGACACTGCGTGTAACCGATCAGCTTGTCACTGTCATGTGACTGGTTGCGAAGCGTAAACACTAGTGGTGTGCGGACGCAATTTTTATGACTTTACGGACGCAGACGCGGACGGTCTCTGACCAAAACCAATTTATTTACTGAAACGTTTATACTTTCTAGTAACAATAATATTGCAAATTTACGCTCACATTTGCAGTTTCTGCACATGCCACATTGGTTAAGGCTGGCCCTGGGGTCCTGTCGATTTTAACATTATCATTGATGCCGGCAATGCGGACGCAGATGCAGTTTTTGATGCCTTTGCAAATGCGGATGCGGATGAGGATGCTACCCTGCGGACGCGGATGCAAAATTCCAGGATTCTCTCATGTCTAGTAAACGCTCCTGGAAATTTGACATAGTGATCTAGGGTTAGGGTTAGATGTATGGTTAGACTCAGGGTTTGAAACACTGTGGCACCATGTTTACTATACATTGTTTACAAGTTTTGTTACATTACATTACATTACGATTTTTTAACATGGTCTAAGTAAAAAAAACCTCAAGGTCCACAAATAAAACCGCAAGTCACGACAAACTATGTCTGGAAAATACGACAGTGTGTCACGTGCAACAATGTCTGGTGGCCTGAAGAACGTCCACGACATGCGGAAAACGCGGCTGCCAAAGTAGCGGTGCAACACACAATCCACATCTGGATGGCATCTCAGGCAAACGTCGCGAGTCATCCAGCAAACAGCGGCAAGACGATGTCAAGTTGTCGATCAGCTCATCGATGGGCAGCGGCTGCAAGTTGGTGTTGTCCTCCGCAATGGCCTCGGTGCCTGGACCTCTCACGCCCAAACCTGGCAGACCACACCTGGCAGCGAGTGACATCAGTGAAGCTGTACTTGGCTTGCAACCATAGCCCTAGCACCTGACCATGACTGTAGACTTGGTCACGCATGGCTGAACACGTAGGACACACGGAACATGGCCGCGGCCAACAGTCTAGCTAGGCTTGAACATGAAGCAGGTTTTCGAGGCGAAGTATTCCATGAGGGCTCGGCAAACTGGAAAACAACATGAACCTTCGTACTCCAGAAACCACAGGCTAGAACGCAGTCATACTTTTAGCAAGCAAAAATGCGTATAGCCGCAGTATTCATACAAATTCGTCGGACTCGTGGAAAATGCGGCTGCCACGTAGCATCTTATCTTAACATCAGTGTAAATCTGGCTATAGGTAAAAAGCGGATCCACGGTTGTGCATATCTGCAGATGTTGTAACGAGTAATGCTGTAATTAAGCTGTAATTTATTAGTTTAACCATCTTGTGATGCTGTTTCTATCTCTAATGCTAGGGTTAGCGTTAGGGTTGAGACTCATTAGGGTTAATATTAGGGTTGATCTAATTGGTGCTAACCCTAACCGCAACCCTGACACAATATTTGCAGATCCGCACATTTGTCGATCCGATTTTCACCATAGCCTGTAAAAATTTTCTGACTATTTATTCATATTAATGTATTTTGCATGTTTTTCTGGGCATAGGCTGAAATCAGCTGATAGAACGATGGATTTGAAGAAGATTCACGATGAAGATCGGGAGAGCATGTTTGGCTCTGTCTTCGGTGTATCTGGTCCGGGTATGCATTGCTTGCTTCTATTGAATCACTGTTGTTTTTGTATGGCTCAGTATTGTAGCAGTAATATGTTGGACTGCGAGGTTGCTGGTTCGACTCCCGCCTTGTACACTGCCAGGTAACAACCCTGAGCAAGTTGTTCACACACGTGTGCTTTTGTCACCAAGTAGTATACATTGGTACTGTAGGCTTAATTGCCAGGAAGATAATGGCAGTATATAGCAGAGGTCTGACCTACCACATATATAACTGAGCAGTGTCTGCAGTTTATTGCCAGGACCTTGAAACAGAGATGAACACCAACCCTACAAAGCACTGGTAACCATCGGAGACCTTACTTTTACTTTGTCTTATTGTGATATTTGGAAATTACGGAAATTTTGCTCTTAAGAACTTTTTTGGTGCAGAGATGACATTATGCTAACTAGGTGCAATGGCTATCATATCTTTATATTCTCTCTCTTTGGTCTTCTGCCTGAGTGGCAACCTGGCAGGTTTATGACAAACTTTTCTGCCATCTGCTTATGTCAACTGCATCTTTCTTCAGAGTGACGAAGTTCTTGCTTGTAATGTCACTGCGCATTTGTAGGTGCTTTTGTCTTGTTATTGCTTTGCCCAACATCCTGGTCTCCATTATGTTCTGTAGCACTTAAAAGGTGAAGGTAAAGGGAGCCATGCCCCAGCTGGGGCATAGGCGGGGTGCTCATCTTTCACTCGTGGCCGTTGAGCCCGTAGGTGGATAAACCACTTGAGTCCGTGATGCATGGCCAGTGCGACGCCAGACCTACGGTTACCTTCCCAGCCTCGGGGCATCACTGCCCTTTGATCGGTACCAAATTATACTGCTTGGTGACAGAGGCACATGTGTGTGAACAACTTGCCTAAGGTCGTTACCCGGCAGTGTTTTGGTGCGGAGTCGAGCCTGCGCCCCTGAGTGACCTCAGGATTACAAGTCCGGCACGTTACCGTTAGACTACCGAGCCACTCCGTAGCACTTGAGTCTTGATTATTCTCCAAGATTGTGTTGTCTGCATCTAAGAATTCATAACAATAACAAGATAATGTTCATACGAACAGAGTTTGTTCAATGCATTTCGATAATTTACAGTACATGTCTGTATAAATATAATCAGTGAGCTGTTTAGACTGGTAAAAAATATCAAAAAGTTTTATTTTAAATTGTACAGCAGCAATGTTCCTGTCATCGTTCGCTATTGTTATAACTAAACAGTAAATATTGTCAGTCATGAGACACTTTGATTCATCACCAGCACTTTAATATTAATGGTCCACTATGTGTCTATCTTGCACCATTGTGGAGGTGAGATATGGTGCCTCAAAGATAATGCAGTCATGATCTTGACCATTTGGGGTCACGTGACCATTCGACATGCGGTGGGCGACTTTCTATGGATGGTCCATTGTGACCATGCGTCCATCTGGCACCGTTGCAGAGATATGGCACCTCAAAGGTAATGGGGTCATGACCTTGACATTTTGGGGTCACGTTACGTCGTCGGTCACGTGACCATTAGACTCGCCAGCTGCAACTTTTTATGGTTGGTCCATGGTGACCATGCATCTATCTTACACAATTATGGAGATATGGCGCCTCAAATGTTGGATGCACGGATGTGGGCACAGAAAGAAAGAAGGGGAAGGGAAAGTGGAAGGGGAAGAGAAAAGGAAAGGGGAAGGAGAAGGGAAAGGG
>Ga0056128_1004816_pt1 | contig 16931 bp, 5 predicted proteins | sample WorMetLIZISLAND2_FD_71113 | JGI IMG/M metagenome (GOLD analysis project Ga0056128, IMG submission 71113) | Marine gutless worms symbiont microbial communities from Max Planck institute for Marine Microbiology, Germany - Olavius geniculatus... ... | reverse complement strand
TCAAGGTCGTTCAAGGTCATCGATGTTGATAAATCCAAAAAGCCTGTCACCAGTGCTTGTTATGATAAGCAGCATGTGTGTACCTATCTGCAACCGTTTTCACATTATTCGAGCCAATAAAGGCAAAATGACGTCTTTTAGGGGGTACCCCTCTTCGACACTCTCGTTCGAGGGGAACCCCTACACCCAGTGGCACGAAATTTTGTCACGATAAACTAGAGACCTTGGGGCAGCCCACAGTAAAGATTTTGTGATCCTAGCTTGCACCGTTTTAATGCAGCTCACGAGTGTGACAGACAGACGGACAGACGGACAGACAGACAGACGCCCAGACGATGGCAAAGACGCGCGAAGCATTCTGCTTTCGCGCGTAAAAATTATTTTAGGTTATTACTGCCTATAGGTCTAACCATAAGCAATATCGACTTGTGCGCGCATGAGTAATTTTTACGAGACGTTAAAATTATTATTTTATCATATAGAACACAAAAAGTATTTTTTTGCGATTTTCTTTGTAATCTAGAAAAGGCCAAAATCACGTGATTGAGATGCCGCTAATCCCTGGCTTCGGGATTGGCTAAAACAGATTCGGGATTTCGGGATGATTGCAATCACTACTCCGCAATGCGCCGAACCGTAAAATGTATATCGATCGCCCTTCCAATTTCGCACGGATTTTTGTACATGTGCAGACCGCTTCCACTTTTACGACAAGTTTGTTTTTTAATTTCGATGTGCGAATTGATTGCGGACGATCACTGTAGGTCTACCGCTTTTCGGACGTTCTGTCACGCCAGTGGAATTTTTTCAGCAGCCAGTCCACGCAGCCCAATGAATTCTTTCCGGAAAACTTTTTTTAGCAAACGCTGTGATCTCCAGTTCTTCCCCTGGCGTAAACATTGATCAGCGCAAAATCGTCTGTAGGTCTACTGATCTTTCTTATACTAAACAAAACCATTGAAAAATTCGTCATTTATCATGGCTATTGTCGTTTGCTAGATGACGCCACTTTGTTGTCCAAAGTAGGTTCAAATAAGTAAAGAGTCGTGCTAAAAATAGCGTTGATTTATGCCAAATTTGGTTTTGATCTGATCAACACTTTCAAACTTACAAGTCGCAAAACGAAGTGGCCCCGTTTTTTGACGCACCCTATTGAGGTCCTATAATGAGTTCAAATGATGCTTTTCAGTAGCTGTTCAATAGCCTGGCGGCGACGCACGTTTAGTAACAGCCACTGTAGCAGCTACACGTATAGGCTGTCTCTTATAGGCAGCGCGTATTAGCCTGTGGCCACAGTGTGAAGCTGCGTGCACGTCAGCAAGATGCGTCACTGTTGACATCACAACTGACATCACGATGTCACGTGGTCACGACGCCGTGCTACAAGAGAAAGCTGCCATCTATCGGTAAGATGCTTGCACAGTATTTCAGATTCAGTAGGCCTATAGATTTATCCGTCAAGTTGAAAATAAATGCAACGAGGAAGCAAGCAAGCATTTTTATTTCAACATCGCGAGCACCTTGGCGGTCAGAGTCTCAAGTGTTAAAGGTTAAAAGATCAAACGTTGTGCATAGCTGTTTATGGGAAACCCATTGCTGAGCTACGGAGCGTCACCCGTCATAAGAGATCATGCAGTGGTGTCTAGGTCTTTACCACGTGACCCGATACAGGTAAACGCGTTCTGTTCTAACCCCAGCCACACAGGCCGGTACTCGATTTACCTACCCCGAGGAATGGAAGGCTGAGTTGACATTGGTGCTGACAGCGACCCGACCTTGAGTTAAACCCACAGCCTCTTGGTCGTGAATCCGACGCCCTATCGTTACGCCACCAAGCCTTCGTTATCTGCATCAGGTAAACTTTGAAATGTCGCAACACGCCGCAAAGAGGCCCTAGTACCACAGGCAATGTCGCGCGGCTGTCTGACATTCTTTAGCCTGCGAAGCCATGCATGTGCGACTGAACTTGCAGAACACGTGTAGGCCTAACTCCGTCTCTGGTTCTGGACAATGTTGAATCATTTCATCTGCACAGTGTGGGGATGTACATGATATGTAGACATCGTTTGTTTCCGCTGCTGTCGCTGCTGATGAAGAAATGTGAGTTGGCATCGCACAGTGTGCACTACGACGTTGCTGCCTCCAGTCACGCAGGCAGCGTCTGCTCGCTCGAATCATTCCTCGACGATCTGCGCGCTTTCATCATCACACAGGTCAATGCTATAGTTTGTATCCATAGTTGTAATAAACGCTCACAAACGTTTATATTTTTATTTTTGTAAAAAAACGTGTAAACGTCTTCTTGTATTTTTCCAACTTTTAAAAAAGTTGAACGGCATAGGCGTAGCCAGAAATTGGAGCTGGAAAGGACAGTTTGAGGCCAGGATGGCCAAAAATTGTGGCCGAAGGCCGAACGCGGGAGTAAGGTTCTTGGGGAGGGGGCATCGAGCCCCCTTCGTACCGACTAAAGAGCCCAAATTCCATTAAGCCGACTTTCGCCGAAACTTTCCCACGGGGAAAGAGGGGACACAAATCATGAAAGTCGCTGACACAAATTATCTCGTCATGTCGAGATGTTTGCGACAAAGTCGCTGAGACAGATTTTATATTCCTTTATTGAAGAACACTTCTCGACTCGCTAATTCACCAAATAAAACTAAAACTGTCGCTGGAGCTGTGTGTCTAGATCATTTTTATCAACCTTGGCGGTAGTGGTCTATTAAGATGTTTGTTGCCAGGGTGACCCGTCACCCTGTCAGAGTGTCAGGTTTTAGGCCCGTCGAGAGCCACAGCGGGCTCAGGGAAACATTCTCGAAGGGCCCATCTGGGGAGGAAATTTATGATTTTTAAATGGTGCATTCTGGTGTACTTTATATTTTTTAGTGATGTCGGGGCCCCCAAACGTCACGAGGCCCGAGCTAACTTACCCTCCCGACCCTCCCCTTTCGACGGGCCTGCCTACTTATATTTTTCGCTGTTGCAGAATGACAGCAAATCGTTGCCACCTGCTGACGACGAAGAATTGGACAGACTTGTAAGTAGTGTTGATTCATCAAAATAATTAACGATGCTGATTCAGTTGTTTGTTTCTTATTATAAATAGTATAATTTTACATACATATCACAGTTGTTACGAAAAGCATCGCGAATACAAACGAGCGATTCCGTTTTTTGCCAGATTACTTTCGTTTTTGTATTTGTAAAATGTCATTTAGTATTTTCACTCTAACACCTTTATGGCCAATTCACACCTACGAAGCCGACGCGACAAAACTCAACTCAACCGCTCAGCGAGGCTAGCAAACAACGCGTGCTATGCACAGCAACGTGACGTCACAATGCTAATGACGTCATTTCGTTGTCGCCCACAGCTGAGTTGAGTTGAGTTGCATCGTACGTGTGAATTGGCCATTAAACTTACACTACAGTTGAAGTTGATAGTGCCGGGTCGTGACTCGTCCCAACTCGACCCAACCAGGCCAAAATAGCTGCTGAGATGGCCCGGAGACCCGTTTCACAACTCCGCGGTTTGCGCAGTGTGCATTCGCTTAAAACTGTGCAACATTAACAACAGTACGGATGCTCAGTTATATGATATTGTATGTTATGAACTCACGGCGGCTGGACTTCGTGACACAAAAGAATATCGCCAACGTTAACGATTCGGGTAGGCTTAGACCTAATTAAATCAGAGTTGGTGCATTAGAGGTTTTACAGCTATCACTGATGACTAGGGATTAGCGTCTATCTTGAACTTTGACAACGTGGGAAGAAGTCTTTATTGCGACAGCACTGTGACGCCGTATTATAAAACTAAAAGAAAAAAAACAGACCATAAAAATTGATGACGATGATGACTACATTTAGCATAAACCGAGGTCTGTTTCGTTGGAGCTCATCTTCTTTGAGGCACTTTAGCACCCAATCCAAGTTGGCCGGATGGCCGGTTATGTTAACAGTCACCATCTTTAGCCAACTTTAGTCATGGCTGAGAACTCGTCGTTTTTTTATAGCAGTGGCCTAAACCATCGCCACTATTCATTAGCCAACGCCTTCCCACGGAGGGTTGGCCAGGCTGAGTTGACTGGGTTAAATACCAAGTGTGTGTGTGCTCGCTAACGTCACCCACCGCTAACGTCATAGCAACAAACGGCTGGTAAACACCCTGTATCCCAAATTAATAATTTTTTTTTCTAAAGTTTAGCCCCTGGAGTACAATAAAATATGCATGGGGTTTAATCCCAGAGGCGGTGCATGGTAACCCCTGCTAGCTCCCCGACTAAAGTAACGTATGTTTAATTGCAAGTTATCGGTATTCCTGTATTTTCGTTTTTCATAATGTACCTGCAACAAAGCAGAGAAATAGTTTGCACAACGTAGGCTTAAGTTAACGTCTTAACACAAAATTTCGAAAATAGGCCTAGTTCGTAGATGTAATCTGTCGCTTGTGCTATTATCGACTTCTGTGTTGTATAGATGGTGCAGGCAATACAAGTCTTCTGCTGTCACCTTCTCGAGATACAAAAGGTTTGACTATTAATTATTTAATTTCGATCACAACTATTTAATAGTAAGCTGTTGACCCTTTGTATACAATGTTCTACGTGGAAACGGTTGCAGCAAAAAAAATGGTGCTGCTATGCAGAAACGCGGCAAAGATCGACTGGTCGAAACACATGACTAAAGCCGTGTTCATAGGATTGTATGACATCTTGGGTGGTATTACGTCACCCTGAGGACGGACACCTTGGGTGGTTCCTTTGAAGTGGCGCCGCTGACCGTGACTGCGGGCCTGCGGCGACGCTAGCTATTGGCTTAAACACCTGAGCACGCCGTTTCGGTGAAAGTCGGCGTAATGGAATTTGGGCTTAAGCAGGCACACCGCGCGATGCACTAGCCTCGTATCCGTAGTCTCTGGTTTCGCAGTGTAAGCTAGTGTCTAGCATAAAACTAAGGAAACAGAGATCAACGCCGCTTTATGGACCTTATTCCTCGGGAAGGACTTTACTTCACGGATACTACTGATGATGCAATGAAAGTATGAATGTCAGGGTTTACTGTTCGTGGAGTGCCTGGTATGTATTATGCATGCACCGCGGCGCCGTGGCAAGGGGAACCGAGGATACAGCTGCTCTTCCCCCCTAAATTTTGAGTTGTCGGAAAATTGCCGAAAAATCTTTTTCTTGTCGAACAGTTTTGTCCAAACTGCGAAATTTGGAACGAATAACTCCAATTTGGGAACAATTTAGTGGCAAAATAAAAATTTTGGAGCAGTTATTGGCTAATCTCTTCTGTCGGAAATTTGTAATGTTTATCGAAAAACGGCAACTATCTGTCCTGACTATTTTTTTAGCTCCACGACGCCGTTGTGGACGCAGGTATACGAACTGTGCGCGAATTTCTGCGAGCGCTATGTGAGCTGTGTCAAGAGCAAGTTGACTGACAGCTTGGAATGCGATGACGACAACAGACGCACCTCCGCGACAGCGGCATCTCGCGGCTCAGAACTTCACCAGATGTCTGCTGCTGCAGCTGCTGATGACAACGCTCAGCAATGCACGTTGACCGTTCACGATACGGTCTGTTCGTTCAACCGTTACGTCTACGTCTGTCAGCTAGGTCTTATATCAAACGCAGTTAACTGGCATTAAAAACTGAAGGTTAAAGGTGGTGTTATAGCTTTTATTGGAAGTCCATTTTGAAGTTACGGATCGTCACCTGCCGTATGGGATCACACAGTGTTATCTGCCACCCGACACAGGTGAACGCACCCCGCTTTAACTCCAGCTAGATTAACCGGTACTCGATTTAGCTACCCCGAAGGGATGGAAGGCTGAGTTGACTTAGGCGGCTGGTTACATACCGAGGTGATTTACCTGCCCGCAGGCAGTTACCCATCCAAGTACTAACCCGGCCCGGTGTAGAGCAACTTCGTTGATCAGACACGACGCATTACTGCCAGGCCCGGTCACTAACATTAGTCAGTGATAAACAGTGGAACTAGTTTTACTGGTTAACTACCGGTTATAGGTTAGTTAGTAGGTTTATTTATAAATTCGACAGTAAATACTGTGCAACCCTAAGTCTGGCTTTTTGTATACTGAGACGAAAATTAGCATAAATTTACCGGTTTTAGCAGTTTTTTCCTGTCACGTGAAACGTTTACGCAAATTTTGTTTTTTTTTCTATGGCTCTTTATTTTCAAATTGAGCCTTTATATTGGTCAGACAAACGAACGGACGATCACGTTAACAAGAGCCATTATGTAGCTTATGAGGACGGCCGCACAATAAGTAGTGTATTTACTTAAAACAGTTTCACTGTATTTTGTATATTGCACGACTATTTATTGAATCGGATTGAAATAGCTGAAAGTGCAAATTATCATATATTTCAGTTGTTTTGGCTATTTTTGTAGTTTCTACCTAATGTAGCAATACCTATACTGTAGTTATGGGCTATTCCCGTTAAAGTATTCTTAACCAAGTAGTTTACTTAAGTAGCTTTACTACATTTACTGTAGCTCGCAATACGAAGCCAGCACTTGCTTTACTACGAAACAGAACAGCGTTTCGTAGTGAACAAGCTTTGCCATAAGCAAGGTGCGGGGCAGTAAGTGAATTAATCAGCGCTAGTTGGATCGTGGAGTGTCGACGTTGCGAAGTGATGCTAAGAGAATGCAATGCCGTCGCACGATCCGTTTAGTGGCTGCTGGTTTCCATGACAACCAGCATCAACATCCTCATCCCTAGAAGCAGCCTATCCTCTTTCATTTAGTCCGGCGAGAATAATGCTCGAGGCAGAGACCGACGCGTTATGGATTTCTAATCGAGTCTTTACATTGCGTCCGTGAACACATGTAAACTCAGTCTAATAGCCTACTTACACTCCATGCTGCAGCAGCTACATGACATTGTATGATTGTAGAGCTGTCTCACTTTCCAGACACTGACAGCCTCCCCGTAGGCTTCCATTGTTTTCACTAGTCGCTGAGGGACATACAGGCTAATCCAACTACGACCCAGTGTTCAAAGGCGTATTTAGAGAAGGCGGAACCGGCGCCCTCTTATCTCGGCAAATGGACAAAAAAGGGGGTATACCGCCTTAGACGGTGCTGGGTGCTCACAGCTCTGTTCTTACACCTTAGCTGGATTTTAGGGTTTTATGCTTTTAAAGAGAAGTAGTAGGGGGAGGGGAAGTGACGAGACGGAAAGAAAGGGAAGAAAGGGAGGAGAGTAAAAGGGGACGAAAGGTAAAAACAGAGAGTGGAAGGGAAAGTAAAGAAAAAGGAAGAGGAAGGGAAAAGACCCAAATAATTTCTTGCATCCCCATTTTTGGTTTTCTGGAAGTATGCCTAGCCCCATGTGTCACGTGAATAGGTTTAAGCCTGGTGGGTCATGTCTTACCGGCGGTCGATCGCTAAATTGTTGTTAATTTCTGTTTCATTCAGACGTCGATGACAACGCACTGCGGCGATCGTCACTTCAGCGGCATTACTGCTGCTGCTGCTGATGATGATGATGAGATGCATCAAACGTCAGACGATGATGCGTCCTTCTGCTACACGGACAGTGACAGACGCAATAATTGTAAGCAGATGTCTTAGTAAATTTATTCAAAAACGCCTGCGTTTTTAACAAATCGTTATTAAATTAGCACCATCGTCGAAGCAATAGAGCCAAACGTATAGTGCTTGATGAGTGGCGTCGTGCATGACAAGGAGAGAACAGCCTTTCTCCCGCTTGAATGTTTGGCTGTCGCAAAATAGTCCAAACATTTTTTTGACGGAACAGCTGCCATTTTCCCTCTAAATTCTGAACTGTCGGAAAATTGTTGGGAAATCGTTGTGTCGAAAAATTGTCGTCCAAAAATGCCAAATTTGGGACTGAAAACCCCTATTTTGAGGAAATTTAAGGGCAATATTTGAATTTTGACCATCCATAATTTTCTTTGTCACAAATGTGCAACTGTCCGTCGGAATTTTGTGGGACATTTACAGTATCTGTCGAAAAATTATAACTTTATGTCTCGCTTACTTTTAACCCCGGACGCCGCTGACCACTGTAAAAGACAAAGAGCTTGCAAGTCTAAAAATCCACTAAATTGTCGCGAAATGTCGGCACGGGATACTGTCGGCTGGGAGCTCACAGCTCTGTCCTTACCTCTTAGCTGGATTTTAGGGGTTCTATGCTTTGAAAGAGAAGTAGGAGGATGGACGGTGACGAGTCGGAAAGAAAGGGGGGAAAAGAGGAGAGTGAAAGGGGACGGAAGGAAAGAAGCAGGGACGGAAAAGGAAAGTAAAGAGAAAAAAAGAGAAAGAGAATAATTTCAAATAATTTCTCACATCCCCAGTTACGGTTTTTTTTGGAAATATGCTTGGCCATCTGTCACGTGGATGTAGGTTCAAGCCTGGTTGGTCATGTCCTACCAGCGGTCGATGGACATTGTTGTTAATTATTTGGCTGGACTTGATTGGCAGCGGTTATGATCGAGTTTTGTTTGCTCAACATTTAGCATTGCTATCACGATTTTATGTCAAATGGAGCCTAATGACTTACTGCCAGTTTATTTTAAATGATTTCATTAGACGTAACCAGCTGTCAGTTGCTGTTAGGCATTTCTATCATTCTACTCCACTCGTTTATCTGACTGAATTAGGCTGTTGCTTCACTGAACTTAATTGCATCGTGTCTGATCTGAATGTAATCACTGCAGCTCGCAGTGAAAACGCTGCTGATTGCAGCAAGATCGTAGCATGTGGCTGGTTAGGCGTTCTTCCACTCGAATTAGCGTAATACCCCGTTTGCACGATGAAGCATACATGAAGCAAAGATGAAGCAAACGTATTCAAAATACACATGCACAACGTGTGCTTTAAGTTTGTTTCATGTTTGCTTCATCGTGTAAACAGGGTATAAGCGAGCAGACTCGCTACGGCCTGACTTTGAACTGTTCTTCATCGGATAACTCAGACAATCAAGCAGTCAATCGATCAAAATCAATGAATCGCGCGTGTCTTTTGTCTTTTTGTCTTTTCGTAAGAGTAGTGTCAGACACGCGTGATATCATTCCATCTGTCAAGCCATCTTATCTGGTCACATTTGTACGGATTACCCACTGCTTTCTGCAGACGCTGCCAGTAACACCGGGTTTACTTTGTATGGGATCGTCCTAATAGCTTTTGTCTGTCCGTTCGTTTGTCTTACCCGCACTAGCTTCTCCTAATACGAGAGTCGAGAACAAAAAGGGTGCGCAAATTTTTAGTTCCAAATTTTTAAAAAGTGTCGCAACTATCGGTTAAGGCTAGAGTTGAGCCGTGCAGCTGCAGTTTATAGCTATGAGGATAACCGCATGTCGGCACTGGGCTGTCATATTTTTTTCTAGTGAGTGCCTGCAGCAAACATCGTATTAGTTTTGCACGATAGGCTATGTACAAGCAGTGTGGCAGAAATGCAGCGAAGTATAGCTATTTGTAGTTGCGATAAAATGGCTGATACAATATTCATGATGTTGGCTTAGCGGCGCAACGGTTAGAACGAATTTCGTCCCTCTGGGGTAGGCTGCAGGTAAATCGAGTAGTGCTGCATGGATGGTCAGCTTGGTTGCAGGGTTAATTGAAGGCGGGGCGCGTTTGCCTCTGTCGCGTGGCAGGTAACAGTGTTTCATTCCATATGGCAGATGACGTTCCATAGTTCTTCCATGGTTTCATAGTCTGTGTTGGTGGTCAGGTGACGCAGGTGACAGGTACGCGCTGAATGTCTCAGAGACGCCTTCAGTCGTCAAGAAACGAGGTATCTTCCCGCAACCGGCGACGAACATTCTGCGCGCTTGGCTCTTTCACAACTTGTCTGTGAGTAGGCTGTTACTTACTTACAGACACTGCAAAAACAAAACTCCACTTTCTTCGATTTGTTGTACCCTATAGCTAATCGTACATGAGTTTTACACGTAGTTTATAAAACATTCGTTTTTTACGATGTAGTTTTTACGCGCGACAGCAGCTACTGCTATAGCGCGTATTAGCCATCGCAATTCTGTTCGTCTGTCCGTCCGTCTGTCCGTCTGTCTGTCTGTCTGTCCGTCCGTCACACGGGTGGATCAGTCAAAAACGGTGCAAGCTAGGATCACCAAATCTTCACCGTCGCCTGCCTGGAAGACTCGAGTTTCAGGAACCGAAAAGCTTTTCCGCATGTCTTCGAAATTCGAAGGGGGTCACCCCGAACGAGGGCACTAAATAAGAAGGGGTAGAAAAAATTGCGATTTTTAGCCAATGTTGGAATTCATGCGTCGGACGTGGCGCACAATACTGAAATTCATGCACTGGATATGGCGCTAGGCGTCATCCGCCGTCGAGTCTAAATGAAACATCGTTGTGAACTTCGATTTCGTTCGCACCTGGCCTTCACACATGCATCGCTGTCGCGCGTTCCCCTTTGCGTTAGCTGGGCTTTTCTTGTTTTCGTCTCATCGTCGCTGAAATGACTTCTTAGGATGTGTCTAAACGATAATCATTTACTAGACCTAACTTATGGATTCGTCTGTTATGTTTCAGTATCCGTATCCGACTGAAAAGCAGAAGAAAACTTTATCGTCGGTCACTGGCTTAAATATGTCGCAAATAAACAACTGGTACGTAGGCCTACGTGATCTATACTGATCGGCTGTATAGTAACTAAAGCAGCGGTAGCTGTCGTCCGCGTACATTACAACGTTTTAGTCTTCAAACCCCCTAGCTGGTTTTGGGATACTGAAAGAACTAGGAAAGAGGTAAAAGAGGAGACCATCTTGGGTGAAAAAATAATCCGGGCCTTTGTCCTTAATTTTTTCAAAAATGAGAGTTTTAGCATCAAATATTATATTTTGAATGACAGTTTTCGGACAAGAAAATAATGTCTGACAAATTTTCCGACAGCAAAGAAATGTAGGGGAAGGGAGTTCACGTACTCTCCACCCCCTTGACACGACGCTAATGGGAAAGAAAAATGGATAGAAAGGAGACAGAGAGAAACGGGTTGGTGCGACGTGGAGCAAAGTTGCTTCCTGGCGCTGAGGTGGGATGGATTAAACGCTGCTGATTGATGGTCATATATCATATCTAATGCCTCGAGTGAGTTACATTAGCATTCTTGCTGTTACTTCTAGCAGTAGAAAAAGTCTTAGCATGCCTTTGTATTACTGTTTTTCAAGTAACTCGTTTTTACTAATATCAGGCTACTGGGAGGGTAGACTATTTCAAGTGTACATCGTTTGATGCGAGTTTGTTTACTTCAGGTTTATCAACGCCAGACGAAGAATTGTGCAACCCATCATCGACGACTCCAATCGCACGGGTATGATCTTTTTTTGCGTTATTTGTGGAAAAGAAAAGGAAAGGAAAAGAGGGTGGGAGGGAAGTCAAAGGAGAGGGGAAAATAAGAGAAAAGAAAAAAAGGGAAGAAGGGTAAAAAAAGGAAAGGAACAAGCCCCCAACCATTTTTTACATTCAGTTTTGGTTCTCTAGAAATATGGTAGCTCGACGTCTATTATTAGCTGACCAATGATGCATTCGATCTTCTCCCGGCCAATAGCTGTCTCGATGTCTGCATTTTCTACAACCACATGCCGTCGGCGTGTCGAACTTAATTTTTACGCGCGAAAGCAGCTACTGCTTTAGCGCGTCTTAGCCATCGCAATTCTGTCTGTCCGTCTGTCTGTCTGTCACACGGGTAGATCAGTCAAAAACGATCACCAAATTTTTATCGTCGGTTGCCTGGAAGACTCTAGTTTCAGAAACCGTAAAGCTTTGCCATAAATTCGAAGGGGGTCACCCCGAACGAGGGCGCTAAATGAGAGGGGGTGTGTGTGCAAAATTTGCGATTTTTGGCATAAATCGCTGTATCTCAGTAATGGTGCAATATAAGGCCTAGATTACTATTAATCACTAATAGGAAGTCGTAAACTGGCTTTCGATTGGCGCCGAATTCAATGACCTTGAATGACCTTGAACGCCAAAATAAGGGGTTTTATTGATTTTTTTGGCAATTTCAGGCTGCGACACAAGTCTATATCATTCACAAGATGGCGCCACGGAACTATCGTTATACGATCCAGATAGAGAATTTGGTATTTCTATATTAACTTAGCGTGAACACCGCAATTTTCAGCTAAACTACTGAACCGTAACTGCTATAGGCTTTCGCGCGTCTTGCGAGCATTAGCTCAAATTTTTTGTTAATATTTTGCGAAAACTCTAACGAGTTTTCAACTACGAAAATTGCACAGTTAGTACGGTAATCAAACCTATACTAATAAGATAATACTTTTAACACGCGCAGGTAGTCAACTCATACCCAAACATTTCGCCTTTTAGCCGGTGTTTTGTATAACATGTACGTAAATCTAAAATCATTCGGAAATGTTTAAAGACATTAACCTATAATCGATATTTGTCAAAACATTAATTTTAGCACTATAATCAGTCATATCCATGGTTATATTTATCAGTGAAAAAATGTGAATATCGGTCGCAGTTTAAGAAAAATAATAAATAATGCAATGGTTTGGTTTTTCTGCGGAAAGACGTTATTTTAACTTTTTAAACGTTGTCTTGCGTTTCATTTTGCTAGGCTCCGCATTTGAGCTTGGATTTCCTCAAGTTTGACGCACATTTCGGTGGTTTTGTCCTTAGCGCACCTGTTTATTTACCTGTAGTGGCTGCGCCATGGGCGCGATCATACTTGACGGGCCGTCACAAACGTGTTTCGTGTCTCAGGCTCGGTTGTCGTCTCGGTCAGTTAGGCCATCGCAGCTTCGTCGTTGGTTACTGGAGAATGTTCGGCGTGCCACGTAACTACTAACAATTGAATAAGGACGGGACTGTTTAATTCAAAAAAAAGTAAAAAATAAGAAAACTAAAAACATAGAAATGAAAGAAAAATAAGAAATTTAAGTAACTAAATACATAAAAAATAAACATTAAACACTAAATAAACGAAATAGAAATAAAATATTATGCAAAATAGACAAAAAATAAAAATACAATAAAAGTAGCAAACATAATTTAAAAATTCAATCAAATAAAAATTTAAATGTCACGTGATCACAACTACGTTTACTTTTTCAAAAAATAAGGGACGATATCCGGACTGTCCAGAGAACATGCACACCAAATTCGAAGTGCGCAGCTTAATGAGGAACTAATGGCATTAACGCCTTAAAATTTAGGGGTCACATGACAATAACCACATCCCATTCTCAAAAGATGTTCAGGAATTTAGACTGCCCCTGAGGACGTCCACGTGCAACTTTTAAGGTTTGCAGCTTTGCTGTTTTGGAGTAGGACCTATTGCGTACTTTTCTTGCATTCCTTCCGCATGTTACGTAGCCTACTGTTTTGCTTTCACCGTGTGCGTTGCATTGGATCGAATCAGCAATGAAAGATTGGTTCGAAAAAACTAGTTTTTTTATAATAAAAACAAGAACCTTAGCTGTCGCTAGGTCAGCCGACCGTACTGGTTGTCAGTGACCTTTAAGATCATTTAAGTTCGATGATTTTCATTTAATGTAAAAAGGCGTATGCGATTTCCTATTAGTGATCATTGATCAATAACAAACCTATGCCCTATCTCGCACCGTTTAGCCACATTAGCACGTACCGATCTTTAAGGTCGTTTAAAATCGATGATTTCTATTTTATGTGAAAGTGTGTATGTCGCTTTTTCTTAGTAATTAGTGATTAATAGTAATCTTGGCCGTATTTCTCACCGTTTCCGAGATATGGCCAGTTTGCCGTTGAAAACGCACATTTTCCTACACCGCTCCGTTTGAAAAGATTTGAAAATGTTTTTTGCACTGCATTTTCAAATTTTCTAAGCTGAGAGTTTCGACAAAAGGCTATTTACACGTGCAGAAAATTTTCTGCGACTAAACGCTTTGCCATAATACATCCGTTACGAAGGGACGGACAGACGACGTACGACGGACGACAACAGTATACCATAAGTTTGTCCGTTATGTAAGTACGATCGGTTAAAAATTAAAGAAAACCGTTATAATCCCATTTTTAGTGTTTTACTTTTGTTATTTGTCATGCAATTTGACACAAAGGCAACAAACGCAGCTGACGCAACAACCATAACGCAATGATTGAAGCGGTAGTTGTGTTAAGGCGCCTACAGAGCGTCGTAAATGAACGGTCCTGACACGGTTTAATTTTTAACGAACTGACCAATGGGCAAGCAGAGCGTCCACTGGTCATTGGTTGACTCGTACGTGAGCGTAGTTGCGTAGGCCACTGACGCCGTCAGACGGTGCCTACTGTAATGCATTACTGCTTGCCCATTGGTCAGTTTGTCAAAAACTAAACCCTATCAGTTCAGTTCAGTTACGTTGCTCTGTGCGTACCTTTACGTCCGTTGCGTTGCGTACGTAACGCTAAACTAAAACTCTGCTGTATGTGTGAATTACAGACTCAAAAGGACTGCCGGTAGATTGTCGTTAACTCAATGTGTTGTTGAATCAACTCTCCACTCAGTTCGACCGATCTACGACGACCACACTTAGAGAATTTGTGACTGTCGGTTTTAAACTTCGTAAATTTTATCTTTTTTAAATTTTATAATTTTTCAGCTTTTACAGACGAACAGTCTTTCTGTGTTTGACAGCAAATGTATCAAATTCTTTCGCAAACATTAATAACAGCATTCTAAATGAATGGAAAACTAAATAATACTGTACTTTGCATGCATCAGCACAAGCAGGCACTTGTCTTGAGTTTTGAAAAGTTGGGAGGTGCATTCCGACGGTCCAACGAAACAACGCACCGGACCGCACCGGACCGCACCGGACGGTTTAGGTTAGGGGTCAGATTAACCGCACCAGAACACACGCGGTGTTTCGTCGGACCCCATTCTGAGGCCCAAATTACTAAAATTCGAAACAGAAGACTGACAGCAGAAGAGGGTTTCTTGTGGCAGCAAACCCTTTTCCCACCAGAAGTCAACAAGAAAACGCGTATGCTGGCTGCAAGTGTTTATTTCCCGCAAAACTACGTCTAACTATCTCTAAATGCATTGTGCTAAGCTGCGACCCAAATCGTCGAATGCAAAAACGTATAGCTATTGATTTTGGGGAACCCCGAGCATATGCAAATGCCTAGTGCCTAAATTTAAAAAAAAACAGTAATAATGAAATGCATTGCAACTAAACGTCAACGTTGTGTTTGCAACAAGTAGGCCTAAATGCTCGCAATCAACATGAGCACTAATGAGCAATGCAGTATTTTGCTTAATCTAAATAACGCACAAACACGAATTTTGTTAACTTTCTTAAGACATTGGCTGACATTCATTCAATTGTTTCGTTTTTCTACTGCCTACAGCAAAAAATGCTTGAAATATGGGCGCATTCTGCGAACACAGGCGAGACGCTTTCCGAATTCATTGACAGCAGTATTGACGATGTTCTGCTTCAGACCAATCCAGACTTCATCAGTCACTTCTTGAATTCATAAACATTCTTGATCGTCATCTGGTAGACACACTTCATGACAGTCAAACCTTGTAATCAAGTGGCTGTTGGGGGCCAGAGATCTGGATAGATTTATTCAAGTTTTTTTCATTCATTTCAATACATGCTTTGCTTGGTCGGATTTCCCCAAGTAGTGCAAGAGCAGAAATTGTGTGAGGTGGAAACTTAAACAATCAATAGCCAGTGGTGTCAGAAATATTTAAACCAAAAATTATTAGGTGATGTTTCTTCCAGTTGTGATTGATAATGTTGGGAATGCTTTTTTCACGCTTTTGCGTATTTCAATGCATATTTCGCTTGGTCTGCATTGCCTTGGTAATGCAGAAGCAAACATTGGGTGAGGTGACAAGCTGAACGGTCATTTGATAGCAAAATGTGTCGGAAATATTCACACCAGAAGTTATCAGAATCTGATGACTTTTCTTGAAGTTACAACCGAAAATGCCGGGTATGTTTTTTTGAGACACAGCCTTCGATAAGACGATTAGCTAAAGCTCGAATTATGGAGTGTTTACACGATTCAGCAAACGTCCAGCAAACGTCCGGCATCAGCAAGTGTATTTTGAATACATTTGCTGAAAGTTTGCTGGACGTTTGCTGGATCGTGTAAACACCCCATTAGCTAAGCGGTAGCTAACTTCTTGTTCGAGCATGTTAGCTGTTTGCATTGCACTCAACACTTACAGTACGTTGCGTATATTATACGGCAGCTATAGCCACTCATTGCTAATTCAGGTGAACCGGCAGCTAACAGATAGACAGCCTACAGGTATTCATTTGTTGCACGATGCATGCGTTCCGCTCTGGCGAATTCAGAACGACTAGGCCAGGCCCTATAACATGGCGACCGGTGACAACACACAACAAGCTGCGGATCTTTTACTGACCGAAGCCGACGTTTTGGCGCTCTTTCTGTCGAAGTCCGACTTCGAAGTGAGGAACTCGGAGCTCGTGGCGCACTTCCGACGGGCGCTCAAAACCGGTCGACATCGCAGGTCATGCATAGATTAAGAATTTTGCGGATTATATAAATTTTAAAAGTTTTTAAAATTTAAAAATTTTTACTGAAATTTACAAATGCTTAGTTTCCACTAAATTTTTTGATATAGGAGTTCGATTCTGACTGAACATAATACAAACACAATTCTTCACGGAATCACAGTCGCAGAAACATCCAACAGTGACAAGTCAGACTCAAGTTCTTGTTATTCGTGAAGTCAGAATCAGCAACGTACAGCCCATTGTTCCCATTCAACAGTTGTTTTGACATACATGTAGTTCACAGCTTGAATGTTGTCCAGCAGACGTCATCATCATCATCGACAACCGTGGGCTCAATGCCCGTTGGTGTCTGACGCCATTCTTACTATCGCTGCCCACCGCTGCCTATCTAGGGCAGCGTGGCTTAACTCCTGCAGGGTTGT
>Ga0056128_1004815_pt1 | contig 16934 bp, 10 predicted proteins | sample WorMetLIZISLAND2_FD_71113 | JGI IMG/M metagenome (GOLD analysis project Ga0056128, IMG submission 71113) | Marine gutless worms symbiont microbial communities from Max Planck institute for Marine Microbiology, Germany - Olavius geniculatus... ... | reverse complement strand
GACGATAAAGCAGCAGGCAAAAGACTTGTTTAATTTGTCAGTATTAGATAATATTATTTAGCTTATTTGTTTTATCCATAACCAAAATCACCCTGACGAGGTGGTCGCCAACGGCACAAACATTATCATTGGATCTTTGACTTTTTTACGCCTACGGACAGCTCAGGGGTCTGAACAGCCAGCCAGTTGCGCTGATGGGCGAAACTTTGTATATTTTTCAAGCAGTGTGTTTCAAGAAATCAAAGTCTTTCAATAAATAAACACACGATTTCATAATACTGACACTAATAAATTAGTGTTCGATGTTGAATGCAAATGTTCTAACATTGTTAACAACAAGAAAAATATTCAACACTGCATGCTAAAGTAGACGGTTAGAAGCGCTAATTTGAAACTGAGCATGATCGGTGCGTAGGGGGCTACACTTTAATGGCTTGGTTTAACGTAATTTCGCACGCTAGGTTAGTTTTTAATTTTTTTACTGACCAGCCGCGGAACCCTTGGCATATGCTCGCGGAACCCTTGGGTTCCGCGGAACCCCGGTTGAAAAACACTGCCATGTTGTAATTTAAATAGGTTAGTTACCACGGCGGTATTTGCGGTAAACAAAACAACTTTTGTTAAAAAAATTGTTGGCCGTCTTATTTTTTTGCAGTTTGGCAAAAAAGTAGAGATTTGTAGAGATGGAGCAAATTTATTTTTTATTTTTTACATATGACGTGCCGTGAAATGTTGCACAACAACTCAAAAAACTGACACGCTAAATTATAATACTAAGGAAATCAAAAGTAAGCATACTGCAGCACAACAGACTAAATGCAAACAGTTTTTCGTTCGTTTTAACTTTGAAAGCAAAATAAAAACTGAAACAATATTTTAAAAATAAAATAAGAATTTTTAAAACGGTGTTTTCTTAGTGACGGATTGAACCCAAAAGCACGAAAATATTTTGGTCTAAATTACGATGCTCAGCGGAAGAGCTGCTAAACCCATACAAAACCACAATCACGGCCTAAAGGTACGTTTCGCCTACTAATGGATCAGCAGTTCTACACAACACACACTAAAAACAAAAGTTAATACTGTAGTTACGGTCTATCGTCATGAGACAAGTTAGAGTCCACAGAACACACAAACAAATAATCTTTGTCATGTTTGATTTTGCTATTTCTAACTGCGCAGAGCAAAATGGCCACGTCACCTGTAGGGGCCTATTCTACTAACTGAATGCGGAAGAATAGGCTATTCGAGAACGCGACGGACGAATGAACAGCTGGGGTTTTTGCTGCTGTGAGCACAAACTTTTCTCGCGTATTTTTTTCCCATTTATTCTATGGCTTTTTTTCTATTTTATGGCTTTTTTCGGTGTAAAGTGCCAATAATTGCTTCAGAAAATCAAGTTTCTTCCGTCAGGCTGTTGATGACAGGAGTTATGGTTAAAATGGATTTGTCTGAAAGCATATCGCCGAATCGCTGAAATGGTTTAACCTTTTCACTTGGTGGCGTAAGGTAACGCGTTTGATTTGATCAACGAAGTTACTCAAGGTCAAAGGTCAAAGGTCAAAAATCATCAAGTACATTTTTTGACATATCTAGGCCAAAATCGAGATAAGAGGCCATAAGTATTTTTGACAAGTCAAAGTCGAAGACAAAGGTCAAAGTCAAGATCAAGGTCAAGGTCATGTGACATATCTAGGCCAAAGTTGAGGTTAAAAGTCATAAACTATATTTTTTGGAATGTGTTTTTTGTTAAAGTTACAAAATTGTATAGTAACCGCGGGGTTCACTTATGTAACGCCATATTGGTAGCAGAGATATTTTGTCATCAATATTCAACAATAACTTTGCTGCAAAATAATATTTTTGAACAAAATTTGGTAAACTTTATAGCAATTTATTAAGGATTAATCGTACGAAATTTTGTCTAAATTGGTTTGGTTTTGACATTTTTGTTGTGCGATGTTTAGGGGGTTACTTTTTTCCGGACACGGTGTAGTACTAGTAGTAGTAGTACCGGTAACTACTACTAATAAAAATACGTCATTATACGTCTAGTAGTAGTATCACTCACCGCTGATTATGTACGAGGCACATACTATAAAGACGTCAATTTAAAATCGACGTGAACGTATCACGAGCATTGTATTATGACAGATTTAGTGTCATCGTCGTCGTCGTCGTCGTCGTTAACGCGTAGTCAGTGAAGACCGTAGCGTCACATCAGACTGTTCACGTGAGCTAGTTCGTTTCCACAGATCAACAGATGACCATATGGCATGTCTTTGGCAAGTCTGGCTATGGAAAGAACAATAAGTTTTGGCAACTCTGATACAGAACTGAGACCTGTTAAAAAGTAGACTACCGTGTTGCGCAACTGCTCGATCGAAGCGTAAACCTGCGTGCCCAGTGGGCAAATAATCTCGCTTCTTCACACTCGGTAGTCTAGTCCTACCACAATGAAGATTTTTTATATACCCATTTAACCATTACTTCTCTACTTTGGCTAGGCTGTCTAACAGTGTCTGTGTTTAGCCCTTTTCTTTCCGCTTTTAGCCGACCGTAGCTAACCGAGCTTTTAGCCGATCGCGTTTATGGTACGCTGATGGTACGGTGTTACGTATTTTATCGAAAAATTTGAAAAGCGCTTTTGATGCCACAGAATTAAATTCATAGTAATAATAGTTTACTTAATTAGTCTACCCTCACAGACACTTGTTTTTACACGACAGGGGTCACGGTCCTTTAAATTGGCATCACAGACATTTGGCAGCGTTGCCGGAAGTTTACGTTTATCGTAACTTCCAACTACGTTCACATTTCCAAACAATCTAACACAGGCAATGCCGTTGACTCCTCTTAGCGACAGCGGTGCTTTTGTTAAGCTTTGTTTTCCTTACAATGTTAACATTAACGATGAAAATATTGTATAAGGTTATTAATCATCTGCGCTGTTATTTTTCGACCACCTTGTACAATAAAAAATAAAACAGCACGTGTGTAGTAGGCCTATCGCCATAACGCATAGGCCTACGGCTATCTTTACGCACCGTTGCTTTCCGCACATTCGACATTAGGCTAGGACCACAATGCGAGACGTCACGCCCGGAGCCATACGGTGCTATCGTCTTCAGTCATTCCTCCTCAATTTCTCACTCACGGCGACAGAAGAGAGGAGGAAATATAATGCAGAGGCGAGCGTATTCTATAGGCCTAATGTCGCTGCGTGGTGTATATACGAGTAGTTCAGAAGTGAACGAACGACTGCAGCCTTTACAGCGAAGTGCTACAGACTTATCTGCCGATTCTTCTGCTTAGAGTCGACGCAGCTCAACTCAACTCAACTTCTGCGCTTCTGCGTGATGGCTAATGATGCTGACAACAACGTGGTACGTAAAGTTTAGATACGTTCTAATTTAGATCTAAAAATCGGAACAGATTTGGGCCTATCAAGCTCAGCAGGTAGAAAACACTGCTTATTATTTTGGGCAGTCTGTTGTCGAAATGACAATCCGATATATTCGTTTAGAGCTGAGATTTGTGGAAATTAATTCTAAAAAATGGGTAAATTTTTTTCGACTTACAAATTTATGTATGTTGATTAGTAGGCTATTTTTACATTACTGCATTCAGTTGTCTTTCGATATATTGCTTACGCTGATGTAATAGATACAAATGTTGGAAATATTAAATTGCAAACTTTTGACGTGTCTGTTTTGTGCGAACAATAAACGGTTGATTAATTGTTAATTAAATAAACATACTGGATAATACCAATAAAGTATAATATATTTTAAAAAACATTATAATTACGCTATGAATGTTTTAAGCTGATTATTGTATTCTGCAGGTCGGCATCGGGGAGTTGCATTCCGCGGCGCGCGAGAACGACGTCGAAACTATAGAGCGATTGATTAGTGCTGGGGCGGACTTGAACATTCGCGATACCGTAAGTATTCGATTACTTAGGCCTACTTGTTACACTTGCCAGACAGTGGTTACTTTTCAACTTGTAGGCTATTAATGACGCTTACTCATGCAGCCAATCGATGGATATGCAGTTGGTTTTAAATAAAACTCATATTCTTGTCGATAAGTCGGTGAATAATCTAAGGTGAATAAAATATAAAAAATGGCAAATGGACAACTTACGAAGCTAATCAATTAATCTGAAGTTCAGTCCTACACGACCATTAGTTTTGGGGGCTCCTTGATTGTTCTATTATATTAATAAATGTACAAAACATCAGTTTATACACTTGTTAACGGCAACATTTAAGGACTTGCACGTCGAAAACAGCAAAAACTACAAAAAGTGATATTGCCCGCATCACACTGACTGTGTGTCAATGTGCTGCTGAATAATATCATCTTTTTGCGTATATTTTACCTATTTTCCGAGAAGCTTCCTTGTGCAGATTTACATGAAATTTTGCACGAGGCGTTATCTAGCTGACATAATCAACCGTGCCAAATTTTATCTAAATCAGATCAGGGGTTTTGATTCTATGGGGGGTCGAATTTTTGGCTTTCCCATAGGAAAGAGAAGTCGTTGTTAACACATGGCTTAAACTACCGTTCAGCCTGTAATGTTTTTTTTATTTGGCTACTTGCTTTTTAAATGCTGTTGTTAAAGCTAAATAAGTGTCACTTGCCACGTTATATGCAATACGTTTTTTAATAGTTTGTCGCTATTGGTAAGAACATATTTTTTGTCTAAACATCCATTTACTCGTGAGTGTTATACTACATTAACACAGTTATTAATATTCACGGCACGCTATAAATAGTACTCAGTTCCGTCAGTCACTGCATACGTTGCTTAGCCTCAAGGCGTGGTGCGGAGTTGTTGAAGGTGCGTTCACACGTCGTCGTCGTGTTGTTGTTGCAGGAAGGTTGCACGCCGTTGCACGTCGCCTGCGCATGTCGCTCAGTTGATGCCGCTCTACTTTTACTCAACGCTCAAGCCACTGTCGATCTACTTGATAATGTCATTATATGAGTATTTATATTTATAAATAACATAACGTATTGTTAGTGCTGATATCTATAAGCGGTACTTCAACTGTTTAACCAAATAATCGAAACACAAGCATCCTAGTTGGTTGAAAGTTGAGAATAAATAACAGACATGGTGAAAAAAGTCAAAAGCATTGAAATGACACGTTTTGAACTCAGCCAAGTATTCGACATTACTGTAGATCCAGGTTATCAAACATTTACTTAAACGCAGCCCAGCAACTCCACGCAACTGACTTCTTTCATGACTTAGCAGAACATTATATACGTACAAAGTCATACTGTTGTTGGTATTATTTGCAGACGTATGAGACTGCTCTACACAAAGCGTGCCGTGAGGATTTGCTGCTTGTTGTACAAGCGCTCTGTGCTTACTCGTGTCCTGTCAATGCCGTTAATAAGGTGCGCTTTGCGCAGACTTACTGCTGTATAGTAACTCACTCACTGTCTGGCCTTTAAATTATTTGATCTTTTGGGTAGCTACGTCTTATTTTTTTTCTTACGATTTTTCTCAATTAATGAAATAAAAGTGAAACAAAAAAACACGAGAAACCCGGCCGCCAGATGTATTTTAAGCGCTTAGAGGTCAAAACATTTTGTGGTATAAAACACACGAAAAAATCGCGTATCACTAAGAATAGTAACAAACAAAGACAGATATAAATTTATGCACTTTTTACGCCCAAGAGCTAGCATAGCTAGTATAGCGCGTATTAGCTACTGTTATTCTGTCTGTCCGTCTGTCTATCACGACTCGGTACCGATTTGAGCCCAAGTCATTCATTTCATTTATTTTATTCTTTAAAAAAGCTGACAAACGCAGCTTATGAAAGATATAGTCAGTGACGAAGTAAACAAAATCTGACATAGGCCTAGTTTGCAAAGATATACACATCAATAGCTGTCTCTGTAAAGCATGCGAATGACAAAGTCACGTTCGCTGAGATAAGTAGTTTTGTTAAGCAGAAGTTTGTCATGAGAGCGTGGTCTGAGGTCATAAGATGACGGTTGGCGATCTGGAATCAAAAGCTGAAGGACGTGAGCAGAATTGTGTAAAATTTGACGGAAAAGTTTATCGTTAGCAGAGCGAAATAGATCCTCAACGGAGGCGGCGTCGTTGTCGTGAGATAGAGACTTTGGGTTTTCATCATATGATAGCTTAGTGTCTCTAGTATTTCGTGACAAAATTCTATGTCACTGGGTTAGGCGGGTCCCCACGAAGAAGGGGGCGAAAAAGGGACACTTACTAAAAAGACGTTATTTTACCGCTATTGGCTCGTCCAGCGTGAAAATGGTTGCAAATAAATACAGATATGCCTAATAAGTTCTGTCGACGAACTTTTAAGAATGTCAACTGCAATGACTTTGAAAATGACCTTAAACTTTCCAAATAAAGGATTTTAATGAATTTTTCGCTATTTCAAGCTGCAGGTGTAATTTGCGCCATTGAATGTAGATTTTAGCAGTTTAAGTCCCGATCCTCTACGTTAAAAGGGGCCTGCACACAGGGGTGTCAAAGAGGGGTACTTCCTAAAAGTGGCTATTTTTTGCTACTGGTTCGTCTATCGTGAAAACGGTTGCAGATAGGCACAAACATGCTGCTTAGCATAGGCCCCTAACAAACACTGATGGCGTGTTTTTAACAGTATTAACATCAGTTATATTAAATGACCTTGAACTTCAAAAAAAGAATTTTTAATGATTTTTTAAATTTTTGGTTGCAAAAGAATGAACTGAGACGACATGGATAAAGATAGACCAAAATTACTTAAACAGGAACTGCTATGGGCTCTCGCGCGTTTCATGAGCATTAGCTCAAGTTTTTTGTTTAGACCGGTATAGTACAGGAATGTCACTACTGAAGATGTTTTAATCATTTTTTTAAATATTGTAATTTACTATGGTATTAAATGTAATTTAAAGACATACGTCAATGTCGTAGACTACGGGCACTGTGTAAATATGTGAGTTTAGGCCGGACAAAGTCCTCTGCACATCGCAGCTAGAGTCGGCAACGCGGAGTGCGTCAGATGTCTTCTCTTGTCCGGCGCCGACACCGAACTTTTCAACAAAGTACGCACAACATTAGTTACTTTTCTGCACATAAACTATGCCCAGCAGGCACTTTTCTTAATTTTTTGTCTCTACAGAATATGACAAACTTTTTCATATTTACTCAGATACAATTCCACCAGGTCTTCTGGTGTTGACTTAGTTCTGCCAATGGCCATTCACATACGTCGCTTGATCCAGTTCGCTTCATCTTCGAATTTAGTGCAATTAAATGCAAATACAGTGAGCATTGCCTTTGCGTCGCAGATTCATAAACGTTACCAAGTAAACAGCACGGTAGTTGTTAACTGTTTTGTAAAAGAAAGCACACTGTCGGCGTTCTTTTTTGTCCGATATTGCGATATAACTATTCTGTATATTAATTATTATTATCTACAATTTTTAGGTAGCTCGGTGGCAATTATTTAGGCGTTAAACTTACGATTAATGTGTGTTCGACTCTCGGTCGGGGCGCTATCAAGTGGTTACTACTTATACGGGTGACTGTCTAGAAACAGATAAACTTTCTCGGTATATAATTTTTAACAACCACCAGAGTCGACTCAGTCTTCCATCCCTTCGGGGTAGGTAAATCGAGCAACGGTCTGTCCGCGACTAAGGGTGGAGCTCGTTCACCTGTGTCAGGTAGCATCACTGTGATTCCGTGTGACAGGCAGATGACGCTCCTGCAGTGGCTCTGAGATTCGTTACCATTTGGAGCTATAGACAAGCATTATTTTTTTAACCTTCTAAACGTTTAAGAGTATTGCTCGTCTTACTGGTTGGGAAACTGCGTGGAAAACCATCTGGCTTATAAACGTTCGGTTATATTTTAAAAAGTTTACGTTTAACACGAAGTAACTCTGGGAAAATGTCGCATTCAACGAATTGAAAAAGCAGTATTGTGTATACGCATTACATAGTAGGCCTACCTGTTGCCTAGCTGTTGCTGTTATAGGCCTCGCAGTTGTCGTTGCTTGCGTTGCCAGGATGGGTTAAGCGCAGAAGACATTTCGCAGGCTCACAGTCACTCCGAAGTCACCGACCTTCTTGCAAGAATGAGCACGGTCTGTATAAGCTTAGCTCAGTCCAGTGCCCATGTTTACTTTAGTTATTTTTTTACAGGACAGTATAGAATACACGAAAATTTATATACATTTACCTGTTTGTCGACTTAAAACTTAGACTGTGTAATCTATAGTTTTAAGCCTACTGTCATACTTTTGGACAAATTTGTGATAAAATATTTCATTATTGCGATTCCTACTAACGTTCAACAGGTTCGAACTCTTTGAATATTTTCTGATTGTTATTTTTTAAAGCAAAAACTGCTCTATTTTCGTGAAGCAAATGGTAGTTAGCCTGTGGCACGGTAGTATGTAAAACATTCTCCGCTATTTTGTAATATTTATGGTGTCGTTTTGGTGCCTTTAACGGCTTCGCTTTGAACGGTGGCGTCGTTGATCCAAACGAATAGCGGCTCTGCTGTTGCCGTTTATCTTTCTTTCGTCTGATGATTATTTACTCTGACTAGCGTTTGCTGCTGCTGCTGCTGCTGCACGCTATGGCTGTCTTTAGTGGCGTCTTGGCTGGGGGCATGGGCAATTGCACCTCTAAATTTTGAGCTGTCATAAATTTAGTTTTTGTCGGAAAATGTTTGTCCTAAAATGCAAAAACTAGAGGTTGAGAACACCCATTTTTGTGAAAATTATAAACGAAATTAAAATTTTGAGCATTTATAATCTCCTCGGTCGCAAATTTGCAGTGTATGTGAAACAATTGCAACTTTTTGCCCTGCCTACTCTTTTTTAACTTACGACGTTGCTGGATGTCTTTCATGTAAATCATGACGGTCAGTCTTCGTCGTCAACTCACACGTTTTTTGTTGGGTTTTTTACAAAGGAAAAATATTGTGCATTTTCTGAGTGAATGTGTAAATTTTGATAATCACGATCGACATCCATGTAGGCACAACAAATGAACAAAAATCCAACAAATCACCGATTGTTCTTCAGTCTAACTTTAATAACCGCAGTTTCACTGAACCAACGCTGAACTTTATATGCACTGACTTAAACTTTTTCCAGAAACTTTTTACTCGTTTCGAATATCACTGGCAACGCGTCGAACGTTTTACGTGATCGAAGTGCTACATAAATTTACGGTATAGCTTATTTGTTTGCTTATGCACTAATACGGCTTACGGGGCACCGTAATGTGGAGGTTAGGGGGCATGGCGTTTGCAGAATTCTATTTGGTTGCCAGAGTGTATTGAAACGTGAGTTAATTTTATGTTATCTGCACTTCTCTAGACCGACAAAAAGAGACATGAATGACATGTTTTGACACACAAACGTGTACACAAGTGTGCAATGATGAATGCAAAACTATAGCGTCTATAACCGTGACTTATAGGGTGTTTACACGATCCAGCAAACCCAGCAAATGTGTTCAAAATACACGTGCTAATTGCTGGACGTTTGCTGGACGTTTGCTGGATCGTGTAAACACCCCATTAAAGTTTCGTTTCAGTATTGAAATGGTCGTACGCGTAATGTGTTTTTGCGTGCAATTAATAAACAACAACGTCAGAAAGAGAAAATCGAAACAGCGAATGCCACAACGATTGTTCTCGGTGGCTGCAGCGTACATAGTACAGTAGCTTCATATTACCTCCCTGAAGCTAACATTTATAAAGACATTCCAGTCAAATTTACGAGAAAGGCTAGAAGGAAAGGAAGAAAATAAAACGGAAGCGTGTGTGGAGTATGCAAAATTTGAGCCACATACCGTTGCAAACTACAGCGTACGTTGTCAGATTAACAGATGGATGCTAGGATGGTTCCATGGCGTGTTTTGACAACAATTCTGCATGTACATTTTTGCACCAATGTTACTGCTTTGCTACTTTTACTAGCAGCATAACTCTGTATCTAAAACTGGGGCCTAAGGGGCATCCGTATAGGCGGGCCCTGGAAACTAAGTTGTAAGTTATAGGCCCTAGTTGAGTATTGGCAGATTCTTTGTTTTACACTTAATGACGTGAGAGTGTGAGACAACTTTTGTGCAGTTCACTATTTTAGTAATTATATTCTGTCAAAATTCTTGAATTTCTTTAAATTTTGGAGGTTGAAGAAAACCCAGCAACCTACATTTTATACTGTGGGGACTGCAAGCCGCTGACCTCTAGGAGTTAAGTCTCGGTTTTTGACGCGCGTGTCGGTCCGTCTGTCTGTATTGTGTATTGTGGCTAAACGGTGCGAGATATGTCATAGGTTGCTATTGATCACTATTAAATAGTTACATATTGGCTTTCAAATGATATAAAAATCATTGACCTTAAATGATCTTGAAAGTCAGTACGCGTTACTGTGGCTAAACGGTGCAAGATAAGGCTACAGTTGCTATTAATCACTAAAAGGAAATTGCATACGGTCTTTCAGATGAGATGAAAATTATCGACTTTGCATGACGTTGAAGGTTAGTACTACAACAGGAACTGTATAGGCTGTAGCGCGTTTTTCTTAGCGACAGCTGGGCTTTTTGTTTTTACCCGGGACATAAACATGTTCGTTGTGTGCAAACACCGCCGTACGTGCGTTGCGGCTTGCGGTGCACAGGTAACTAACAAGAATATAGACAGAACAAGATTTATCATGCTAACAGCGGGGAGAGGCACAATGTTGATTAAGTGTTTAGCTGTAACAAGAGGCGAATTTATGCAATTTTAGCATGTTCTGCCAAACATATGTCATAAAAAAGGAACCCCACGGGCCAAGAAATGTCTGACGACAGCACGGCATTTTCTGGCTTGTGAAAACCCTTTTATTTCGCGTTGCGAGATGCTACATTTGAAAGTTTGCTTGGTTTTTAGTAACGGTCAAGCTGCTGTCATGGTTGTCGTCCGTTTGTCCGTCTGTCCGTCCGTCTGTCCGTCCGTCTGTCACAAATATACTGTAGCTAAACGGTGCAAGATAAGGCCAAGGTTACTATTAATCACTAATAGAAAGTAACATACGTCCTGTCAGATTAGATGGCAATCATTGACCTTGGATGACCTTGAAGGTCACTGACTATTAGTACGGTCGGCTATCCTAGCGACAGCTGGGCTTCTTGTTAGTATAGCCTATGTAATGCTTCCGAGTCGAATTCAGGACGTCGTCTCTCATATCAAATACCCTAATGTGTATTAACAAAAAACGTAAAGTTGTCTTAATGTATGAACTTTTTATGTGTGGGCCTCCACATTTTACCGGGCAGGAACTAATAGGGTTGAAATGCTGCCGCGGCTGTAACTTGCAGTCGATGTCGACAGACAAGAACGACCAGTCGATCAAGCAACTGATGACGGGAGGCGTTGGGTCGGTGGCGGGAGGAACTCAAGACATCACGAGCCACGAGGACTCCACTGCATCCACTGACCAGCAGTCTCTGCCGTGCATCAAACTCAAGCTGTTCGGCAACTGCCGCGTCGGAAAGACCACCCTGGTCGACTCACTGCGCTGTGGATATATCCACGCATTGTTTCGCCAGCTGTCCAGGACCAAGCAAGGTCAAAGTCAAGGGCAAGGTCACGCTGAAGGTCAGACAGAGCTGCAGGATGTCGAGGAGGGTAATATAACTAGTGATCATGAAGGCTGCACACGCTGCATTGACGTTCAGCATATCCATGTCTCCGGTACGTGATTTTCGTTATTATTACAGTAACTTGTCTGATAGCAATCTAGTCATAGCACAATCGATAGATACACATCACACTTCACACGATAGTGTGAATGTTGTAAGGACGACCTTCAAAGTCTATGGGAAAAGGCAAACTTTGACCCTCAGCCAACTAAAAAACCCTAAACCGATCGTCACCAAATTTGAATGGCGTGATTACGTCGTGGACCATCAAAAAATGGGATCAATCCGCCCAGGGGTTTTTGCTCCCCATATAGGTGAAATATACACCCCTTCTGTTCAAAATTTACTACACTTTTTTAGTTCTTCAACTCGCCTACGGGCAAGTCCGTTAGACCGATTTTTTCGCTTAATACGTCAAATAACGCGGTTCTGCGCAAGGAAGTGCTTTTTTAATGTTACAAAATAAAAAAAAATTAATTTTTAATTGATTTATTCGAAAAATTCGAAAAAGAACTACAATGACGCTTATGGGGAAAATTTAAAAATTTTTTAAACTGTTATAACTTCCGTTGTGTGCAAGATAAAGTCGTAATTTTTTGTTCTATGGTTTTCGGGGTCGGCCTAATTAATGGTGACCTTTGCCCCCGGTTGACCCCTATTGAGCCCCGTTACCACGGCAGCAAAATTTGGGACAAAATTCGCTATAACTCAGCTTGCGTAAGAGATTTTCGCGAGATTTTTGCGCGTATAGGGGGTTTGCGGGGATGGGCCATCGAATGCCGCCAATACGACAAATAACATCAAATGAAGAAAGCTTTAGACTATGTTAGTGATTACCAACTAAAGTCAGCTTGTAAAGACGCCATATGCATAGCCCCATTTAAGGTTACCCAAATGATTATTGCTGTTGTAGAAGGCTGATATCATCACACCGTCCTTACACACAGTTGTAAACTGGTAAGTTTTTTTACATATATTACGTTAACGGAAACGTCGGCACTTGAATACAATAACTGCAGGATGCCAACAATGATGCGGTAGACAGCGTATAGATAGATAGCAGTTGCAAAGTAATTTTTGCTGATAAGATTTTTCCGTTGAACACTGTGTGTAATTTAACAGTTAGTAGTTTAGGGCAGTTGTGTATTATCGTTGTAACTGCAGCGTAATGTGTGCTTTCTTTTGGCGTATTAGATAGAGTACCGTAAAACTTGTGTGAGAGGCCGGATTTGTACTGAGACATTTTTTCTTGCCATTGCTTCTTTCAGTATGTATTGCAGTATGTGTTGATTTTGTCGTAACAGTGACTCATGATCTACTTCTGCGCTGTCTAAGCCGATGAATTAGAAAACGTTATTATTGTCTTTGTCATTACTATGAACAAGCACTTATTCACAGTGGACCCGGCGACTTGTAGGCCTATTAAAGGGTCATTTAGCCATGCGACTGTTGTGCCATGTTCAGGTGTTGGCGACCTGAGTGTGTGGGAGTTCTCCGGTAACGAATGCTACTACGTGTGCTACGATCATTTCATCGGTGACCCGAACTGCATTCACTGCGTCGTCTTCCGACTTTCTGACTCTCCACAAGTACAGCGACAACAGATTCACTTTTGGCTCAACTTCATCCGTGCCCGCATTTCGCCCACCGAACCCATCGGTGCCTGTTGCATTTTTATAGCGTTATTACGGCACATAACATAACGTACTGATACTAATTTTGTGTAATAAAATTGACTATGCAAACATCTTCATATTTTGCCAGAATAATTAAGCCTATATAGTGGAATGGTTTTTTTTTACCAGATAACGTGCAGTAGGCCTATGTCTGAAACGGTGCAAAGTAAGACTTTCTTTGGTATTCTTGACGAATTAGATAGGCCGACATACGCGCTTTCGAGCAGTGCGGCCCAAATCATCGACCTTGAATGACCTTGAACTGTTATTATACGCACTTGATTGCATAAAGCACGCACAACAAAAAATGTTAATGAAGATATATCTACACTGTCATTTTGGCAAACATGTAGCCCGTGGATATATATAGAGGGCCTATGGTTCAAGCTATGGCGCCAAATGATGGCGGGATCGCACAATCTTCTTGCAACTACAGGCCTTTCTTGCAGTTCTTGGTTATGCCTCTGCTGTACTTCGATCGTTTATTTCTTTGCTTATTCACCAACCATAAATGCTAGTACAGTACAACAAAATGAATACAATTAGACTGACATTAAACAAACTTAACTAATGATCTTTTTACACGTGGTTGTATATAATGGACATTGTACACAGGTTTCGCCGGGACGCAGTTGTGGGCTCCGCGCATTCTGCTAATAGCTACGCACGCTGACCAGGCCCCGGCCACGTCACTGAGACGTAGTGGGCGTGGCGAGACAGAGCTCGTCGACGCTACGTCACTCATTACGTCACTGCAGACGTCATTCGGCACCGAGCTCATCATAGTGCCGCGTGTCCCAGTGGTCGATGCCACGCAGGCGTCAGGCGCCAATATGAAAGCTCTCAGAACAGTTCTCGGCGACGCTAAACAGTTTCTCTGCCAGGTGATAACACTTCGACGATGATAAATTCGTTATTTAATAATTCAAAATGCCAAGAACGGCATGGCTGCTAACTGTCACACGATGCGTTTATTTATGTTTACAGTCGTGCTTCCGGGTGATGTAGCATGCATATAAAAATGTTTTATTTACTTGCTGTGCAGAATCTGCCGCCGAGCATGGGACTGTTGGATGCTACCGTGGCTGCTCTGCCGTCGTGGACGCACGTGCTTTATGCGTTTCCGGTCGTACGTTGGCCGACGTTCGCAGACTACATCCGGTCCTGTGTGAATATGCTTGCTACCGAGCACCATCTTCATGAGCTGATCTGCCAACTACAACTTATGGGACAGGTTAACTCGCCCTGAGTAGGCTGTGAATATTATTAGTTTGGCTTACTAAAATTGATTTGTTGTCTGTAAAGTTTGTCTTCATCTTTCGAATACCATCTGGAAATATGCGAATAAAAATCAATTCGACCCACAGTGTTAGTCGGCAAAAATATAGCCCATTGATGCTTCTACGCACTTTCAGACTATCCCATTCCAATCAGAAGTCAAAATGACGTGCGGTTTCCTGTCGTTTGCATGGCTTTTTTGTGGCACATGTTAGCTATAAATCTGTGAAACACCGAAATGTTGTAAAACATTTTGCAAGTGTCTTTCGTTTATTTTCTGTCTAATGCGGGGCGCGTTTACCGGTGCTGTGTCAGTCGACAGGGGTAATTTTTATGGTTGTATATGAGAGATGACCCTTCGCGGCTTTGCAGTGGTGTACCTATGCCTACAAAAACTATACGACACTAACGTTTTGTACTAAGTTTGTCGGTGGGGTGGCGTGGCGTTGTAGGTGGTGTACATCGAGTCAACAGCAGAAGACCTGATCGTGCTCAGTCCGCACTGGCTATGCAGTGAAGTGCTCGGCAAGCTGTTGAGTGCAGGTGAGGACCAGGTGCCGTCCAATGGCCGACTCTCAGCCGGACACCTGATTGACCTTTTCCCCGCAATGGACATCACCGATTGTACAGCCTTACTCACTGCCCTCGAGCTGGTCAGTGTCGTCTCACCCGGCTACCAGCTGTCGTGTCGCAACTCACGTCCGGTGCCGCGGGATCAAGACCGGAAGTCGAATTGTGGGGGCGGGGTTGCGCTGGTCGCCGACGGTGCGGCTCGCCTGCGTTACATCTTTCCGCGCGTCCAGCATGCCGTCTGGAACTCGCCCGACGTCACGCAGACCTACGAGTGGAGCGGCGGAATCAGGTTTCGACGTTCCTCCAGCCCCGATGAAGTCGCCACGGTACAGGTCAACACCGAGGACGGAGAAGACTTGATCTGCGTCGTCTGCTGCGGTAACAATGCACAGAAACTCTACCAACTTCAGCAGATGACCGCGGCGATCGTCCTGCGTGTTGTCGACTCCTGCTGCCCCGGGGTCTACCTACAGCCGAGGGCACTCAGTCCGCGTGACATCAGGGACGCTGAGAGACTCTTACCTCGGGCATACTCGACGCGTGAGGTGGCCACCGCTCAGCTGGAGCGCAGGGATGAGGTTCGCCTTCTCGACGGCGAGAAAGAAGAAACTCTGATGGAAGTGCTGGCGTACGGTGACAAGGAGCTTTACGCCAGTCTGCGCGCGGGCGTTGAACTCCACGTGTCCGAGCTGCCCATGTACATCCGCTGTCGACTGGCGGCACTGCTCGACCCGCCTCATCCGCTAGGACGTGACTGGTTGCTACTGGCGCTCGGCCTAGATCTGGCGGACTCGCTGCCTCGCGTAGACTCAGCTGATGTAGCCGCCCTGAGTCGCACGGTCTGCCTGCTGGCTTTGTGGTCCAATGACCAGGACGCGACGATTCGTCGCCTGCTTGATGTTGTTCGAAGCAAACTTCAGCGACCTGATGTTGAGGGAACGCTACTCCGACTGATGCCGCTCTGTCGACCTTCAGCTGTCAATCCAAACCGATCACCGAGCCAAAGTCCTGGAGCCTCCTGCCACGTCTCTTCAGCCACTAATCACTCGCATAGAAACAGTCGGAAGTCTTCTACCACTTCTGCTTAAGCAGACACTACACTAACCGGACTTGCGCCATCCTGTGTTGCAGAAGCGCTACATAAGATTTTGTATTATAGTTTTTAAAAATCAATGGTGTCGTGCTGCAGCGGTTTACGTTTACGGTTTACTTACCACTTGCATGGATAGTTGAATGTCTGCGGAAAGTTAAACCGTCTCAGTGAATATATAACAACCCAGTTTATTCAAATTGTATAGGTATTGAAAACTAACTGTAAACGGTTCATTTTAATGAGATGCATTGTTGTTGAACGACGGGCGATGGAATAATTATCGACGTATAAAAAATTACTATTATAACAATCGACAAAAAGTTTATTTCTGTTGGAGCGGCTTTATGTGAAATTAACTTCGGTATAAGCAGGCTCTTAAGCAAAAACTAGGCCGTGTGTGCGCGCACAAAATAACAATAGTTAGACAACTTTTAGCTTTTTACTTGTATAGAAATTTCGGAATAATTCAGCGACACCGGGTTTTTGTGCAACCATTAAGCCATTATAACGTGATTTATAAAGGCAAGGGAAGCCCTAAGGACTGCGGAAACTATCGAGGTATTACGCTTTTGTCTGTACCTGGGAAGGTATTCGCTTCAGTACTCTTGAACAAAGTCCGT
>Ga0056128_1004814_pt1 | contig 16935 bp, 13 predicted proteins | sample WorMetLIZISLAND2_FD_71113 | JGI IMG/M metagenome (GOLD analysis project Ga0056128, IMG submission 71113) | Marine gutless worms symbiont microbial communities from Max Planck institute for Marine Microbiology, Germany - Olavius geniculatus... ... | reverse complement strand
ACTTTTTTATTCAATGCGATATGATTGCTTAATTAACATAACGCGTAAAACACATTTTGTTTACATTTCTGACGGTTTGGCTGACATTTCATCCAGTTGTCCATTTTTCAACTGCCTGCAGTAAAATTGCTTATAGTGTTGGCCCACTATGCGAACACAGGCAAGGAGACACTTTCTCCATTCATTTACAGCAGTATCGATAATGTTCTGCTCCAAACCAATCCAGAGTGTACCAGTCGCTTCTCGACTCAACAAACATTTCTAAACTTTATCTGGTAGACACACTGCTGCACGACAATCAAACTTTGTAATAGACCTGCTGTTGGGACCCACAGATTAGGATAGATGGAATTTATTGACGTCTTTTCATTAATTTTAACACTATTATGCTTGGTCTGCTTTCCCCAGGTAGTGCAAAGCAGACGTTGGGTAAGGTGGAAAATAAAATACTTAATAGCCAGTTGTGTCAGAAATATTTCTGCCAAATATTATTAAACTCTGCTAATCTTCATTCAAGTTATAATCAATAATGTTGGGGATGTTTATTTCATGTTCTGTTTATTTCAACACATATTTCGCTTGATCTGCTTTCTCTAGGTAGTGTAGAAGCATACCTTGGGTGAACAGTCATTTTATGCCAATGTGTGTCATGAATATTCATACCAAAAAAGTATCAAAATCTGGTAATTGGTTTTCTTGTTACAGTCGAAAATGTCGGGGATGTTTTTTTGGGACACAGTGTATATGGCTGTCTTCACTGCGAACGTTTTGTCTCATCACATTTTTCAAAATTATTAGTACTATTCAAACATAGACTGAGATGGTGACTGTGACCACTTTTTGGAAAATCTGGAAATATTTAGAATTGACTGGAAGTGAAGGAAATAGCAGCAAATTGTCAGAGGAAAATCTTTTTTGTTGTTAGTCTTATGATTGGAGCAATGCCAGCGATAGACTGATAGCATAGTAATATTGCTATATTTTTATATGCATTTTTTCATTGCATTGCATAGCATTATTATGCTGTTAGCACTCTCATATTTTGTTGTTATACTGATGACTTGGGTAACTGCAGCATGAGTTAATGATGCCAAAAAATGCATTTTTAGATAAATATATAATTTTAAAAAATTTATTTCTTGTTTTTTTCTGGTGTTGTTAGTGAAATGATTCTGTATGTGGCAGACATTAAAGATGATGGCGAAATTCCTCAGAATAATAGAGAGCATTTTCTTTCGGTCGGCACACCAGATACTGGTGAGTGGGTTTATTTACATCAGCCGTTAGCTAATTAACTATTGTGCTGTAGAGATGATTGCGCTGGACTTAGGCACAGAATTGTCAAGAGCGCAGTCGAATTAGCTTTTGTGAGCGAAGCTGTGCTAAGATCACTGATAGATAGGAACTTTGCTCGTTCATTGCTGGCGCCTTTGCTTTTTGCGTATTTTATTAAAGTACAGAACAATTATATGGAGCATGAGATAATATTTATATAATATAATAGCACTGATGTCGACTTTTTTCAATGGGACTTATTTTACATCAGGTTTTTATATAGGTTAAATAATTTATATCATATTTGCTAATATTTGAGAGTGTTTGCTTCAGTCAGTGAGAACGTGGTTTTGTAGCACTATCTGTTATTAGCGAATCAGAGGCAAATAATAGCAGTGTTGAGTGTTTACGTTTACAATTGGCAGTTTTGAACAATTATGTTCCTAAATTATGCTTAAAATTGCTGAGAATTGTGGCATATCTACAGTTATATGACAGTGAGTTCTGGACTATAGGAGTATTAGTGCAAAAGGTTTTGCTGGTTATGCTGTAGTGCTGCTGTCGGAGGTGTGAGGTGCTGTAGGTAGAAATTTGTTGAACGCTTCCAGTGTAAAGTAATGTGGTAGATAGATAGCCACCCTCGAGTTGAGGTGAGTAAGCTCTGAAACTAACAACTCATTGTGATAGTTATCAAATGTTGTTTATTTGCAGCTCTATACACGATATTCTATAAAAAAAAAAAGCAAATTTTGTCAAAAAATTTTGAATTAGTATTACTTCAGCTACATCTGGTAAAAATTTCGTGTAAATCAGTCATAGTTTGAGTGAACGTAAAAGAAAGAAAAATGGCACTTTTAATGAAACATCGTGTATGCGATGTCAGCGTGTTCTGTTGTGGCTGTAATGTCGTAGCGCGTTCTCGCTCCAAGTCGATGATTCAGCCGAGTTCTCCGGCTACTGCGGAGTTTGAGCGTCGTGAGCCTGGCAAGAGAGTTCGCTCCCAGTCCGAGTCAGTCACGGACCGGCAGCTGGTGAGTGAATTCACTTGTTTGTTTTATTCTTGTTGTTCTTTGTGTTGCGTGTCTGTGCTGATGTATCCATCAGTTGTGCTGTTTTAGACATAATATCATGCAGCAGCGTGTCCATATGTTATGGTGTGTTCAGCATATCAGATGTGCATCGTGCAGGCTACTGAAACAGAGCTGAATTATAACAAATTTTTTGTTATTGCTTGGCTGAGAATTTCTGCTTGATTTTTTCGGTCAACTCCTTCAACTTAACCTAACAAACTGGTCACAGTGTCCATCCGTCTAAGGAGTCAGTTGTCAGTTTCGCACGGTAATAATTTTTGATGGTCAGTGGACAGCTAAAGTCCCTGATATACACAGCTGGCGTTGTGCATGAGTGAAATGTTGAAGAGTATGGTTGATCCTGTGATGTTTTTACTAACTCCGCAGACGGGTCGTTCGCGAGCAAGGGCCTACTCAATTTCCATTGATGACGTGCAAGATCGCCGTCTACTTCCGGTCGACAAGTCAATGGCACTGAACATTGAGAAGCGAGCTGCGGAGGAGGAAGAGGCCAAACTGGTGATGCAAGGACTGCCTGATGACGAGGTTTGTTTTGAATAGCGTTAAATATAGTAATTTGCATTGGAACCAGTCAGATTGGTGATTAAGAACTTAATGTAGGTTAAGGTGATGGGGACGGCACTAGATCGCTGACATTAGTGCTGCATAGAGTCAAGGTAGCCTTCTTGGCTAATTGTTCATGTAATAACTTTCAATGTAGCCCAACTTATGTGACCACCATACCACAACGTTGCACCAGATGGACGGACTGACGTGCAACGTACGATGACATTACCCATCCATTGTGCTATTGCTTGCTTGATATGCATAAAAATTAGGCTGATTGGGTCAAGCAGTGTAGACAAAGGTGACTGAGCAACAGTGGTCGTCATCAAAAGAAGAATAATACAAACCATCTTCACTTTTGACCAGATGTATTCTCTAGAATTTTTGGAAAGCATTTTGCTGTTTATTCGGCTGTCATACAAACAGGCTTTGTCTGGTCGTAAGATTTAATTGCTGTTTTAAGTTGTGGTTTGATGTCATCGTGTGAATTGCAGATAGTGCAAAAGACTCGTGAAGTGATTGAAGATCGGCCCGAGCAGTATCACTTATTTGCTTACCTTCAGATATTGACGGCAATATTTGGTGGTTTTGCTCATGGTGGAAATGATGTAAGGTGTGTTGAACCGTATACATCTCAGTCTGTTCACTAGAATAACATGTCGTTGTCTGTTTTCAGTGAATGTCACCCAGTTTACATGTAAATTATAGTCTGTCCAAGTAAAAAATCACCTGAGTGTCCATATGTGCGTGCGTCCGTGCATCCAACTTTTCTTAAGCTATCTTTCTTCCATTTTTTCTTTCCCTTACCCTTTTTCTTCCTTTTCTCCTTCCCTTTCCCTTTTCCCATCTTTCTTCCCCTTTCCCTCAACCTTCTCCATCCCTTTTTCCTTTCCTTTCCCCGTTCCCTTGCTTTTTCCTCTTCACCTTTTTCCTTTTCCTTCCCTTTTCCTTTCCCCTTTCCCTTCTGCTTCCCCTTCCCTCTACCTTCCGCTTCCCCTTTGCTTTACCTTTCCTTCCCCCTTTCCCTTCTCCTATCCCTTCCCCTTTTCCTTACCCTTCCCCATTTCCCTTTTCCTTCCCCTTCTGCTAACCCTTACCCCTTTTCCTTCCACTTTTTTTTTTCTCCTTCCCCTTTCCATTTCCCTTCCCTTACCCTTACCTTCATTCTTTTTCTCCTTTCCCTTCCACTTTCCTTTTCCCTTCCCTTCCCCTTCCCCTTCTTCTTTCTCTTTTTTTCCGTCTTTCTTTTCATGTCCACGTCCGTGCGTCCAATATTTGAGGCATCATATTTCCGTAATGGTGCCAGATAGATGCATGGTCACTATGGACCACCCATAGGAAATAAACCCTTGGGAGTCGACTGGTCACGTGACCGATGACGTCGCATGACCCCCAAAAGGTCTAAAGTCGTGACCCCGTTATCTTTGCGGCGCCATATCTCCATAACGGTGCAAGATAGATGCATGATGACGATGGATTTTTTATAGTAAAGCGCTGGTTACAAATCGAATGGTCTTCCTAACTGATAATGTTTATTGTTTAGATAAATATTACAGAAGGATGAAAGGATCATTGCTGTGTACAATTTGAAATTAAACTGTTTGATTTTTTTTCTACCTGTCTAAACAGCTTACTGATTATATTTTTACGGACATATACTGTAAACTCTCGAAATGCATTGGACGGACTCCGTGTTCATATGAACATTATCTTGTTGTCAGTATTTTTGCTGAGAGTTACTTTTGCATTTCTAACAAGTTGAATGAGGAAGTAAGTTTTTGCTTGTAGTATGCACTTTTGCTCATTTATATTTATATGTGGTCAGTTGTGTTTCACAGCAAAGGCTGATTATTTCGTGTATTTTGCAGCAATGCGATCGGTCCGCTGGTGAGCATTTGGACCATTGGAACCAGCGCAAGCAATGAGCTTGCAGCTGCTGCTCCTGCACCGTTGTGGATTCTGTTCTTCGGAGGTGTTGGTATTTCCATTGGCCTGTGGATCTGGGGTCGACGTGTCATCAAGACCATGGGACAGGATCTGGCAAAGATTACACCATCCACGTTTGTTTTATTTACTTACTTTAGACTATCACCATCCATGTTTGTTTTATTTTTTGATATTTTTGTCAGCATTTTACCTGCATTAATATGCCACGGTCATGAAAAAATGTGGAAATACTTAGGGAACATAGGGCGATAGTTAGGGGAATGCAGGTGACATTTGAGCCATAAATTAATGTGCCATATGCTGCTATCTGGGTTGGTTTTCCCATCAAATGCAAGGTGGTTGTGTGTAATCTGATGTGTGCATGTATACTAGTCTGTATTGTTGAGTTATTCTGCTCTTGAGAATGGGCTGGCCGGTCTGTAAGCTAGGCTAGGTCAGGCTGAGCTGAAAAATCTGTAGCAGGGTTGAATCGATCCAGACCCAGATCAGTAGTAGATACGTTGTTTTTTGTTGAATGGGACTGGAATTAATTGCTTTATATTTTCTGCTTTATGTATTTGGTAATTTCGTGTTAATGTTTCCGCTGTACTGCATACTGATTACTTACTTTGGACTATCACCATTTTCTTGTTGATAAAATTAAAATGGTGATAGTCTAAAATTGTCCACAATTCTTCTACGCTGCAAAGTACATAGAAACAGTTAACATGGTACTGCAGTGCTATTGACAGATTATTAGTCTGTGATCTGCTCTGCTATTTGAAGACTTTGACGTGAGGGTTCACTGCTGTAGTCTAGTTATATTTTTGGACAGTATGATTATTAGTCACTTTTGTTCTGTGGCACTTAATAATCTTTAATATTCACTTTTTATTCTTTTATGTTGTGCATTTGTCAATCTTTGACTTGTTTATGTTACTCTCAAATGCAGCTCACACTGTTTACTCACTTTCAGACGTCATCTAAAACATTTTTACTTCTTGTTTTACTAGGACATTGAGCGCGTTCGAGGTTGTTGCAGTTAATTACTTTTTGTGTGGGTTCAGTAATATATGAGCCTATATATGAGGTGCAGTGTGTGAGATTAGAATGTGTGAACGTGATTGTGTAGTGGTTTCTGCATTGAGCTGGGCGCAGCAATGACCGTGCTCACAGCATCAAACCTCGGCCTGCCTATCAGTACGACACACTGCAAGGTGGGCTCGGTGGTGTTTGTCGGCTGGGCGCGTTCTAGACAGAACGTTGACTGGAAACTGTTCAGTAGCATTTTCCTGGCTTGGGTGTTGACACTGCCAGTCGCTGGAGGCGTGAGCGCTGCCGTGATGGCTGGTCTCATGCAACTTGTCTAGTAGTGGTGTTACCAACGACATCTTCACTTCACTGTCTGCTTGCCGTGGGACTTATTGTGTTCAAGTCTTGTGCCGTCTTGTTCACAATCACTTGCATACGACGATCAACAGTGCTGTGTACTATCTGTAGTTTTCATGTGGTGTTTTTTTCATATTCTTGTCTTGCATAATGAGATTTGGATCTGACATTTACGTATCATTCGAGGTGTGGTTTGTCATTTTGTCAGTAGTCATATCATCGGAGTATGCGTATAGTGTGATATAGGTATTGGACGGCTTTGTTGTTCTGGCTATGCTCTTATGCTGTAGTTAGTCATAAGCTGCGGCTATGTTGACGATCTCTTGCTACTGTGCCGCCGTATAATTTTTGCTGTTTTTTTTTGCGTAAATGTTGCATTAGCTTGCCATGACAAGTGAGTCTTATTACTGAGGCTGTGCATTGTTTTTGGATTATAAATACAGGGTTTCACATAAAAAGGTGTAAGATGCATGCATATAATCTGCATGAGCAAATGGGCAGTTTTGGAAATGATTAGTCTCAATGATTGCAGTGATGTGTGGTCATGTTGAAAGATGTCACATGTTCAACGTGTCTACCATTTACTGCAATGACCTCGAGGCTAATCTTTTCGAAAACTGTTCACTTGTTTGATTTGTGTAAAAGTTGTATGTTTTTTGCACCACCGTTAATACTGTTCGATCAGTTTTGTTGAGATATTGCACGACAGTTTGTAATTAACGAACCAGTTATTTATATATTGTATCAGGCAAAAAAGCCATAATTATAACATACGTATTTGATTAAGTCTGCTTCGTTTCATTGCATAATGATTGCAAAAATATCCAGTTTCCCACAGTTTATAATGCTGAAATAATGGCAGCATCAGTCAAAGGCAAAGTTCAGAAATAGCTTTACCTTTCCTACAGAACTTAATGAACTTTGGTTTTAAACTTGCACCAGTAGTAGCTAACTTGCAGAAAACACATTCACAACATGTTGTATACATTTTGTTGCTTACTGGTGTGCGTATTTATTTGTGTGGCAAACAAGTCACACATCTGCCATATTGTCAGCTAGTTACCAGTGCTGTTATTTGCACTTTATTCCGGCAAATACGTGGGTATTATATCGTGCGGGGGATTTTTGTGGAGCATCGAACCTTTATTAGCATGCTGTCTGTATCTGCGAATTATCAGTCAAAAGTGCTTTTTGTAGCCGTGGTGGAAAAATAAGACTTGCATTAGCACTGTTGGCTATGCTCTCGGTTGTCAGAAAACCATTGTAATTGGTGCAGTCTTTTTCTCCTATTTTCACTGTTTTTCTACACCTCCCATCAGGCTTCTCCTATGTCTGACATCTGCCCATCCTCCATATTCAGATTTCAATACACTGTGTGGTGTGGATTGTTTTGAGGTCATCAATGTTTAGCCATTTTTCAGTTACGGTAAGAAAGTTTTGTAGCTCTTGTGAAAAAAAATCTGCGTTTGTGTTGCTAAAAACATCCAGTGACATTTGAGCATGTAAATTTGACTCTGGGCAGATTTTGACAATTAAAATCCAATACGTCCCTACTTTTGTGTAAGATTAATTTCTGTAGATAGTATAGTTTTGTACTATGTTGTGTTAGTTTAATAGTCGCAACGTTTTGATTTTCTGCCATAATAGCGACAAATATTTAATTAGGGTCCCTAGTTTGCATCACTTAACAAGTGGTGTTGTGTGTCTCTTCAGCTTTTGACACTTAGTAATGTGTAGACTTGTTAAGGCTCATGTCCACTCCACCATTAGTACTTAGTTGACACAGGTCAGCTAATTTAACAGTGCACTGAGGCAATGGGCGACTTCACTTTTTGACTTAGACTTTTGGTGAGCCTAAACTTTGGTCTAAGTACCTACTTAAGTCAAAAAGTGAAGTGATTTTGCTGAGCGAAAACATGGCAACTATTTACAGTTTTATATGTATGGATAGTTTAGTAAATTTAAACAGTCTGGTACCAAAAATAAACGCCGTAATGGCTACACGATGACGTAAGTTACGTCATTTGCGTGCACGGCGCAATTAAATAAGAAAGTCCAAGCGTAACTGGTTGATTTATTTCCTGTTAGGTTTACCGGTTTTCCGCCATTTTTAATTGTTTAGTTGAACTTTGGTCTACATACAGACTTTAGCATTCAGCTTTAGCTTTGGCTCAGCGAAAAGGCTCAGTGAAAGTCTATAAGTCAAAAAGTGAAGTCGCCCAATGTTCTTGATGTCGGTTGTATCGTTACATGCTGCTATTGAAAGTTTTGTTGTATTTAAGTGCACAGCAAACTGTAATTTAGAATATAGCCATGATAGTTAGAGAGGTGATTTTTGGCCGTTTTCAAGCTGCTAGTAATAAGCCACTTCAGCTTGTCTAAGGTGAAAAGCTGGAAAAGTTGGAATTGTTTTTGAACAGAATATTATCTCAGACACAGAAAAGATGCTTGGTCATTGGATTGACTTTGTTTCTTGTTTGCTTGTCATTGTTGTATCAATATGATGTGAATTTATCTCCGTTATTTGTTATCGGATTGTTTTGTTGACTTTGGTAAACTGCCAGTCATTTGTTTGCACTGATACTCATTGCTTGTAACAAACTTTGGCGTCATCTCTAATTTCTAGCTGTATTATCCGGTATTATTCTAAAATTATATTTACTTTTTGCGGTATAACGATTTCTGTTAACCTTTCTCTGATTGCCATTTTGTCTTTTTTCTCTTGCTTGTCGTTCTGTTTTTGTGTATATAACAGTTTGTCATTGGTTTAGCATTGCTTGTGGATGGTGGCTTGCTAATGCTGTGCATTTCATGTGCTTAGTGACATATTTTTGTCAGTGAAAAATGTTCATTTTATTTCTGAAACCAAAGCACTGTGCCATGCATTTGTACATTATGTGACTTCTACAGGGTGGGCCAAAAACGACACATTGTTTTATATGCCAATAACTTCACCTAATATTAACCAATTTTCAAACTTATTTCACTGTCAGAATAAGGAGAAAATTTTCAGTAACATTATCACTAAAGAGCCCACCTTGCCTCATGTGTGTCACTGCACTACCAGGTGAAATATTAGTGTCTTAAAAGCACCAATTGAAAACAAGACGATATCTCTAGCAACACATTGTAATAAAATAACAACAGGAAACAACCTGTTTATTGTCTCAGTTATTGTCCAGTTTAATTGTCACATCTCGCATTTTTCACATCGAATGTTCAACATGTCCGTTTTACTGCTGGATGACGCACTTAAGCCAACGACGCCACCGACCAGTGGCTTGATCAACCAAATGCTGTGACAGTCTACCCCTCTCAGTGACGATCGCCTGCTTCAGCTGGTTGGTTAATCACGCAATAGGTGAGTGTCGTCGCTAGCTTGAGTGCAATATTCAACATTTCACTAGGTAGTGTAACGACACATGAGGTGTGGTGGGATCCTTAGTGATAGTGTTACTACAATTTTTCTCCTGATTCCGACAGTGAAAAAATTTAAAAATCGGTTAATATTTGATAAAGTTATTTCATATGTAAACGTGCCATTTTTTGGCCTATTTTGTAGACTCAGCATTAGTATTTTGTGCCTTTTTTACTCTTAATGTGTTCGTCTCTGTGCCACTTTGCTTGACATATTTTCAGCTTCATAACCTAAGTTTTACGTGTCATATTACAAATTTATAATGCATGCTATATAGCAGTTGATAAAACGGGATGAGTATTAAGATTGGTTATAGAAAGTGGTTCGTCAAACACCGTGGGGCGTCACCAAAGTCGTGGAGCAGTGAGAAAGGGTTATATCGAGACTAGGGTCTGTGTATGCTGTTAGTGATTGGAATTGGTGAAAATACAAACACGCACATACAGAGTCTTTATTTCAGTTACTAATCTTGACTGACACATAGGCCTACTACTTTTGAAAGTTATTATTCTCGACTGTTTTAAATTTAATAGTTGTATGAATTAACGCTGTCATCAGCATTGCTAGAAGGCCACTGGTCAAATTTTTACTTAATTCTAATTGAAATTACCATGGAATGTAGTAATACAGTTAGAAATTTCACAAATCTTACAATATACATGTAGGTCCATAAACTACGGAATATAATCAGTCAGTGAATTTTTACTGCACCGAACGGCAGCACAAAATTCAAAACAGGCGAAGACTAGGCACAAGACTATACAAGAAACCCAGCTGTCGCTAGGAATTGCCGACCGTTTCTAGGATACGGCGACTAATAGGTTGACAACCATGCATTGAAAATTGCGGCCAAACCGTGACTCAGTGGCACACACAGACGGTGTTAGGCCTATTCCAGTTCACAAAATCATTTCAGTTTTAGTTTATATGCAGTACTGTAAGTTTCTATACAGTATCTGAATTCTTTTCAGTTTCAGATCATTTCAGTTCAGTATCAGTATTTACATCATTTCAGTTACAGTTTTTTAATTGTCATACTAGCACAAGAACAGTATTGATATGCATGGTGCACTGACAATTTAACTGTTAACAGTAACTAAAATTACTGGCCTACTAACTAGTATTTACTCAGTCATTCAGAAACTTCAAAGTTCAAGCTGAAACTTTTGCATTGAGCTTCAGTCCGAATGCACTACTAAATTACTAATACTGTACGCAAGTACACACGTGAAAAATAAACACATGGAGTAGACGATTGGCAATCATTATCCAGATCCAGAATAAAGAATTGCGTTTTAAAATGGGTGAAAGCTAGAAACTGCCATTGCCAGTAAATAGGCTAATTGAAACATGCTGAAGAAATTCGGGGCAAAGGCAACCAAATCATTTGGTATCGAAGTCATTTCTATTACAGTTTCAGTTAAGTTGTTTCGTGATCATGTCTATATCTATACAGTATCAGTATGAAAATCTTTTCAGTATTAGTTTCAGTATGAGTTTTACTGAAATCAATCATTTCAGTATCAGTTTGAGTTTCAAGTAACTGGAATAATCTTATTACTGCACGCAGACGTGGTTACTATTGACAGCCTATAGGTTATAGGAACTTGTTGTCGCCCTGTTCAAAAGCACCGTCGCTGACCCTCACCGTTCGGCCACAATAGCGCACGATTGGCATAGCAGAGTGCTAATGAACTTTCAAGGTTATCCAAGGTCAATGATTTTCGTGTCACGTGAAAGGGCTTGTGCGACTTCGTGCGACTTCCTATTAGTGAATAGTGAATTGATTAATAGCAACCTCAACCCTACAGTATCTGTCACCGTTTCCGAGATATAGCGACTTATAGCTTGACACTTTTGTTGAAAATTGCGGCCAAACCGCTGCAGATAGAGACATGGTTACTATAATTGACATCTTATAGGAAGTCGCCGACCCTTACTTACTGTTTAGCCGCAATACATTTGTCACAGACAGACGACAAATAAGTGTAAAACAGTATTAGTTTATTTTTGTTGATATTTGTGTTAAAGTTATTTACTTCGGACGGAAATAGAGGCCTTTGGCCTGCTTCCGGCTATAATGATGATGATGATGAAATACCTCGTAGCAAAGGGCCAGACCTGTAAGCTTACTTAAAGTTTAACGGTTGGCCCAGAAACTACTAAGTGACAAAATTGCTACATAAACACAACGTTTAAGAAAACTAGACGCACAACAGATCATCAAAATACAGTAATATCAAAAACTCCTCTGCGTATGATATTCAGACAGCGACGTCAAATATATGTGTCTGTGGTAAGTGTTCGCTGCTCGATGGCCGCTGTTGTAGTCACACCGTTGTCTGCTTCCTGGCAAACGGACGATACGTAGTCAGGCGCCGCGAACAACTGGCTGCTTTTGACGGCACTGATAAACCGCCGCAGACTACATTGCTTGTCGCTAGTCGCTGTAGTCGACATGCTGGCGATTATGTCTAGCGCCTCGTGCGTAGCAATCTACACATAATATGATAGCTGTTCAGTTCAGAAGGTACTCTACATGACTACGTAATTAATTAACGTAAAACAATAAGCCCAGCTGTCGCTAGGATAGCCGACCGTACTGGTTATCAGTCACCTTTAAGGTCATCAAAGGTCGATAATTTTTATCATACTGAAAGGGCGTATGCCACTTCCTATTAGTGATCAATAATAACCTTATCCCCATCTCTCACCGTTTCCGACATACTGCCACTTATAGCTTGAAAATTTCGATTGAAAATTACGGCCAATTTGCCAAACCGCTGCAGATGGAGACACCGGTTACTATTAACAGCCTATAGGAAGTTTTCAGCGCCATATCCGATGATACTTTCGCCGACTCCCTACGACTTACCGTTTAGGCACAATACATCCGTTACAGACGGACAGACGACAACTCGTACCATAAACTTGACCGTTACTTGAGTACGGTCGGCTAAAAACGCAACGTAGACCGTACCACCACTACCACGTCGTCATAAGAACGATTGCAAGACGTACATATAGGCCTACTACTTCATCTCACGGGCCAATCCAGCCTTATTGACTGAGCGTGTTCAAAATTTTGAAATTAAACGACAAATATTAACTATATGCCACTTTCGTTATCTGAATACAGTTGGGTTGTTAAAATAATTCTAAGCGATGAGGTAATAATTAATAATAAATGATAAAATCGGTGACGTCTGAATCTGAGGCTGCTCATAGGCCTATACAGGTCAAGCAAAGATTAGAAGGAATGGACAAGCGTAGCGAACCCTGAACCGATCTTCGCGGACTGTGACGGCAGTGACGTTGATCATTGTGGTGTACATGTCCCACAGGACTAGTATTGTGACCAAGCAGAAATTGTTAGTCAGGGTCGTCCAACCGAGATGAAGTAGGTGGAAGAAGACGAAGAAAAACGTCAAAGCGACGGTGAAAAGTAGAGCGCCGCCGATGAGGTAGAAGGTAAGCAGTCGACGGACACGATGGACGTGGATGTCGGAGAAGACTGCATCCAAGTCCTGCTGGAGACTGATAACGCTGCGCATTTCCCTGTAACCTGTGAAGCCGTTTGCCGTCCTGATAAAAATGACAAGCAGCGCGATCGCTGTTTCCGTGCTAGAGTGCACCAGTGACAGTGCAGCGTTTGTTCGTCGTAGTTCCAGTCCTGCAAACCATTTACATGCGATATCTTTACGCGAAAATCACTGATTTTCAGCCACGAACTTTTTCATAGGTATATATTTGTCAAATATCACCCAATCATTCCAATTTGCCAATTTTCACTGTTACACTGACTAAAATGTTAGTATAAAGTCACTATGGAAGCTCCTACTACGGCTTAGGCCTAAACTCGTCTCTACACTGTCTTGTGAATATTGCCATTGATTAGACTAATGTTTTTATCAAATCTCATCAACTACTGGCCACTAAGTGGCTGCTTCGTGATTGAGTGATTGATTGAAACAATTGATTACTTGGAAAGTAATTATACGAACACCACTAGATGAATGGCTCTTACTTATTTTTTGTCTTTCTGCGTTGTGTTCTGTGACGTGCCATAGAAACAAACATTAGGCTACTCAACTGTTAAAGCCGATATCTCTAAATATAAAACGGTGCAAGATATAAGCAACGTTGACGTAGTTGGTTATAGGAAATTGCATAGGCTACGCTCTTTCGATTTGTACCGATCAACGATCTTGGATGACCTTGAACGGCAGCAGCTTTAAAGCGCACTCTAGCTTACTTATTCATAATAAAACATTTATCTTTCTGAGCTCACCAGAAAAATTTCATTGAGGAGAGGACCGCACTGCCAGCGTAAAAAATACAGCCGATGGACGATTTTCAGCATTTCCAGGCTGCTTCTATCGCATTATAACGATTGTGCCAAAACTTACTGCAAATTCTGCAATTAGATCGCGTAATTTTAAAACAAAAAAAACAGTCATAGCAGACCATTATTGACGGCACCGAAAGCGATGGAACTGATATGCAGTAGGTAGAGGAACGTTTCGCTGCGGATCAGTGACCAAAGCCAGACAACGACGGCACATCGGCGACTGCGCGGCGGACAGTGGAGGCACGGAATGCACTCGTCCGACAGTACCTGGTCGTTGATGTGGTTCAGCTGACGGCGTGTGTCGATGTGGTACTGCGTCGTGTGTGGTCGCGTGCTCTGTGTGCGTCCAAGCTGATGACTTCGATCAACTTTGACTTCTGGTTCCTCGACGTACTGACTACGTGGACGTGCCCGGTCACTGCTCAGTGACGTACAGAGCCCGTTAGCGACTGTAGCTGGCTCCATCGTCGAACAATGTTCCGTACCAAGTTTGTTCACGTGATGATGGAGGTATAGTGACTGCTGCGTTTAGCCGTACGTGACAGTGCCGACTGACATTATATCGAGCGATTGTCAGCTAGTGTCATTAGTTATCGTCAGCGTTGAATGCGTCCGCTCATCTCATTGAATTGTCGAATGTCTATTGACTCGCCACTCTGCATGAATGGAACGAGGCCATTGTCACAACCTGCGTTCGCAGAAGTCGCGACGATTGATCTACGAATCGTCTGCATTCTGGTGTCCAATAGCTAAATAGCTGTGAGGAGAGTTTAGTTTAATGTTAAGCACAACAAAGCACGCCATTTCAGGTCAAGCATGGGCCGTGGCGGACTGGCCTAGAAAATTAGTCTTTTACTTCCATTGAGTGAACATCTCAAGATCCACTTTTCTTGCTTAATTATAATGGGTGACAAATTAAAGCTTACCAATGACAAAGTAATTTTACTGCATATCAATGTCGTAAGAAAGATTAGAGATGAAATCTGCATTAAGGTCTATTCGTTAAACAGAGTTCGTAAATTCATCCTTTGTCTTCAGCTTCTGTATCGTTGGGTGGTCTTGGCCTGGTCATGACTTTGACTGCAGTGTTCTAGCCTTATTAACCGCACTGCTAAAAGCGTAATAGAAACAATTTAATTAACCACTAGGAATCGATTCAAAAATATGGCACAGGAACAGGCTGCATGCTACCAGCCGTGTACACAGAGCCACAAAGTGTGCAGTGTCCTCACGAGAATGTATAGGCTATTGTCGACATGAGAAAGCGTTAGGTATCGATAGGACATTAAAATACTCACAATGCACTGTTGACTTATATTGCCGTTTTATGACGTTGACTTTTTCACGACTTGCACATCGTGATCCAATTTCATATAAACCAGGCCACTTTTATTGTTATGATACTGATAGGTTACGTTGTCAAATATGGACTGAAGTACGCCTATCTCCATGAATGTAAAATCGATTTTTATTGTCTGTCAAATTGTTTTGTTAAGGCATAGTAATGAGTGGCACATTTTGTGTCAGACACGGTTATTTTTATCTAGGCCTATATGCTGTAGCTGTACTGTAGGTCCTTATAGCTCGTCTGTGGCACGGTTGCCGTCCGTCTGTCTGTCCGTCTGTCCGGATGTACCCTGGCTAATGGGTAGGTCTTATGAGAAGAACATTGCACAATACACTATAGGCTAAATTTCACAAAAACTAGGCCTATATAATCACTCGACGCGCATTAGTGTACCTGCAAGCATTGAAGTGTTTGAGATGTGGTGTGATTTTTACTGATTTTTATTGCAAATTTAATTTTTCCTGAATGTGTTTGAATGTCAGTTGATATTTGACAAAGCTGTGACAAATAACTTAATAGCGCTTACTTTCCGGACCACATCGTTATTATCACACCAGTTAAGCCCAAATTCTATACTCTGTATAGTTAAGGTCATGTGTGTCTGTGATGTGCCATACCGTAGTAACTGTTTTATGTATTTTTGTTTCGTTACCTACCACATTGTGTTGGTGAATAAAGATTAGCATTACGCGATTCGTATAGTGTCGATAGTGTCGTAGGTCAGATTTGGTTGGCTGTTAAAAAGTGGGCAGATGAAACAATGTGAAATAAGCTCTCTGGTCGGTCGGTTCTAGGGAGAATAACTTACAGCCGCAACTAAACGCTGAGCCGAGGCAACATTCAACCTAACTCCATGCAGACAGTCGTCACGTCGATTCACGGTGCAACCCTGGATGCGCTCGGGAATTCGACGAAAGATTGATCGCCTGCGCTCAGCTATTCCGCATGCATTGGACGACTCTGAAGCCAAGATGTTTCCCGACGCAACACGAATAAATGCTGAGTTTAACACTTCGGGTTTTAATGTTGTCCGTTTTACAGCGTGGTTTTCTCAATTCGTCCATCTCTACGCCATCCATCACGCTATAGTAAGGAAGCCATTTTTGTCATAAGTGATTCAAATACTGACAAATGCTATTATTATTTTACCGGCAGCGTACACTTTCAGCAAATATAAAACAAAGATCCCACAACACTGAAAGATTCACTATAGACTACACAACCTTGTAATACATATTAATGTGGAAGAAATCGCCGCCCCGCTGGTGTTATTATCTTCCAGCCCCGGCGGCGATCTCCCACGGTCGTGGGGTTTTTCCTGAAGCCCGTAGACTGTCTGTGAGCCATCGACGAGAGACATAAACTATTCTTAATCCTTTATTAAATGAACGCGACAACTGAACTCCGGACTAAACTTCCCCCGGCACTTCCTGCTCCCGGCTCTTCCTTCTGGACTGGACTGGAGTCGGAGTATTTAACGACGCTATATAGTATCGAAGACTGTCAGCGTCATTACGGATTGTAATGCGTAGAGTTTATCCCTCAAGAGTAGACAATGTCTTCAAATTCTAAAGTGGTCGCTGGATACTCC
>Ga0056128_1004812_pt1 | contig 16941 bp, 17 predicted proteins | sample WorMetLIZISLAND2_FD_71113 | JGI IMG/M metagenome (GOLD analysis project Ga0056128, IMG submission 71113) | Marine gutless worms symbiont microbial communities from Max Planck institute for Marine Microbiology, Germany - Olavius geniculatus... ... | reverse complement strand
ACCAATTCGACGAAGCACTTCTGGTTCTGAGCTGCCTGAACTATGAATTTCAGAGCCGAGATAGACGAATGACTCCACAACCTCAACAGGGTTGCCAGATATATAAACTGATGACGGGGTTAGCTGAGTCGATGGTGGACTGGATCTTGGTCTTCTGCCAGTTAACTTCAAGGCCTAAAGGACGGGCTTCGTCATTCACTACATCCAAGGCCAGTAGAAGAACCTCCAGCATTTCGGCAAGAAGAGCGACGTCATCAGCATAGTCGAGATGCAGATTCATAAACGGCTAAAATGACCACAGCAATGGTCTGAGTAAAAAAGTAAATAAAAGAATATTGCCTACAACGCATGGTGATCGAAGATGCAGAGTATAAACAAACAGTCTTGCACTGCAATGAAGATCATGAACGTTAAGTACACAGCGTTCTTATAGTCTGGTGATTACAGCAGATATTTCGAACTTATTGTGAATATCGTTGTTTGGTAATTTTTACTGTTGGTTTTTTTTATTACGTTTGCTTCGGCCGCAAAGCTCTAAGATGGCTACGTTGTCAGTTTCCATCTGAGCGTGTGCATACGACATAAACGGACTTTAACAAAGTATGGCAGCAAATCGTATATCGTAAAACTTTCACCCGTGCGGGTATTTTTCGACGCAGACTACACGCCTCGTAATGAATGGCAAAGACTGAGATTTCGCAGTCAGCAAAGATGTCGGTGGTTGACTTCGTCCATTTCCATAGGGATTGGTTCAAGGACAGCATCTTCACGGCCAAGGCCCAGGCCTAGGACCAGGCGAGATCTCTTTGAGGCCAAGACCAAGACCGCGATTTTTTCCTCGAACTGTCCTCCCCCGTGAATCCCGTCCCTGCATTTCTAACCGCTTCTTGCCACTGGACGTCGCACGCGAGGACAGTGGATGGTGTAACCCGCGGAGTGTTTCCGACAGCTGACTGTATATGGACGGACGGACATCATCTCGATCATCCATGCAGCCGTTAGACTGTGATGATGGAGTCGTGGTTAATTCGCAGACTGTCCCAGTCACTCGCGTGGTCGTTTCCTGCCTCCTCGCCGCTGCCGTTGTCCGTGTCCGTGCCGCTGTCGCCGTCGTTTCTGCTCACACTTGCCCGACGTCGCGTTGAACAACGGATTGCGTGGTAGTGTGCATATCATCTCGCCGCCGTAGCAGTCCCCTTGCCGAACGCATCTGTACGTCCGCATTACGCAACATTTTCTGTAATTATTTGAAGACTTTTATACACAAATGCAGCCATCAGCGGCTGGCAATACGTGTGGCGAAAAATGTGCCATTGAGTGGCGATTGCATGTATGCGAAACAATTCGCTTACATTCAAAGAAGGCAAACCAAACCGCTCTCCATCAGGAGCATAAACGGGGCGCTCATCTCCCCTTTCTTTGGCCATTAAGCGCGTAGGTGGCACAAAGGTAAATAGTCAAATGTTAAAGGTCGCCATCTTAAAGCCACGCAGCGTCACCTGCCATATGGGATCACACAGCCACCCGACAGAGCTGAGCGCGATCCGCCTTGCCAGATACGCCGGTACTTGATTTACCTAGCCCTGAGAGACAGAAAACTAAGTTGACTTTGGTGCTGGTTATATACCGAAACGGTTTTCAATGTACCTGTGACCCATAAAAATAGTAACCACTTGACGGCGACCTGACCTGTAGTCGAACCCACGACCTCACGATCGCAAGTCCAATGTCCAAGCTGTTATTCCACCAAGCCACAAGTTGTGATTAGCGAGATATGCGCCACTTTCTTAAAATATAGTAACGTCCGATGACCTTGATCTTCGACATTTTGAACTGAAAACTGACTCCTTGGTTGGCTACTCCTGCACTTGCAAACGTTCACAATATTTCGGTTTTCTGTGCCCTTTAGTTTTGAGGTTAGGAACCCATAAGGCAAACGGACCAACAGACGGACAGACAAGACGGATATAATGCAGTTGCTTATAGGTCCAACACTATTACAGCTTAAGCTGACTAAAAGCAGGAAAAAAATTTTCAAAAAACTTCGTGATGTAGATCTGTCACGGCAAAGAAAGCGACTAACGTCAATGACGAAATGTTGAGCGGATTCCTTCCGCGCTGGACTTTTTTGCATTCTGAATTTCTTTTGTCGCATACACAAACTGGCTGATCTTTAAACGGCTCTGGACACCTGCCACATACGTACACAAACACAACAGTGTATAATGTATATTATATTTATATATTATATCATATCGTGTCATATCGTAAAATTTGCTATTGCATCCCCCCTTATCCGTTGCATATAGGGGCGCCATATCATGCGAAACACATAAAAGTCAAACAAAACGTAGCTTAACTACTCCTTTCGTGGCTTTGCTTGTAACTGCATTTTCACGCAATTATTCTCTTGAAAAGGTCAAGTGAACGTCATGACACTGATACACTTATTTCATAACCATAATGTCGACAGCGTTATAACTGCTCATAATTTCACTCCAGTCGAGCGTGACGATTGAAACTCGTCTTGAGTCTGTCCAACGTCATAACACGCATGTCTATGCAGAACAAACCATCGATCAGTCACGATTTAAAGCGTACTGTATTGTGCCTTCCCCACTGTGGTCAGCCATCTTGACGTGGTGGTGGGGTTTGCACCGATGACCCGAAAGATTTCTAAAATCTGGAGGCGAGGAGCAACTAAGCGCTGACCAAACTCGTGTAGGCAGATTGCTACACGTTATCAGTGCTCTTGTGCTGGTTTCGGCTTCACAGCCGACTACGGCTTTATAGCCGCTACCTGTAACCTTGTGGTTACATTTCGGGGACGCGCATTGGGCCGAGCTGATACGGCCTCAGCACTGGGCAGGTGTAAGAACCTGTCCACCCCGGAGGTAAGATAAGGTAAGGTAAGGTATTGTGCCTTGTTACACTAGCATAATGCATTGTAGACCGACCGTGCTGAAACGTATACGTAGCTGCATTTATACAGATCTACCTCTTTAAGACTGCCGAGTCCAGCGGACTAGTGGTCACTGATGTTGATGACCGTGACGTCGATGCTGTAGATGCTGTAGATAGGTTTGCTTCTGTTGTTACCCTAAACACATTAGCACACAGTCATCGCATTAATGATGATGGAATTGATTATTTCGTTTTCTTTCTTTATATCAGATTTAGCCTACGCCAATATGGCACTTTTCGAACTACAGCTCACTTGTTTAGGCCTACTGTATGAAACGAAAGGAAAAGATATCCCACGCTTCATTGAACACCGTCACCAATACGGTAAGTCGTTCAAAAATTAATTGCATTTTCATGTTTCAAATGCAGCTAACAAAATGTTATAAATATTGCATTCACACCAAACACAATTTTTCAGAAGCCTTGCGATACATCAGCACTTAAAAAGACTTATTGGCATGCATGAGCTATAGGCTAGTTTCATATAGTTTAGCATATAGACTTTCCTCGTCAGTACCAACAGAAATTACCGAACGGACAATCCCTAAACAATATTTCTGCCGCTGATAGTAATGTGAATTTATTATGTTGCAACGATTTGCCTTGGACTGCAAAACAAATTTACTTTAGACTGCATAATAGTCATTGAAGCTCATTTAAGCCAATAAAAGTGCGTAGGCCTATATGCAACTTTTCGTTAGTGATCAACAGCAAACTCGGTCTTATCTTGGCCCATTTCAAAAATACTGCAAGATTGTCTGCTAAAACAGCCAATTTTCCATTCCCTTCGATTTGACTAAAACACCGATGTTCAGTTTGGGTTCCAAAATGAAAAGACCCTGGACTACCGCATAACCGATACAACAACAGTACTTCAAGATTACAGACAGACGGACGGACGAGCATATATGTAACGAACGACTTGATGTCTGCTTGATGTCTGCCATAAGGACGCCGTGCATGGCTCGCTAAAAAGCGCCAACTAGTTCGGCGACTAATACTCCGTTTATACGATGGAGCAAACATGAAGCAAACATCAAGCAAAATAAAGCAATCAGAGCACACGTCGTGCACGTGTATATTAAATACGTTTGCATGATGTCTGCTTGATGTTTGCTTGATGTTTGCCTCATAGTTTAAACGGGGCGGTATAAGATCTAAGCCAATGGCGTTTCAAAAAAGATTTGTAGCAAACGGTTGTCAAAACACACGAGAAAACTCTCTACCGCGTTGAAGAAATGACCTGCTCCAAGCAAGCGCATTCAAGATCCTCGACGAATGTGAAGTTTCTGTGGCGCTCATCCACTGCTTCCTCGCCGTCAAATCGAATGAACTACAAAATGAACATCGACAACGAACACCTCTTTACGCTTATAGTAAAGTCAACATGACCAAACGATAAGTTTGTTCTATAAACTGTTTATAGCGCAAAATATTTATAGGCTGCGCTTACTCAACTCAACCGCCTACATTCCGTGGGATAGAAAATAAGTACGTAACGTATAGGCTAAGGCCTGGTGTGGCCCGTTGGAGCGGTGGTATGTCTGTTTCTGCAAACCGCGGATCCAATTGTTCGCTTACCTTTTCATCAATCGGTCCACATTCTTCATTGTGCACATGCATATGTTGTTGTTTACTATAGTGCTTTTAGTTTTTCAAAATACTATCAATTTTTCCAAAATTTAATTCAAACGACTAATTTTCTGCAGTTCGTTTTCGCTGCAAGAATTAGTGATACCGCCTAAAACAACAATCCGTTGCCGTTTTCTTTTACCCGAAACGACTTGGTAACGTTTCTGGATCGGACGGCGACACAGCGATGAGACCCGTTCTCACAAACATCGCCGCAGTTGCACTTGTGTACGAGCGCGTAGCCGGGATGCGGCTGATAGTCGCCTTCGTGGAAAGAAACGCGCTCAGCCAACGGCTGCGGTACACAGTACTGCTCGATGTTGGCGTCTCGAACTTCGTCTTCGTGCTGTGTGCACAGCGCTGCACGCAACAGTACGCAGGTCAATCAATTGATCAATCCATCTAAGCACATTTATACAGCGCTATGATCCCCGCCATTTGTCGCGAACGAATGAAAGGCGCATAATAACAGAGACACGACTGAATGTTCACGTTTGTTCTGTTTCATATAGGTAATAATATCTAACGGCTCATTTTTTTAAAATCTATATACGCTAAAAGTGCTGAGAACTGTAACTGATCTACAGTTATATGACAGCTAGCGAATTTCAGCAAAAGAAGTCAGTTTTAGGCTCCTTAGCAACTGCAAATTAAACAAATTTGATGACGGTTAGAACTCCGTCAACATGTGACAACTAAAGACCAAAATGTGCATTTTGGGACATATTTGACCCACCGAGACCTTGACCCCTGACCTTTTGACCCCAAAATTTAAAGCGTTCATTCTTGCCCCAAAGCCCGTTAATGGTGAAAGTTTGGTCAAATTCCGTCAAGAAAACCCAAGATATCGGGGTAACAATGTTTGTTCGGGACTCACGCTCGGACGCACGCACGCACAAACTCTCTGGGAAGATAATGCGACCAGGCTCCGGCACTACGTTGGCGGAGCCATAAAAAATATGCAAACAGGTTAAAGTAACAGTTTTCTTTCTTGATGACGAACGCAGCTTGTGCTATTGTTGTGCTATTATTAGTTTAAGCGATCAAAGGTCAGGTCGAACTTCAAAGTGACGTGACGTTAAAAAACGTCACGAAAATAACAAACAGGCAATCTTGCGTACACCCCGTAGACTTAAGCCCAGATGCCAATATACTTCGACTTGTCGTGGATCTGTTGTAGGAATTCTGAAAAACACGTTGCACAACAAATCCACAGTATGTTTGACGCTCATGATGGGAAATTTCCACGATAACGTGGACGGACGGCCGCATATCATGTCGGCACTCAGCGCGGCGTCGACATGTTTTCTTGCAATACCAAGTAATTAGTGAGATATTTACGGCATGGGTCGTTGTCGGCTGTCGACAGATGACGACGGAGACGCGTATCGCCATCTGCACGCTGAAAGCCATCGCCGGGAGATGTTCTGGGCTGGCTCCACGGTCGCGCGGGGGGTCGCCGGCGGCATCGACTGCAGTCTCGTACCGACGACTGCCAACGCTGCCACCCACGCCGCCGCCGCCGTGACAGTTCAGGCCGCTGCCGGTGAATACAGTCCATGACGGCGTCGACCACGTCGTCCGGTGGAGCGCCGCCGTATGCCGACATCAGCGTCCTGAACACGCCCTGGTAGCTCGACAGCGAACTGACATCGAGGCGATCGATGTGAACACGCCCTCGACTGTTGAGAAGTATTTGTATGAGACAAGCCGACAGCCAGTTCTGCAACGTCCCAACAGACAGTTCAAACAAACATTATTTAGTATTCAAGTAGAATATAAAAAGGAGGAAAAGAAGAAACCAGAAATTTGAGCTAATACTCACGAGATGAACGAAAGCCTATAGCAGTTTCTGTTCGCAAACTGTCAGCCTATATCTCCAGCAATTTCGACGCGACTTTTACGGGGGTACCGCTCTTTCATGGCCTCCTGCGCAGGTTTCCTTAAACCTAGAAAATCGAGACTTGGGCCGACGAAATCCGCGTTCAATGCTGAAAATTTCATATGCACCTTGTCCATGTATATCTTAATTGGTTTCGGCGCAATTCATTCTTCAAATGTGTCTCGCAGCCCAAAATCGCCAAAAAATCCATAAAACCCCTATTTTAGCGTTCGAGGTCATCCAAGGTCATTAAATTCTGTGGCAATAAAAAGCCAGGGTACAACTTCCTATTAGTGATTAATAGTAGCCTAGGCCCTATCTCGCACCGTTATTGAGATACAGCGACTTATTAGCCAAAAATCGCAAATTTTTCCCACACCCTTTCATTTAGCGCCCTCGTTCGGGGTGACCCCCTTCCAATTGATGAAAAAGCTTTACGGTTTCTGAAACTAGAGTCTTCCAGGCGACGGTAAAGGTTTGATGATCCTAGCTTGCATCGTTTTTGACTGATCCACCCGTGTGACGGACAAACGGAGAGACAGACAGACAGACAGAATTGCGATGGCTAAGACGCGCTGAAAGCAGTAGCTGCTTTCGCGCGTAAAAAGTACAAGAGAATGCTTGTTTACACAAACAAGCCCGAAACAAAGACTCCTGTTCACATCGTCAGTTGCATAATGCAACACAACGTTCAATTGTCTGAGAAGCGTGGTTCTATGTTCACAGCCTACACACGGTCTAGTGCTAACCTTCCACTAATTGGTAGCCCAAGATGCAAGGTCATGGTACTTTATGAAAGAGTAAAATGTGACACAGTGCCGACTGAGGTTGTACAGTTCACAGTTTATTTGCTCGTAATCAGTTACGAGTTCCTTCATGCTCATTATAAACCGCCACAAACGATGAAAAGTGAAACGCAAAAACATCACCATGACACAGAAAAGTAAAGGCGATGTTTGAAACGAACACTAATTTTTATGCGTTCAAAGAAAAAAATACGATATGTACAGTGCAGCGACAAAAAGACGTGGACCCGATAGCAGATATGCGAATGCGACCTCTCGCGCGTTTTCTCTACGATTTCAAGATTGCGCTAATCCGTGAGATTTATTTTCATTAATATTGGACAGTAAAATGCTAATTGGGGCCTACCAACGAGTAAAGCCAGTTCAATACCGAATGCGAATTCGAAAGCATGTCAGTATCACACTTCAGACACTTCGCTGATAATCCAATTAGAAAACAGAAGACACTGCAGAGCGAGAGCGAGAACAGTCGCCAGATCATCACGAAGCAATCAACAGCCGGCTGCTGCATGAACTTCCGTTCACCAAGACTCAAAACACCGGTTCTGGTTCATAGACCCGTTGTTTCAGTGGCAAACAGATGACTCAATAGAATGGAACCATTTCCCAGGAATAAACGGGAGTTCTCACTTCCCGTTTTCGCCGCAACCAGCCACCAACCAACGCTGAAGTCGCCACGCAGGATTGTCTGAATAATTAGTCGTTTATTGTCAGAAAGGAACTAATGTACATCGAGCGACGGAACCAACCTTGCAGAGTACGTATATATACGTAAGTGACTAAGCGTGTACGCAATAAACGTCTACATTCAACAGATTGTACAACTATTCAGCGAACAGCAGCGGCCACGTAAACCCATACAAACTATAGCCTGCATTTCATGGCTAAACTGTAGTACTTTGCTGTTGTTATCATGTGAGTTTAGTCACACACGCTAGCTGACGCTGCGCTGCAGAGTGCATGTACAGCAAGATAAAGTTCTATGAACAAACTGCGCAGCCTCCACGCAATTTATGCAAATGAATTTTAATTATTCACAGTGATACATCAAAATAGGCTACAATTTCACACATCGTGTGTATTATTTGACTGATTATTTGATTTGTAACCTTCGGTTAAGTTTCTTGTTAGATGCACGACATTTTATGTCTTAGGGTCTACTTCTGTTTAATGGTCTTGTTGTTTCAGTTTGAATCTAAAGCATGTCTGTAGATTCAAATGAATCCGCTTTTCTGCCAACATCAGCCATGCATAATAACATTTCAACGGTCAAATTCGCTGCAGTAAGCCTTCTACTCTTGCGATCGTGCCAGAATAACGCCGCGGTGAATCGAACCGTCAGTACTGCAGGTGTAAGTAAAGGTTGGCCATGTCGTGTAGGCCTACGCAATCGTCCGTTTTCTGGGGCGCGTACAACGTAGACTAGCAGTTGTGGCTTTCCGCTATAGGTATTGTCCCGTGACTATGCGCCATAATCGTTACTTTATAGTTGATCATATGTGCGAAAATGCATAAACAGCGTTTCATATCGCACAAAAACCGCCAAGATTTTGTTGAAAATTTGTAAAAAAAAGTTATCCTATTTTCATTCTCCATATTAAGCCCTGTCACGTGAAGAAAACTTCTTATCGCATAACGCACAGACGCTATATGCATCAGTTTAATTTCCGCTAATCTATTTCTAGACAGCGTTTAGTGCAACGCATTGCACGCAACTCGCTTGGGACGTTAATTCTTATCATGTTAATGCATGTCTGTCGACAAAGTCAACCATAAAGACAACCATTATTCACCCGGGCTTGACAGAATGCCACAATTAAATTAACGTGAATAAATTATCGTGAATGAAAATACTGTCATCGGTGGCCTATTCGAGGGCCAAAAGGTCGAGGCGCAGTAGACCTCTGAGAACGAAACGACTATTATTGTGCATTATCAAAAACGGAAGAACCGGTCTTCGTAAAACACAAGTAATTTGAGCAAAGCCTATAGGACGCGCGACAGCCTAGCAGTTTTTGTTCGCAGGTTGTCTTGGTTTATCTTCATCCATTTTGTCGCAATTCACTCTTGAAATCTACGCCGCAGCCACAAATTGCAAAAAAGCAATAAAACCCCTTATTTTGGGGGTTCAAGGTCATTCAAGGTCATCAATGTTGACACCGCTAAAAAGCTTGTTACTACTGCTTGTTATGATAAGCAACATGTCTGTGCCTATCTGCAATCGTTTCCACACTATACGAGTAAATAGCGGCAAAATAGCGTTTTAGGGGGTGCCCTTCTTTGACGCCCTCTTCAAGAGAAACCCCCTCACCCAGAAATGTTGTCACAATAAACTAGAGTCCCTGTAGCAACGCACAATAAAAATTTCGTGATCCTATCTTGCACCGTTTTGATAGAGGTCAAGGGTGTGACAGACAGACGGACAGACACCTCGACGATGGCTAAGACGCGTAAAGCATTACATGCTGTCGCGCGTAAAAACCGTGATAAACAACGTATTGGTTTGGTTTTTGGCCAACATTTAAAATTTTTTTCTCATTCTCTTTTCTTTTGGACCTCCAAATTTACACCTTCTCGCCCATAGTTCTGAGAAGAAAGCTTAGCTAACGCAAAAAGGAACGCGCGACAGCGGTGCATGTTTGAAGGCCCACTGTGAACAAAATCTAAGCTAATCGATCCCAGCAACTGACATTGGGTACGATGCATTTACATACGCCAGATGGCGCCACCGTCTCGCGTGGCTGCTGCCGTTTGAGTAGCCAAATGCAAGTATTTTGAAGAGGGTACTCAAGTTTGATTTCTCCGTACGGATAATTCCTTGAACGCAAAGGGGGGGGGCGAAATTTGAACAAGTAAAAGCTACGTTTAATGCTGACAGTTTCATATGCAGGCTGTCCCAGTCTATCTCTAGCGATTTCGGTGCAGTTCGCTCTTGAAATGTGTGCCGCAGCCCGAAATCGCCAAAAATTCATAAAAACCCTTATTTTGGCGTTCAAGATCATTTAAAGTCATTGCTTTCGGTGGCAATCAAAAACCAGTATATAGGACTTCCTATTACTGATTAATAGTAACCTAGGCCCTATCTCGCACCGTTTCTTAGATACAGCGAATTATTGACTGAAAATCGCAATTTTTTACTCCCCTCTCATTTAGCGCCATAGCTGGGGGTGACCCCTTTTGAATTTATGGAAAAGTTTTACGGATCTTGAAACTCGAGTCTTCCTGGCAGCCGACGGTGTAGATTTGATGATCCTAGCTTAGACCGTTTTTTACTGATTCACCCGTGTGACAGATAGACGGACAGACGGACGGACAGAATTGCGATGGCTAAGACGCGCTACAGCAGTAGCTGCTGTCGCGCATAAGAACTGATCTCGCAACTTTGGATAGACTCATAGGTTGAAACGTAACTTAATAAGTTATAATAAATTTATCAAATTACAGCCTTTTATTATTGTTTTTGTTGACGTTTCGGCAACAGAAACGTCAACAAAAGCAATAATAAAAGATTGTAATTTGATGAATTTATTATAACTTATTATAATCTCGCAACTGTTGTATAGCATCAATACTAGGCTACGTAAATATAGTGCTTGTTCGCGCTATAAAAATTTAATAAGGGTCACCTTAAAATAAAACAAAGAAAACCCAGCTGTCGCTGGAAAAAACGCGCTACAGCATATACAGTTTCTGTTGCAGTACTGACCTTCAAGGTCATCTAAAGTTGATGATTTCCATCTTATCTGAAAAAGCGTATGCCGTTTCCTATTAGTGATTAATAGTAACCTTAAATCTATCTCTCACCGTTTCGAGATATGGCAAATTTTCCACTGCAAAACGCACATTTTCCTACCCTCTCCATTCAACGCCAAATTTCAAAATGTTTTTCTTGCACTTGATCGCTGAACTTTTACATGCTTATAGGTTTAAGACATACGACTAATTATTCATGTAAAAACATTTCCCTACGATCTACCGTTTAGCCACAATACATCCGTTACAGACGACGGACAGACGGACAGACAGACGACAGACGACACATCGTGCTATAAACGCTCTACAGCATAGCTGTAGCGCGTCAAAAAACAGACCCCCTATAATACAGTAAACTTAGGTTTTACTGTTATCTGGCCAGACTGGCCCACTCTCTGGACTACCTTAGAAACCCAGCAGACTATTTAAAATGCGATTTGCAGATAAATTTTTCTCAGCAAAACAGCAAAAATGCAAGCACCTGTTTCGATTATTAGTGTATGTGCTGTCAAGTGCCTCGCGCATTTAAAGTGTGAGAATATGAACAAATTGCCGCAGGCCTATTGGCTGAGATAGAAAAAATCGCCGTAAACGACACTGGATCGCTGAAGCTAGCGATGCAGATTGGTAACGACAAAGCGATATGTTTTCGTGATAGAGCTTAAAGCCGATGCAGCTAATTCGTCGAAACAGAAGTATTAACCGCATTTTTGCGTTTTCACACAGTAATTCGATCCAGTCGCCAATTTATGCTCTACACAATAATTCATCCGTGCAAGACATAGTACATCAGAACGCTGTCAATATTATCAAAGCTCATTTTGAGTGCAAATGAATTACAAATCGATACTTGTAAATTTCATGTAAACTTCCAGGTTGTTCGGTGGCAAATGGCAACTTTCTGCTTTGCCTACTATTTTAATCCACAACGCCGCATGCAGGTGGCTAATATAGTAGGAGGCTACAGCGCCTGTGGCGGTTTGCGCCATCAAAGTAAAAGAGACGAACGAGACATAGTCAGTCACGGAGATGCCCTGCAGGAAGACAAAACTAAGTCGAGACTGCTGCAACGCAACGGCACTCTCAAGACTCAAGCATCTACCTGCCTGGCCTGCAGCAATTAGCGGTCGCACTCGCGGTCACGTTGTTGAATATCGACCTACTAACATCAACGACCTACATTAGCGAGGGGCGACTGGCAGACAGACCGCATTACAGCATACGACAAGACCTACAAAGCCTACTGAAAAGCTAAGACTAATGGGGTGTTTACACGATCCAGCAAACATCCAGCAGTTCACGTGTATCTTGAATACATTTGCTGGAAGTTTCCTGGACGTTTGCTGGATCGTGTAAACACCCTACAACTTACTGGCAGTAAATTTAACTTCACGACGACTACCACCGAACAATATGAGCTTGTAAAATCGCTACAGCCAAGACGTGGTAAAATCATCGCAGCACTTAGAGCGCATTCATCACACGATTCATCAAAGCAGAGGCGACGGAACGATTTCAGAACAGAAGCGAGAAGCACGCTGACTGACTGGATCTCTCGCGATTCAAGCCGTTATTTTCACACCGTTGTTCCAGCACTCCTATCCCTGGCCTATCACAACAGAGAATGCGAATTTTAAGCGTAAATTTCAGTCTACTGCTGGTGCGCGCGACAACGTTTACTGAGCGCGTCGTCAGCATTTGTACACCGCCTCAAACAAGAAATTTGAGCTGATGCTCAAGAGATGCGCGAAAGCCTACAGCATTTCCGGTTCAGTAGTCCAGCTGAAAATTGGGGTGTTCACGCTAAGTTAATATACAAATACCAAATCCGCTATCTGGATCGCATAACGATAGTTCCGTGGCGCCACCTTGTGAATAATATAGACTTGTGTCGCAGCCCGAAATCGCCAAAAAAATCCATAAAACCCCCTACTTTGGCGTTCAAAATTATTCAAGGTCATTGGATTCGGCGCCAATCGAGAGCCAGTGTACGACTTCCTATTAATGACTAACAGTAACCTAGGCCCTATCTCGCACAGTTACTGAAATACAGCAACTTACTGTCCAAGAATCGCAAATTTTGCTCACGCCCGTTTCATTTAGCGCCCTCGTTCGGAGTGACCCCCTTCGAATTTATGGAAAAGCTTTATGGTTCCTGAAACTCGAGTCTTCCAGACAGCCGATGGTAAAGATTTGGTGATCCTAGCTTGCACCGTTTTTGACTAATCCATCCGTGTGACAGACAAATAGACGGACGGACAGACGGACAGACAGACAGAATTGCGATGACTAAGACGCGCAAAAAGTAGTAGCTTGCTTCCACGCGTAAAAACCAGACCCCTTTTATTTCTTGAGTAGCTCCGTCAAACATTTAATAATTTTTGGCACGCAACATTGCCAACAACGTCACGTAAGTGGCTACAGTTTTGCACACTACACCTTAATACTGTCACTACACTACCTTGTGAAATTCAGAAGTCGTTGTTTGGCTGTTTACAACAGTGAATTCGTACTGGGTAGCGCATGCGTCGGCTCAGAAGATCATCCAGGTCACAAAAGCGTTAAAAAATCTGTTACTTACTTAACATTAATTATATTAATTGTATTAATTGATCGCACGATGACGAACTGAAATGACGCATCAGCAGCGAGTGAGCTGCTCTGGGTAACGTAGTTATTAAACGTGCTGTTGGCGAGTGGCGTTAACGTCTACACGCTTGCGTTCGTGCTAAAGGAGGACATTTTCAGCACATGCTGTAACAAAGATGATGTGATGTGACACTTGTGACTTTTATAGAGAACAATCGCCAGTCGTGTCCGTCACTATTTAGTTACTCATTTCTGAGCCGGCGCATGCGCTACCTAGTATGAATTCATTGTTGTAAATGGCAAACTAGGACTTCTAAATTTCTAAAAGTATCGTGTAACAACAGCATTAAAGTATAAGTTGAGCGAAACTATTGTCATTTGCGTCGCGTTTTTACGCGCGAAAGCAGGTACTTCTGTAGCGCGTTTTAGTCATCGCAATTCTGTCCGTCTGTCTGTCTGCCACACGGTGGATCAGTCAAAAACGGTGCAAGCTAGGATCACTAAATCTTCACCGTCGGTTGTCTGAGAGACTTTAGTTTTAGGGTCCGTAAAGCTTTTCCATAAATTCAGAAAGGGTCACCCCCAGCGAGGGCATTAAATGAGAAGGGGTAAGGAAAATTTGCGATTTTTTGCCAATAAGTCTCTGTATCTCAGAAACGGTGAGATATATGGCTTAGGTTACTATTAATCACTAATAGAAAGTCGTACATGGGCTTTCGATTGGCACCGAGAGCAATGACCCTGGGTTACTTTAAACATTAAAATGAGTGGTTGTATGGATTTTTGAGCGATTTTGAGCCGCGAGACACATTTCAAGAGCGAATTGCGTCGAAAACAGTGGATATATAGCGAGACATCCTGCATATATATGAAATTGTCAGCACTGAACGTAGATTTCGACGGTCCAAGTCTCGATTTTCTAGGTTCAAGGAAACCTGCGCGCGACAGCATCAAAGAGCGGTATCCCCGTAAAGGTCGTTATTTTACCGCTGTTAGCCAGTCTTTTGTGAAAACGCAGATAGGCCTACTGCATGGGCATGCTGCTTACGACAACAAGCCTTATAGTGACAACCTTTACAGTCGTATCAACACCGATGACTTTGAAAAACCCTGAACTCCCAAAATAAAAGGTTTTGTTAATTTTTGCCATCTTTGGCTGCGGCGCACACTTTAAGAAAGAATTACGACGAAATGGCTGGAGATAGACTAAGGCAATTTGCGAACAGGAACTGTTATAGGCTTTTGCGCGTCTCGTTAGCGGTAGCTCAAATTTCTTGTTGTGACGTTGCGTGCCAAAAATTATTAAAATCGGCCGACGTTTCACAGAGCTTTTCAAAAAATAAAAGTGGCTTGGTTTTTTTCAGACACGGTGTAATTGTTTGCCACTGCGTAAATTTCAGCTCGTTTTCTGGGTTTAAAGGTAAAAAAGTATACCCTTTAAGCATACCGTTGGCTATTTTTCGTTGATAGCTTATCGTATCGGCATCATTCTACGGCAAGCACTGTGTAAGCTACTATCCGGAACATTTAGCGACCTCAGTAACGAGCAGACAGGCAACAGGTGTATGCATGCGATGAGATCAATAACATTTACCAGCGACAAACGGAATCACATCGCGGTTACCTTCTATCACTCACGAGTTAGCATCGTTTACACTTACACGGCACTGATGCAAGACAGAATGTATCGTGGGCGGTACATAATGAATCAACACGACAGAGAAATCCTTGTGTCTGTGACGCCCGACGATATACAGCAGACAAAATGAAGACTCAACAAGATATGTAGGCATTTAATTCAGTGAACTAAGAGTAGGCCTATTATTACAGTTGCGTCAATTAATTGATTGTAATATTCACACATCGACACGAAATTTGAACAAACAGCACACACATAGAACGATAGAAATCAAGAAAATTCACGTGAGAATTGTCGTAGGCCTGTATCAGTTGTCAATATCACAAGTAACTGGTTCAGCAACAGTTGATGGTGCGGTAATATCAGTGAAGAAGCTGCACTGCTGCAAAAGTCATTAGCGATCTGTCTCGGCTGTAAACTTACACGTCTGTGCCTTTTCGATCTGTTCTTTTCTTTGCCGTTTTGTTGCATGGGATTGGGCAATGCTGCTTAATCAAATCGATCGATTGAACCATGGTTATTGATTTGTTGTCGGCTAACAAAAACATGACTTGCGTAGTGCGTGATAAAAAAAAAACTTCGGATCGAAAGAATAAAAACTCGCAATGACAAAGAAGCCATAATGTCGCTGGCGCATATCCATCCACATGTATAAAATACCATTTCGCATCTACAAAGCAGACCAGAACTTTACAACTTTTGCAAGTAGTCTTCATTTCCCCCTCACCGGCTCAAAGTGCGGCTGGAGATGAGGTCCCATGCAACAGGCTTAAGGGGATGTCAGACGAACGACAAAGTCGGCCGACTTTTGTGAGCGTGGTTGAGTTGCCCGACAAAATCGGTGAACCATGACACACGGCCGATATTTTTGTCTGCTACTTCATGCGTTATCAGCTAGCACAACAGCCGAATGCAGATCGCAAAATAATACTTGCATCACTTTTTTTCTGCATCTAATGAACGAAAATAATAACAAACACAATAAATAACCAAAATAAATATTCATCTTCCGTTGTAAACAATCACCATGGCAACATAAACAAAATTTGTCGTCCGATATACGAAAAGTCGGCCGACAAAGTCGTCGAAGATAGAACATGCTCTATCTTGGCCGACAAAATCGGCCGATTTTGTCGTTCGTCTGACATCCCCTTTAGTCCAGCTTGCTGTTTAGTGCTTATGCGAAATCTTTTTCTTCTTCTTCTTCATTCACGGCAGCTGGAGTGCTCGACGCACCGATGGCTACTTTGGCGGCACGTGAGCGATAAACGAAATACAGCAGCTCCTGTCTCAGCGCCGTAAAATACATTAACCGCCGACGAGTGTCCGTATACACCAAAGGTGTTGCTGACAGTGACTGAACCGTGCTATATATCGATGTAAGCCTATAGGCAAGTATAGGGATCCATCTTATCATCGTCATCATCATCATCATTATCGGTGGTACTGGACGCAAGACATAATAAGTCCTCTGTGTCCAGATCTTCATAATCAAAGTTGAAGCTCTTCTTTGTAGCAAAAACGAACTGGCTGATTTTCCCATGCTTTGTCCAGTCTTGATTCAAATGTCTGGATATTTCTAGATGATACAACAAATTCAGGTAAAGCGTTCCACGGTTTCACTACTCTGACAGAGAAACAATTTCTTCTGATTTCCGTCTTACTGTGTTGTGTAA
>Ga0056128_1004808_pt1 | contig 16951 bp, 11 predicted proteins | sample WorMetLIZISLAND2_FD_71113 | JGI IMG/M metagenome (GOLD analysis project Ga0056128, IMG submission 71113) | Marine gutless worms symbiont microbial communities from Max Planck institute for Marine Microbiology, Germany - Olavius geniculatus... ... | reverse complement strand
CCCACTACTTTCAGTCAGCCTTTTCTGCCACCTAGCGTCCATCATCCTATGCGCCCTGATTCTTTCTGAGACTTTGGCGCTTTATAAATCATTTACTTACTTACTTACTTACTTACGTGTTGATTGATGGTTCGTTCCTGTGTTCAGACGTCGGTGATTTCCGTGACTCTGAATGGTGAAAAGAAAAGACTGAAGATGGAAGGTGGAACTTCAGAGCAAGTTGATTGTCTGTCCAATGCCAATGCTTATGTACCGTCAGCTGACCTAAGCACCAACGTGGCGGCCATTCTTCAGCAATGCCAGGTTTTTATCTGACCGTAATTAGTACAGTTTTAGACTATTGCTGTGTTGTGTTGTCCGTCTGCTTCTCTGTAATGTGTGTATTGTGGCAAAGCAGTACATTGTAGAGGGTTGGCGATGGTACAATTGGTAAGTTTCTATAGACTGTCAGTAGTAACCAAGTGGCTAACTGAAATGGTTTGGCCACAATTTGCAAAGGAAGTATTTCAGGGAGGTACCAGAAGTTTACATAATATTGAAGTTATATAAATACGTAAGTAACTACATTTACGTGTTGGGCACAGGCAACAAAATATTAAGGATGCAGGCTGGCAGCGTGTGCCAGGCAGTATGGTCAGCTAACGCCAGAAGCAGCTGTGCTGTTGTTAATAATGCTGCTGAGCATATGGTGCTAAAAATATGTGTTTTCTGTTCGTTGTTTGCTTCTGGTTATTTTTCAATAGTTTCTAGTTGATTCGTTTATTTGATGGTTGGTTATAGTAGATTGTAGTGTGTTTTATTGTAATTTTTTGGCTCTGTTATTGGCATGATACATGATTGATTAGTTAAAAAGTCTGGTTTGAATTGGGCTAATAACTGGTGGAAAGGGACAAATTTTAGGCTAGGTTTAAAAGTGCACATTACTTATTGTTGCACAAGAACCTTTTTTCGGGGCAATAACTGAATATTCTGGAGCAAAGATTTCTCTGCAGTTTATTATGAAGTGACGTCTTTTTCTTACAGTTTGTGACACACTGTTGCACGTCGTTTTTGGCTTTTTACTGAGCATTGAATTATGAAAGCATTAAGTCATTTCTAATTCTATTTGCTTATTTTTTGTGATTATCTTGTAGATGCAGTTCGATGGACAGAAAAGTTTGCGTGATTATTTTACTGGAGAAAAACAGACAACAGTTTCTTCGCCGGCTTCGGGTGTCAAACGGTCAATGTCAATTGATCGTACTGAACCATCTCCATCCTCGACACCAGCTAAAAGAAAGCCATTGTCCAGAAACAGTGTCGTTATTATTGATTCAGATCTGGATGAGGACGAAGAGAACATATTTCAGTGTTCGACTACGAAGTTCAGAGACTCAAACTTTGCACTTAGCCCATCGTCGGAGAGAAATGTTTTTGGCATTCAGAGCAAGCCGTTTTTGTCAGCTTCGGCCAGCAAGAAGAGGAATACTCGTGTGCGACCAGCTGGCAAGTGGAGTTGTTCCGCGTGCACATATAGCAACCATCCACTGATCTCTTACTGTGAGATGTGCAACACCAGAAGAGACTCGCAACCAGCTTGTGATTCAACAGAACCTTTGACACTTAGAAACTCTAGTCTTCTTGCCAGTCCTTCCTCCGAGACATCTAGTACTAGCAGCAGTGGAGCAGTTTCTAAACTACCATGTTCTACGAAGAACTTGAGTAACCACTCACCAACTAATGAAACGGCTACAGTTGCACACTCCAATTTTGTTGCTGGTTCTTTGTCGGAGGTTCGTGGTAGTTTCGCATCTAACAGTGGCTACAGTGAAGTAGTTTCCAAACTGCCATCTGGTGAGCAGAACTCCAGTTTGTCACTGGAGAGTGAAACTTGGCTGCCGAGTTTTACACCGGAATTTAACATTGATGAAATTGTTGAGATGTCTGAAACGAATGAATTGTCAAATTGTACGTCACCAGCATTTTCCACTGTAGGTAAAAACACATCGCGTTTGAAGAAGCTGAACATTAACAGTGACCAAGTGACTGATGATCGTATGTCAGATTCATTCGTGGATAAGCAGCAGTTTGTCACTGAAGTGGAATCGTGCTTGCAGTCAGATACTGACTTCAGTAACACACCAGTGCATGACTTGTTTCAGTTCTCCTGCAGCCGTAACTCGTCCAGAATCTACGTCTATGATAAGGTATATTTACCACCACATTTTATCTTACAGGTTACAGAATTTGCATTATTGTTTAGTAAGATGAGAAGTTTTTGTAAGTTTTTTCGTAAGCATTTTTTAATCTGTGGGTGCTTACTTCATATGGTTTGTGTAGTATATTTGATTGGCTCACCTAGTTTTCAGAGATATACATAGAATAATTTCTTAAGAAAGGCAATGAGTGCCACCTAGAATTCGGATAGGAAACGTTTTTAGGAATTCTTAAGTGACCTAACTTAGGAAAATTTTCGGAGAACACTTTGCACAATTTTTAGGAAACTTTTCAGAATGCGAGCAGAGTTTTTTTGCATGTCTCGTAATGGCAGATACAACTCTAGCAACCTCTTTTCTCTTCTTAAGTTATTGCTGTTACCTGCAGTCTCCACTGTGCTTGTGTAAATGCTGTAATAACATGCTGCTTGCTGTGTGCTATTTAGGATGGATCTCCACTTGACGTAAATTTCAGTCCAGTAGATCTCCAGCTGGAAAACTATTCCGAGATCCCGGACCTGCTGTTACATCTGCATCACTTGCAGCTGCTGAGGCGGTTTATCCGCGAGTGGAACAGGTACAAACAGTCAGTCAGACCTGATACATTTTTCACTTATTATACATCTATTTATTTGTGTAATAATAAATTGTGTATGACATGCTGAAAAAATTTTTTAAAATAGCATTGCTAAAAGGTAACAATAATAAAAAATAATGACTAGGGCCATCAATGGTTTCTTTTTAATCCCATATATTCATGTGACTAATTATTTTAGTTCTGTGTTTAAATTTCAATTTTTGAGTATTAATAGTTGTTGTAGTTGTTCTGGTAGTAGTTGCAGAAGTAGTTTTAGTATTGTGCTGTGGAGTGCAGTATGGTCAATCAAGGTCGTCTAAGGTCGTTGATTCTTGTAGCAATCGAAAGTGCACATACATTTTTCTGTTAATCATCATGTGATTAGTGATTTTCATGCGCGAGAACTAGCATAGCTATAGCGCATATTAGCTATGGTAATTCTGTCCTGGTGTCTTGCTGTCTGTTCTTCTGACATGTTCCGGTACTGTTCGAAGACCAGACATGATAGAAACTTCAGGTTTGCACCGTATTATAGCTTGGAGTCTCTAGTATTTTGTGACAAAATTTCATGCCACTGGGTGAATGGAGTCCCCACGAACGAAGAGGCCAGAGAGGAGAGGTGTTATTTTGCCACTATTGGCTTGTTTAGCGTGAAAATGGTTGCAGATAGGCACAGACATGCTGCTTATCATAAGAAGTCTTGGTGACAAGCTTTCTAGAAATGTCAACATTGATGACCTTGAATGACCTCGAACCCCCCCATCTCCCCCTCCAAAAAATAAAAGGTTTTAGTGATTTTTGGTGATTTTGGACTGTGATGCACATTTCAAGAGTGAATTGCATTGAAATGGCTGGAGATAGACCGAGACAACCTGCATACAAAATTTTCAGCATTGTAGATTTCAGTAGTCTGTCCTGATCTTCTACATTCAATGAGCCCTGTGCACGTGGTTGTCAAAGATGGGTTCCCCCACCCCTAAAAGTGGTGATTTTTTGCGCTATTTGCTTGTCTAGCATGAAAATGCTTGCAGTTAGGCACAGCCATACTGCTCATCATATCAAGCATGGGGGACGTGCTTTTTAATTGTATCAACATCAATGACCTTGAACCAGAAAAATAGGAGTTTTTAGTGATCTTTTTTGCGATTTTTAGCTGCAGAAGAGTGAATTGAGACAAAATGGAATAACATAGACCAAAATTTACCTGCAAACAGGAACTTCTTAAGGCTCTCGCGCATCTCATGAGCATTAGCTCAGATTTCTTGTTGCCTTATCTTGCACTATTTATTTATGACTTATTGGCTGAACTTCATAAATGCCAATTTTTTATCTCCCTCTCGTCTAATGCTTTTGATTTGGATGAACCCCTTCAAATTACTGGAAACACATTACAGATCTTGAAACTACAGTCTTTCACAGAGCTGACAGTAAAGATTTGTGATCCTAGATTGTATCGTAGATAGAATTGATAGAATCACAGAGTGCGATGAATGGTCACCCCTATCATAGTGAATACAGGTCATCTGCATAGCAAGCTTCTGACATTCTGTGAAGAGTTATAAGTACTTGGTAATGACTTGAGGAGTATGATGCATGATGTTAATGTTGCCTGCTAGCTTGTCATCTACAAAGCAGAGGCTGATAGTTCGCAGCGGCTGCAAGTTTACAAATCCAGTTTTATTCTATGAGGAGCTGAAGTCTGTCGGTCGCACTACATCTCAGCAGAGATACGTGTCCAAGGTGTGAAATTGTGAATCGCACCAGTTCTGTTGACAATTTATGCTCTTTATAAAGCAGAGATTTTGATAAAAGTGTTTTTAATTGTGCATCAAATTTTTAGAGAGATATCTGTATCGTGTATGAGTCTTCTTGTTTGCGACTATTATTCTATAACTGTCGGCACTGCACCCAGCGTATTAATGTCGTTGTTTACATACAAGTTTGCATGACCTGTTTATAGTTTTTATTGTTGTTGTTGTTGCTGCTGCTTCTAGAATGCAGCCGTTGTCACTGCTGTTGTCATCGTTGTTGTAGCTGTTCTTGTCGTTGTCGTTGTTGTTATGTATATCATTCAGTACATTACTCATTGCCGTGTGATGGAGCAGGCTGATGTTGCGGGTCGAGCTCTGAGCAAAGCCGAGTCGATCGGAGGATCCGTGAGATTCGTCTCAAGGTCAGACCAAGGTCAAGTCAAGGTCAGCACTGCTGTTCTGCGAGACGTGGACAATAAAAGCACAGCATCGGTTGAAGAAATCATGGAGTCATTGACAGGCTTTGTTCAGGTATATTATTCATTGTTGATTCACAGCACTTTGTTGTTTGCTGATATATTTTGTTGTGTCACAAAATGTTTTTGTATGCTTATGTCATTGGTAGAAAGAATATCTAATTTTTTCCGCTGCATTAGTAACTACTCACTCATTCATTTGTTTGCTGTTTAATAAGCATGGGAAATTGTCCGGTGGATTGGAATACTTAGGAGTTTTCCTAAGTTTTTGTTTCTTAATCTTTCTAAGTTCTTTTTAACTCAACAACTTATGATTTTGTAAGTTTTTTTAGGAGTAATTGTTTAAACCCTAACTTACAAATTCTTAGCTTTCACATCATGGTGTCATTGACTATAAATGCAATTTATGTTTATTTTCATGCTGTAAGAATTATATATAAATGGAAAATTGAAATAATTACTTCATGTGTGTTTAATGATTTCTCAAGTCAGTTGCTGTTTTAAGTTTTTTTATGCATAAATGTTTCTTAGGTTTTTCTTTAGAAGTTTTTTTTTAATTTGCATTTTTCTTCACATTTTTCTTCACATTTTTGTAGTCACAATTTCTTCCGAAGATTTTCATGAGTCTAACTGAGTGACATATTTGAATATCAGGCCACAGAGTTTAGACGACTTGCTGACACTGACTGGCATGGAGGACTTAGTAGTTGCTTTGAATACTTTAATAACTGTTCAGTATGATGTCCATGTGTATGGCAGGCAGTGGATGCTAGTGGGAAGCCTCTCTGTCTACACTGTCAGTCTCCATACCAGTCATCTCTCATCAACAAGGACAGCATTGATAGAAACCCTTGGCTCACGCGTCTCTGCAGCAGACAATGCATGCAGCAGTTCTGGGTAGGTGGAATGCAAACACTTAGAGCTTGAAGTGCGATGCTATCGGCTAGTATGGTATGCCATCATTTCCTCGGTCACTTGGAAAGCATACCACCACTTTTTCATAAAATAGTCACAAAATAATATATTTAGTACACAGTCCTCAGACTGGCACTTTTTGGCTATGAGTTAGAATCCTGTATGGGACATACAGATGCATGGGAAGACATGTATTGGTGAAGCTTTACAGAAATGACTGTATCCAGTGCTTAATCTGTAGAAAAACAAGTGATGGTCCTGTCAGTCAAGTGTCAAGAAGGGACAGAAATGTGAAGGGGTATCTCACCCCCAGCTGACTCAGGGTGTGGGGAAGCATCATAAGCTGCCACAGTGTGGTCTGGGCGGAGCCTCAGCTGACAAAAACGAGTTTTGGTGCGAATTGAGCTTGAGAAACGCATTTGATGCACAGCAGTCTAGTAATTTTTGTGACATTGTGAACCTCACAAATGCACAGCCATTTTCATAACATCAACTGCCACTAAAACGTCCTGTTCCATTGTTCTAAAGGTTAAACTTACTGTTCCATTATTGTGTATGTGCATTGCCTGGAAAGGCCGTCCCCGAAATGACCTATACTGGGTTGGGCGGGACGTTAAAATCTACACACTCACTCACTCAAACTCATAATCTTTTCATCATAAGTCTAGCTTCCTAACTGTTATCTACTAAGCCACTTTGATGCTGCTCTGTATTACGTTACATTATGTAATGTGTATTGTGCCTAATGCAGATGAGTCGACATCGTGACTATGGTGCTAGGCAGGTTTATGAAGCCGAGCACGGAGTCTGTCAACTCTGCCAGTTCGATGCTGAAGCTTTCTACAAACGACTCCGGTATATAGTTCACATGTCTTTGTGTTCGTCTTTTTTCAGTAAATCAATCATTCAATCAATCTGGAATTTTTAAAGTGGCCTAAGTAATTTAAACTACCGCTACGTTCGCTAAATTTTTGTATTTTTGTATTTAAGAACTTTGTCATTGATCAGGTTTATATCATTGGACACAGAGATGTATTTTCACTCAGTGGATTTAGCATTATTGCATGTAATATGTGTACATTTTTACCTCGTCCAGCTAAATTGTGATATTAGTCTGCATTATAGAGCATGTCTGGGAAGAAGCCCTTAAGGGTTCTTGATTAGGGCTTTTTCTTGGACATGTTCCATACATGTTACAAATGGAGTAAAGCAGGTTTGTGTACCAGTCCCTGCCCAGTTCTGCAAAATGTTTGCGGCAATGTTGAAATGGTTTACCTGTCCGCAGACAGTAGTATCCACTCGATGACAGTCCAATCGGGAGTCGACCCACGACCTCTTGATATAAGTCCAGTGTTCTAATCATTATGTTATTAAACTATCCATTGGTAATTGTTCTGGATTCATGCTTAGTAATTGTTCAATATAATTTGTTCTCTTACTTTGCCTTTTTTGGCTGATAGTAAGCCATGTCAGTTTGACATGGGTTGAGTAAACTACATGTGCCCACTAACTGAGGCTTCTTGGCAGGTCTACATCAAATCTGAAGAAGCGCATTGAGTTGCTAGAGACGAGTGTCTACAGGGCATTGAAACCTGACGTCAAGGAGAAAATGATACGTCAGCCGTACGCTGGTCTTGTAAGTCCATCTCTCACTGTTTGTATTCCGCCGGTCTAACTACTGTAAGGGTGCTTGGATGGTACTTACCTTTTTCCTATTTATGCATCTGCGAAAAGGTAACGGGCTGTGGAAAAGAATTAAACAAAACTGATGAAGAAAGAAGTGCGAACCACGCACGACTTTAATCAAGGAGATCAGAGCAGCAACTGACTACTAGCTGCTGCATTGCGCCGACCCAGCTGCTGTCTGGTTACCTTTAACCCTTTAGCTTACGTTAACCCATACGCTACGTAATTTGCATCATGGGTCTTGCTCATCCATGTGTGTGTGTCTATCTGTCAGTTTGTTTCGTATGGGCTCCTGACTCGGGGACAAGGGATGGCAATATTGGTCTGAACGTTCTACAAGGCATGAATAACTAACTGGCACCAAGGCCGGTGCTTATCTATAGACAGGTCATCCGACGGATCAGGCTGCTGGGAATCAGGCCTATGGGCGCCATATTGTTTACATGTGAATATTTGCTGAATTAGAAACACGTTTTTGGAAATATCTCGAAAATGGTGCATCGGATCTCAAAAATTTCACAAAAAGTGCCCCCCTTACTAACGCCCTGTCTCGAAATTCTTTTCTTTAAAAGATGGGGTCAAAAACATTAATCTTCTTTGTTAAAATTAAATATTTTATGGCAGATGTTCAGTGGGTACAGCGAACAGAAACAAAATGGTGCCCATGACCGAAAGTAATCAGCTTCGTCATATGACCTGTTTTATAAAGAAGTAACACCGACCTTGACTGGCACATGCCAAGTTTTAGCTGAAAAGGTCATTGAGCAGGAGGAAGCAAGAAGTTGCAATTTTTCTACAGAAATTTCCCATTTTCCAACAGAGGAGATTACGGTGATCAAAATTATAATTTTGTTCTTAAATTCTTTCAACTGATGGATTTTTTGCCCCAAACGTTGTATTTTTGAAAGAAAATTTTTAGTCCAGATGCCAATTTCTCATAGGCTGCATTTCTCCCCACCGCCATGATAGCACCGAATATTTACAGACAAAATAAAAGCAACTTCAGGGTTCTTGAGTTCACTTTGAATGAAACGTTTGTTTGTTACATTACAGCACAAAAAGAAGAACTAATAATATAGGTTTAGCATGTGTGTGCATGTGTCTGTCTGTGTATGTGTGTTAGTTCTGGAATGTGGATCACATCGTGCCTGTGTCTGATGGCGGCGGGTCATGTGACGTGGACAACCTGCGGACTCTATGTACAGTGTGTCATCGTGATGTGACGGCCCGGCAACACAAGGACAGATCACACCGTCGACTCATCCAGTCAGCCGCCAACTGTCGCGACATCACTGCGTTCTTCCAACCTGCTAGCTAGTTTACGGCACTGAATCTGTGTGAAGAACATAGTCCCGGGGCCACATTCTCAAAACTTCCCAGGAAAATTATGTATGAAAGCACTAATCTTGTCTTAGGAAAGGAATTTATGTTATAATAGTGACATTTTTTGGCAAAAGTAAGTAATGTTGACATTTTGTTTAGAATTCATATTTGACATTGTGTACATATTACTTACATGACATTGCTGTTAAATAGGGAATAAGTAAGTAAAGGTACTAAATAGTCCACTTACACGATGAAGTGGTGTTGCCCTTGGTGTACTAAGATAAGAAGTTTTCCTAAGATTTTTTAAAGAAGTTTCCAAATTGCGGGGTGCTCACATCTCATGGTCTGTATAAGTGCATCCTACGGAAAGTTCTTAGGAAAGTTTTTTTGAATGTGGCATTGTGGCCCCACAGACCTAAATGTGGTATGAATTTTTCCTGTGCTTTGGATTGACTTGTGTAATTTCAGGTGTGGCATAAATCAGTCAACATTAGACATATACATGTATTGAATTAGTTGCATTTTATTTGTTATTTCTTTCTAAGTGAGACTTGATTGTTACCATACAGTAGTTAGTTGTCATGATGTGACGTGGGAGTGCATTACTCCTTTTTCTGTCATGGTTCAAGTGCTTTCACATGTTTTCATGTATGGCATATGATTTTTATAGGCTGCATCACAGTGTAGCACGGTAGTGCGTAACACTGTTGTAAGGGCGACTATCAAAGTCAATGGAAAACCCCAAATTTTGGGCACCCGTAGCCCCCAAACCCCTGAATCAATCGACTTAAAATTTGACTTAGATGATTACGTCGGTGGTCTGGCCCTATGTGCCAAAAATGGTACAAATCGGCCCAGCGGGGTTGGCGGGGCAAAGGGGTGAAATATAATGTTCAATTGGGTTATTTTGTTTATCTGTTTGTCTAATCCACATGCAGAAGCAGTGAGACTGAATAGACGCTTTTTGGACATCTGCTGTTGTGTTGCTAAGATAGCTAGAATGTGCCAATTTTTTCATTGAAAATCAAGTCAGGGGAAGCAGAAAAAGGCCAAAAAATGTTCTCGCTTGCTATGCTGTGCTTCCACCAGAAGTGTTTTGTGAGGTTAAAGTACCCCAAATTTATTTCTGCTCCCGATCCCACCAGGATTTAATTTTGCAAATCCCACTAGGACAGCTTACGACACGCGGTTTATCCCTTATTCGACAAGGCCTATTTCCACTCCGCTCAACACTTACGCTGTCTCGTTCTTGGCACCTCGATTTTTGGTCCCCAAAAAATTGACAATGAATGGGGGCGCCACTGTTTGTTACTGCCGGTGATGAATTTTATCCTTAGCGAAGCACTTGATTGTGTATTCTGTATAGACAGTGATTGGCTCAAAGCACTTGGTAGCAAACGGGTGAACATTCTATGACCTCACAGCAATTATTGCGTTATTGTACTGCGTTCAGTTACACTTGCATCGCATGCTGTTGGTAACAATCTTGCTTAACAAAGTTGCATTTTTGTTACTTAACCACCAGCATGGGAATGTAATGTCATTGCTAATAGAGTCACACCTGATCGTTATACGCAGGTATTACGAAGTGATGGGTCCTACTGACAATACAGTGAATCTTCCGCCTGCGTAGAACAGGATCACCTGTATTACGTTGATATTGATTCGTCTTTGGAAACGTGAATACAGAGCTATGGCTTTCAGATCGAAAATAAGTCTAAGTCTGTGCCAGATATGTCAGCGAGCATGTGCAGAACACGAACAACATTGTCACTTAACGTACACGTAGCCTATATGTATTTGACAGGACTACTTAGCACTGTAGAACTAAGATTACAAAAGTGGAATTTTTCCTCGTATCGAGGCTGCAGTTATTTGAGAAACATTAAAATGCAAATAATTGTCATGATTAGATATTTCATTCCAGTAAGATAATAGGCAGTACAGTATAAATTAGAAATACTGACCCAATGCCCACTTATTTTGCAGCCGTCCCCTTGACAGCTTTTTAACTAAAAATTGACATGTTAGTTACCCATTCCCTGGGGAAGGGTTCACACCAATTTCGGTTTTCCTAAGGTTTTTTCGTGTGGGAAACTTAGGATCAAGGCCGTACATTAGTGATGATTCGATATATCGAAAATATCGATGTATCGTTTTCGATATTGACATATCGTTTTGTATCGTCGAAAAAATACTGAATTTTTCGATATATTGCAATATCTTTTATGTCATGATATTTTTGATATATTGCAATATTTTACGCCAGAAGTTTATACTTTTACTAGGTCTACTGCATTATCAAAATAACGAGAATAAACGGAGAAAACGGCAAACTAACCGAAGCAAACTAACTATAGTGTCGTAATTTAACGACATGACAGTCCATAGTTAATTTTAAAGTTCACTGATACATTTTTGTATCTACGTAAAACAAAGTGCCTTGCTAAACGTGTACGTCTTGTTTTTGTGCATGTATACGATTTACATACTTATCATTTTTAAAATAATGATATCGCGATATTTTCAAAATATCATGTCAAAATTGAAATCCTGATATCAAATCATCACTACCGTACAGTACATGACGGATGGCCGGCCAAGACGTGTATTACGTCTTATTAGGATCGTTGATGGTCATGTCTGCTTACATTTTCTACATCACGGTATTTAATCAATTTGTTATTTCATGCAGTGACTTGTTGTTGAATGGGTGTCGTAACATCCATCCATGCTGACATAGGCTAATAGCTGATGTAGTTCACTGTCGGTGCGACAGTTTCACATATTTATGCCATAAAACGAACACGATGCAATTTGTAAATGCGATTAGAACTTCACACGTTACGAATAAATCAGTAGGCCAACCAAAAATCACAATTTAGATTTGCATCACATACAGTGCCAGTCAAAATAAGCTTGGCTAATTGTTGCTTATGCACACTGTTGTCATAAATTGTCGCCTTAACGTGCGCTTTAAGTCTGGTCAGTTTCTTTGGCAGGCAACAAAGGCAGTTTTAATTACGTCCTTTAGACCTGTAATGCAAATCAGCAGAATTACAGATTAGGCTACAGTGATCTTCTAGTCAAATGTTATACGCCAGTACGAGTTGTAAGCCCATGCTTTTGCTGATTTAACAGTTTTTTTTAGCTTTTTAATGCTGGTTTTGGCGCATCATTGATATGATAGAGGGCCTATTTCAGGTGTCGGGTGCATCATTCAATCTAAAAATGCTTCAAAAACAATAATGCACTTTTAATCACATTGGATGCAAAGAGGTTTGGCCTATCCTGCGTCTAAATTTGCAATGTACAAATGGTTTTAAAAAATATTTCGGCATAGGCTTAACTAAAGTTGAAACACATCGGATTAAGACATTGCGATTACGACTTTAGTCATTCTGCCTTTGCTCGATTTCGATGTGCAGATTGTGTAGGCTATGTCGATATGCAAAACGTTAATTCTTGGCCAGAATGGTTCGGTAAGCCTAGCTAGTAGTGTAGGTCGCTGCACGTGGTTTGGTCAGATCTGCTAGGCTTTGTGTGGGTTGCTGGCAGCGACACAGAACATGATGAGGATGATGAGAGTGCTGATGGCGATGCCGCCGATTGAGACGCCGAGTGAAGCGTGACCGAGCTGACGTGCACCCCGTGGATCACTCACCGCCACGCTGCTCGCTATAACTGCACGCACATACAGCAGGCCTAACCCGCTGCACGACTCCGCTAAACAGTCAATTTTACGTTTCAACATCGGTTAGAATTATTCACGTGGCTAAAACGTTCTGTGTCAAAAGTCTTACAATGAATTATTGACATATTTAGGCGACGAAAGTTACGTTGGATGCCTTATTTATAACACGAAAAGGCCTCGATGTTACTAATTTGTATGGGATTGCTTTCAGAATTCCTGACCGTCAGCATGTTACATCGTATAGGACCTAGCACTTTGGAATTGGATCATTAATTACTGGACTAGTAGGGGAAGATAAGTTAATGTTACACAGCAGCGACGTGGGTTAAAAAGTTGGTGGGGCGCAAAACAGTGCCATTTTCCGACAAAGCTGCAAATTTTCGACCTGAGATAGGGATGCTCTAAAATTTAAACGTATTATGAATTTTCCTTAAAATTGGAGATTTTTAGCCCCAAATTGTGTATTTTGAATGAACATCTTTGCGACACAAAATTGCGACAGGCTAAAATTTCATTGCGGGCAATTGCCAGTTGCTCTTTCTTCCCCTTTGCCAAACTGTCACGACGCCATTGTTTATTGGCTCTGTAACTGTAGCTACTTACTGGCCAGGATGAAAGCGATGCAGCCGAGAATGAAGTTGCAGCAGAATAAAACGACACACGACAGAACGACGTACGCTGCGAACGACTGGACATGCTGGATGTACATCGGCTGAGTCCCACCACTAACCACCACCACCTGTCACAAACTCAGCCTCCTATCCACCTCGAGTATGACACCACAGAACGTGAGAGCACACGATAGAACGATGTACGCTGCAAACGACTGCACATGCTGTATCTGCATCGGCTGAGATTGAAGCTGATTACCAACGAGCATTACCTGTCGCCGCATAATACTGTATCGATATGATACATGATACACAATCACGTCTATAACTTGGCGGCCCTGACCTTGCTGAAAACTTACAGCGCTCCCCAGACTTCTTAGCTGCATTTTCGCGCAAGGAAAAAAATGGCAAATGAAACTGGAATTGGAAGAGTAGAAAAGGGAGAGAAAGGAAGAGGAAGGAGGTAAGGTTGGCGCGAATTTGGGGAAGGTTGCTTTCTGACGATGAGCGGGGTGGACGCTCTTGATGATAGCGCATTTTGCTATTTCTACCTTTGTTCTCATGTTGCGTAACCGTGTCTCGTGATCGATATAAATGCGGTATGCAATCACACTACCGGTAGGCTCTGCGTTATGTCACCTGCTGGTGCGGATGTTGAGTGGCGGGCATGCCGCAGCACGGCATCGCGTACCCGGCCTGATGCTGATGATAGTACGGGTATATCGGCTGTCCGTAGCCGCCGCACCCCTCCGCCGGTCCGTACGGAGCAGGTCCGGTCACGAGTGTTGGCGGGTACTGAGCTGGTGGCAAACACATCGTCGGCTCAGCCCACTTGTAGTCCGGTGGTTTGGGGTTCATCTCGGGTCTGACGCCGTCACCTTCGTCGCCTTGTGGTGGTGCTGCCTCGGCAGGCGGGTGTTCGACGACTTCCAAATAACTCGGAGGGTCGCCGACCGGTGCAGGTTGTTCCGGCTCCATGACTAGTGTTGTTCCTTTAAAACACGCAGATACTTAAGCACAGGCGAGCACAAAGCGACAGAACTGAACTGAAATACCAGTTTAGTTGCGTTGCGCGGATTGTACAAAGCGAACGAGATTTCATGAATTAGCGTGGCGTTTCAGTTCGCCTCAGTTTAGTTTTTTTCGTCTAGTGTACAAAAGTGAGTACAGTTCAGTTTAGTGTACTTCGTTCGCTCTGTATGCGTATTTAGGCCTCGTACGCGCAGGTATAGACACTGCGCGCCCACTCTGTTTTCGAGCTAGGAGCCTGTACAGGACGGACGGACGGACGGACCTGCATGTTAGGACGGCCGTATTATAAGTAGTAGATGTAGGCCTACAAAAGTGCAGCTTTTAAACGGTGACACATCGAAAACAGCAAAAATCATTTTAAAAAGTGATGTTATACTCACCATCGCATCGATTATACGTGTACGTCATTGTGCGGTTGAATAATTATTATCATCTGCTTATGAAGAATCTGTCGATTCGACAAAAGAAAACGTAGGCTATCTGCGAATGTTAAAATAGTATAATATACTGTTATAGTTGCTCTATACAAAATTTAACACATTATGTTGTGAAAAATGTTTTAATTAAGTACTATAAATCACGTATGTCGCCAAGCTTACCCTGTCAGCGTCAGCGAATATAAAACAGAGTAGATGCTGGCGGCTTACACATTATAATACCGCAGGCGTCTTAACGTACCTGTATCTGCATCTGTATCTATCGTGCGGCACACACCTGTCTGCGCAGAACTGAGCAGTGTCGCGTGTTACAGCAGCAGCAGCAGCATCAATGCGTCTTTGACATCACCAGCAGGCGCACGTGCCTAGCATACAGGGTGAGCCAAAAAATAAGCTATTGCACTTTGTCCATATCTTCGCTAAATATTGATCAATTTTCACAATTTTTTTACCAGTGGACTCTGTAAAAAATTTGCTACGCAGTGGCATGCACACCACACTTATTAATTTATATTGCTACACTACCTTGGAAAAATAAATATTCAAAAACACAATATCCACACATGGACAGAAGGTCTAATGGTAAGTTTTTAGAGTATTTAACTTAAATGTTAAAACATGAGTTAAAATAAATGTCCAAAACATTGGAGGACATATAAGACATCTTTTTCAAATAATTTGAGCGATTTTACTGTGCACTAATTTTCAATGTACACTAATCCTGGTTGATGGATGCAATCTTGCCCAGTTAGCTGCATGAGCATACAAAACAATTTATTTCAATTGTGCAGCCCTACAAACTGTGCACTATTTTTGACACTTATTATAACTTATATTTAACATTTTACTTAAACACTTTAAAAATTTAGCACTCGACCTTATATCTTGTACCTTAGATATTGTACGTTTATGGATATTTATATTTTACAAGGTAGTGTATCGACATAATAGACGTGGTGTGTATGCCACTGAGTAGCAAATTTTTTTCCAGAGTTTCCTGGTGAAAAAATTGTGAAAATTGGTCAATACACAGCAAAGAGACGGAAAAAAGTACAATCGCTTACTTTTTTGGCCCACCCTGTATGCATGCATAGGCCCTATCTACGTCATTCTACGATTACGGACGCATTATCTAGCATAATTATTATCTAGCGAGTGCAGCGAGATGCCTCCATCCAGTGCTGTTGCTATACATGGTAAATATTATTAGAAAAAATTCACTGTTGAAATAGCCTAGTTCAGAAATACTTAACCTACTATAGAAAACAGTTTAAGTTTTCCGAAAATTCAGGTATTTAAATAGTATTTAGTATACAGCAGAAGCGGAGACATATTGACTAATTTTAAAAAGTTAATATATAGTGGATCGTTTTTGGTATGGTATGTGTCACGGTGGTGAGCAGTTACTTTTCTTCGGACTAAATTCGCTCATAAATTTTGGCAAATTGGCGATGGACTGGTCAGTGCATACAGAGTGAAACCAAAAACTGATACCATTGTTTATGCCTTAATTTCATCAAATGTTAAACGATTTTCAAACTTATTTCACTGTCAGAATTTGGAGAAAATTTACCATAACACTGTCAGCTAAGATTACATCTAATATGTGTCGCTAAACTACACCGTGTCCTCTAAAAGCACCACAACGCGGCGTTACGTTGATCGCGCCATTAGTCAGTGGCGTCGCCGGATTGAGTGCATCGTCCAGCAGCGAGGCGGACACATCGAACATTTGACGTAAAAACTGCATGACGTGACAATTACTTTGGACAATAACTAAGACAAAGACACTGCTTTTGTTGTTAATTTCTTAAAATGTGTGGCTTTTACGACACTAACATTTTATCAGCGACACACTTGAGGTGTGGTAGAATCTGTAGTAACGTTATTACAACTTTTTTCCTGATTTTGACAGTAAAAATTGAAATCGGTTGATATTTGACGAACTTAAGTTGTATAAAATATGGTGCCATTTTTTGCCTATTTGGTGCAGTGACAAGTTGGTGATGTTGACATTGATAACGATGCGACCACGGTGTTGTGATGTGTCATTAAAATTTGACTAAGGATTGTTAATGGTGAAAAAATAAAATTAAAATACTTAAATACTGGTCAAGTAGCTGTCTCTTATTGTGAAGAAGTCACATTTTTAGCATTATCATCCTTACTTACTTATTTTTTAGTTACGGTATTCGTTTCAGCTAGTTTGGTTCATTTATTGATGCGTTCAGTGCCAATTGTGGCAATTATT
>Ga0056128_1004805_pt1 | contig 16954 bp, 9 predicted proteins | sample WorMetLIZISLAND2_FD_71113 | JGI IMG/M metagenome (GOLD analysis project Ga0056128, IMG submission 71113) | Marine gutless worms symbiont microbial communities from Max Planck institute for Marine Microbiology, Germany - Olavius geniculatus... ... | reverse complement strand
TTCACGCATTAATTTCATATATTTATGAAGCTCAAATCGACATATTATATATGCGAGGTTAAATATCTAATTTAAATCTACAGAAATTGCGCGAGTGAGTTTGACCGTGGCTATGGACCTTTAAATAACGTTTGAGCTATTGGTATGAGTTGTCATCTGTCCATCTGTTTGTTCGTCCATTTGTCTGTTTGTCTGTCACAGATGTATTGTGGCTAAACAGTGCGAGATAAGGCATAGGTCAGTGATTTTCAACCGGGGTTCCACAAGCATCTGCTAAGGGTTCCGCTGCGGGTCAGTGAAAAATAAAAATAACGTGGTGTACGAAATTGTGTCAGACCAAGCCATACAAGTACTATGCACCGAATGCAGTTCCATATTAGCGCTTCTAGCTGTGCACTTTTGCATACGGTGTGGAATATTTTTGTTGTTTTTGACAGTGTTAAAATGCTTGCATTGAACACTGGACACTTAACGTATTAGTGTTAGTGTTAAAAAATCGTTTGTCCATTTATTGAATTACTTTCATTTTTTGAAACATTCTGCTTCAAAAATATAAAAAAAACCTTGCGCATGAGCGTAACTGGCTGGGAATCCAGACCTCTGAGCTGTCTGTGAACATAAAACATAAAAAGATTCAATGATAATTTTTGGGCAGTTGGTGACCTCCACGTTGGGTGTTTTTGCTTAAATACAATAACGTATTGCTGTCTATAAGTGAAAAAAAATTGCTAAATAATATTATCTAATGCGGTCAAATTCAACAAGTATTTTGCCTGCTGATTTTGGCTTTTGGGCGCTTTGCGTTCAGTCCTCACATGTTCTTTGCCTCGTGACTCTGCTGGGGACATCGGTCCCCATATACCCTGAAACTTACACTTCGCCTATATATGCCGCTGGATTCACGAATCATTGCGTGGGGTTCCATGAGTGATGTCACACTTATGTAGGGTTCTGCTGCAGCAAAAAGGTTGAAAAACACTGGCATAGGTTGCTATTGATCACAAATAAGAATTGACATTGGACGACATTGAAGGTCACTCACAACCACTACAGCTGGCTATCTTAGTGACAGCTGGACTTCTTGTTTCTTTTCTACATTTCGTGTGCAGTATGATGGTGTTTACAGCTTTCAGAGTAATTTTTTATAATAAATGGAAGTCACTAATGCAAATATAACCTATTGGCCCAAAGGCAATATAAAGTGATACTATTATTGAGGTGTAATATTGTAAGGTTTTATCAACAGGTTTTTTTCTATGTCATGTGCAGTATGATGGTGTTTACAGCTTTCAGTGTAAGTTCTTAGAATAAGTGGAAGTTGCTAATGCAAATAAGCAAAATGTAGACAAGCCTGTTGTGAGTCTTAGGCAGTGTTGTTAACAAAGACTTGACCTTCAAGACCAAGGCCAAGGACTTGACCCTCAAAGCCAAGGCCAAGGACTTAACCTCACGGACAAGTTCAAGGACTGCTTTCGATAGGGGTGGTTTTGAATGCTGAATTTAATAGTAATTTTAATTAAATAGATTTAATTTTCAAATTTGCAGTCAACTAGAATGACCACTAAAACTGATGAATTCAGCTACTGCTTGCTAATATATTCTGCAAGCTAGAGCAAAATCCAAAACGTAATGGAAATAATGCAGTACACAAACCACGCATTAATGCACACGTTTAGTTTCGATGAAAATCGACATGGGCATTTGGGCACTTTTTGCATTCATAACCATCATCAGTCTTTTTTGGCAGCTGATATGTGGTCATTCTACCAACAGGTCACGTGACACGAGGCATGCGCAGTCAACGTTTTGGCCTTTAAAAACATGCCAATGTATAAAATTTTCACCTACAAAAGGCCCTTAATTGTCATCGTAGCCTCATAGAAGTTGTATAGTGAATAGGCAATATGGACTTGGGAATTCCAAATATGTGGTAATTTTGGACACTTTGCCTACAGGTCACGTGACACAGAGCATGCGCAGTGAACTTTTGGCCTTTAACATGGGCAAATGCAAATTTGAGGCTTTATATCTCTGTAACGGTGCAAGATAGACGCATATGGTTCCAATGGACCACCAATAGGAAACCACATATGCCGAGTCGAATGGTCACGTGACCGATGACGTCAAAAGGTCAATTTGAAGCCCCGTATCTCCGTATAAGTGCAAGATAGGCGCATGGTCATCATTGACCATCAATAGGAAAGTGCTCACACCGAGTCCAATGGTCACGTGATCGATGACGTCACGTGACCCCAAAAGGTCAAGGTCGTGACCCCAATATCTTTGGGGCCCCATATCTCCGTAACGGTGCAAGATAGATGCATGGTTCCAATGGACCATCAATAGGAAACCACATATGCCGAGTCAAATGATCACATGACCGATGATGTCACGTGACCCCAAAAGGTCAAACTCGTGACTCCAAAATTTCTGAAGCCGCATATCTCCGTATTTGTGCAAGATAGATGCATAGTAAGTAAGTAAGTAAGTAAATGATTTATAAAGCGCCAAAGTCTCAGAAAGAATCAGGGCGCACCAATAGAAAAGTTTGGAATTATTGTTTGGGTTTTCTTTGTGATGGAACGTGTTTTATAGATTCTTGCATTTTCAGTTATGTTGAACTTTTGTGGATGTTAATATGCTGCTGTGCTAATACCCCGCACCGTGGCATCTCGTCTCTCTGTCTTGTACCGGTTCTTATCTTATGAACTAAAATGTGCACAATAACTAAAATTTTTGCAAACGTTTTTCTTTCTAGAAGTAGATGGTTCGCCAGTTTTTGACCACTGGTGGTCAAAGGTCAAGATCACTGGACTTCATAGACCTACAGAAAATGACACATGTAGCCAACATAACTTGGCGCAAACTTATGGCTGGACTTAACGGCGTTCACTTAAGTTAGGTCAGGCCAGGAGTGAAAATAAGTTAGGAATGTAGGCCAACTAGTTTTGGTTGTCATCACACTGTGTCGTCACTGCATTAAGGTAGTTTTCTAGTTAATCAAGCATTTGTGTAATATCATTTGTTTTAGTCTGTTGTGACTAAAATCATTTGCTGTAATTGTTGTTGGCAGTTTCACAGTCTGCCGCCTGTTTTTGTGTTGCAGCTCATCATTTCTGGAAAAATTGATTTTCTGATATTTTCTGTTGGCAGTCACTCTGACAGTCTGCTGACGTGTTCTGGAAAGTGGTCACTTTGTTTGTCATGAAGCACAGAGTTTTGATTGTATCAGTAATTAGACGTTTTATTTGCAGCACGATTGTTTGTATATATTGTCTTCACTGGCAATGAGCTTCTTAGGAATGTCAACATCAATGACTTTGAATGACCTGGAACCCCAAAGATATTGGTTTTTAGTGATTTTTTGCTTTTCGGCTGAAGAAGAGTGAATTGCGACAAGATGGATTGACATTAACCACGATTATCTGCAAACAGGAACTGCTATATGCTCTCGCGCATCTCATGAGCATTAGCTCAGATTTCCTGTTACTTACGTTGAACTTCTGCGGTAATACCCCGCACCACGCATCTTACATGTCTGTCGTAGGTGCAAAAAACGTTCCAGAAATTAAAAAAAAACGTTTTAAAAACGTTAACAACGTGGCAGGAATAAAAACGTTTTAAACGTTGAATAAAAAACGTTGGCAGTAATTTGTTCAACCGCTTACCTAATGCTTAATCTGTACGTGCACTGTGCAAAGCAAACGCAAACGCAAAGTCCTTCCCGAGCCTCAAAGCCCATAGGGCGGCGCTGATCTCCGTTTCTTAAGGCCCTCAGCCAGGCACAAGTTTTTACACTGCGAGACCACGGATACGGGGCCAGTGTATCGCGCGGTGCGCCTGTTTACGTCCCAGCGGTGAAGCCGGTACCAAATTATACTGTTTGGTGACAGAGGCACATGTGTGCGAACAACTTGCCCAAGGTCGTTACCCGGCGGTGTTTTGGTGATATAGTCTACATAAAAAGAACTTTGTTTAATTTCAGTTCAACCACAGCACTAGCACTAGATGAACCAATTATAGTAGATAAAAATACTTTTTTAATTTGTTATAAGTCTATTTGGACTAAACTAGTAAACTACCATGACTATGACCTATTAATTTATCTCGCTGGTTTTAAAAGTGCTTGTCGAAGTTTTTGATGGGATTTTCAATGCACATTTAAAATAAAATTAAAACGTTGAGAAAATTTAAAAAACGTAAAAACGTGGCAAGAATAAAAAGCGTGAAAAACGTTTTTTCACATCTGTGGTCCATTATGTCTCGTTTGATTCAGATTGTTATGACAGAGATTGTTTGCTGTAATTCTGGGCTGTCTCGCAGTCCTCAGGGCTGGAAACTTGATTTTAAGAACCTGAATTTTTAGGGTTTTAAAAACCTAAAACCATTAAAAGGCCAAATTATGGGTTTTTCATTTGTTGTGCAGTTTGTACTTATATTTAATCTTGTATTTTTTATCGTGATTTGTTATTTCTGACGTCACATCATTCACTTAACTAAAATGATGTGAAGTGGAGAATGGCGTATAGGATGTTCTTGCTGTGTCTTACAAGAAATCTGAGCTAATGCTCATGAGATGCGTGAGAGCCCATATCATTTCCTGTTCGCAGGCAATCTTGGTATATCTCCATCGATTTCTTTGAAATTCACGCTTTTGCAGCCAAAATTGCAAAAAAAATCACTAAAAACTCCTATTTTGGGGTTCAAGGTCATTTAAGGTCATCGATGTTGCGATTTTTGATACCACTAAAAAGCAGGTTACCAGTGCTTGTTACGACACGCAGCATATATGTGCCTATCTGCAAACGTTTTTACGCTAGACAAGCCAATAGCGGAAAAATAGCCATGGTTTAGGGGGTAACCATCTTTAACACTCGAATGTGCAGGCCTTGTTGATCACAGGGGGTCGGAACTTTGACTGTTAAAATCTACGTTTAATGCTGAGAATTTCATATGCAGGTTGTCTTGGTCTGTCTCCAGTTATTTCGACGCCATTCATCTTGAAATGTGTGTTGCAGCGTAAAATTGCGAAAAAAATCACTAAAACCTCCTATTTTGAGGGTTAAAGGTCATTCATGGTCATCGATGTTGACACCCCTAAGAAACTCGTCGCCTTTTCACCTAGCGGCATGAAATTTTGTCGCGAAATACTAGATACTCTGAGCTATCATATGGTGAAAACCCGAAGTCTCTATCTCACCTGGGCTTGGAACGATACGGGGACGTGACACCAGGACAGACGGACGCTAATACGCGCTATGCTAGCTCTCGCACGTAAAAATGTGTACTTCGTTTTCAGTGTACACGAGAAAACCTTTAAAAACCTTGAAACTTTCAAAAATCTTTGGTGTATTGGGTGCGTGCTGCTAGTGGATTTTCCGGTAATAGCATTATTGACGTTTGTGCTTTTATTTTTAATACTCTTCAGTAATGTTGACAATGTTGCATTGTTTCTGTCACCGGGATAGGTGGGGTGGTTGTTGCAATGTAGCAGTTGTTGCAATTTTACTGGCTCCCAAAAAGCGAACAAAAAGTTGTTTTGAGCTTTCTACAGGTCAGGAAAAACTGGAAAAAGTCAGGGAATTTGTGTGGTCAGGAAAAGTGAGGGAAAGGTCGGGGGAAAATATTATTTTTGAAAAGTCAGGGAAAAGTCAAGGAAAATGATCTTGGATCAGACTGCAAATATTTGTGATCTTAATCTTATGCATCTTTGAATATTAAAAAGCAGACAAATTTGCGGCTTCCATTGAACGTTCAAAAGCTAGAAGTGTTTTAGCTTCAAGGGGGCTTCGCCTCCTACCTCTCCCCCTGACCAGAGCCTCTGTCGTTGGCATATTGCTCCATTAATACTGTTTCATTACTTTGTGATGTGTAATACGGTTATTGTTTTGATAAGATCAGGGAAATTGTCATACCACGACTGGAAAAGTTGGTGAATTTTGCTACAGAAGACTTGTAGGAACCCTGATGTTCACGTTAGCCTGATGTTATGATGTTGACTGTCTTTCGTTATTGGTTTATTGTAGAGCGGTAGTAATTTGTAAATTATCACATGATTAAGTGTTAAAACATTTTAATGATTAATAACATTTTAATTGTTAAATTTTCAGTTATAGGTACATTTCTATAGAACACTTTGTTAAATAACACAAATGACAAGCAAACACGTTTTTCAAAATTAAACTATCAGCGTACGGTGCGAGACCGTGAATAGGCTACGCGGCTAGTACATCGCGCGGTGTGCCCGTTTACGTCTCAGCTACAGTGGTACACATTGCGTTTACCCACTCGGCGTATGGCAACTATGTTGATCGAACACAACGTTACTGTTAACCATTACAGCACGCCGACACTAATAGCAAAAACGATCAGTCATCCATAAAAATAAAAATTATTAACTGTTGTTGTAGTCTTCATTTTTGTCCTTTTGCGTAACGATGCCGTCTTTGTGGGTTAGTCCGTGGTGGATAGATGGGCGGGTAGCTTGTAAAACGTAGGGCATTACAATAATGTCTTAATACCACTCGCCGTATATATCACACTGCTCATACTTACGTTGGCGCCTTCGTCTTCATCTTTGAGATGTTCTGCGATGAACGTGGCGCCCTCTATGGCGTACAGGACGTGGTCCGGGTACGTCGTTCCCGCTGCAGGAACACTTTCGGTCGGTGTTTCGCGCTCTCGTATCGGCACACAGCCGCCGACCGCCGGCTGCCTCCGAGTTCGACCGGAAGCACTGAGCTCGTTGTCGCCAGTGCGCGTGCGCGACTGGTAGGCGCGACTGTATTCACTTCCGGTCCGTGTGACGCCGAGGTTGTCGGGGCCGCTTCGGTCCACTTCGACGCTTCCGTCCAAACCGTCGTAACCAGAGGCTCGGCGCTCGGCGGCCAGAGCCGCACGAAGAACCCGCTGCTATACAGGTTGACACGGAGCATTTACATGGTGACACGAAGGACCTACAAGGTGCCACAAAAAACTCGTTGCTACAGGCAAGAAGAACCCGCTGCTACATCAATCAGCCAATCAGTGTTGCCTTAGTAGCAGAGCTACTTCTAGGATAGAGAGGAACAAGTTCAGATGATGACGTTCTGATATGACTTTCTAAAAGCCGACAGGTTTTCAGGTGGCGACAAAACGTTCTCGAGAGTGATTGAGTTGTTATGTCTTCCGGCAGAGTGTTCCGCACAACTTGGTGATACGAAGGACCCGCTGCTTGGCGGGGTTGGGCCGACGCATGACAAGCAGTCGCGGCAGAATGTCGAGGAAGACCTTGCGGACCCACGGCGCCATGGTGTACACACCACGGAGCCATGGTGTGGGTCGACGGAGACCGAAAGTGTACGTTGAGCACGATGACGGTGACGATAATTGACAGTGTGACCAGGATCATTGTGAACAGCAGGTACTTGCCGATGAGCGGCACCACCAGCGACGTGGGTGGGATGATCTCAGCCAGTAGTAGAAAGAACACGGTCAGCGACAGCAGGATTGAGATACACAGTGATATCTTCTCACCTGTCACACAGACGCATTCGACAACAGTGCAGAATACATTCGACCGGTTCCCTATCAAAACCGGGACCGACAAAACTGGAACGTCAAAACTAGCCCACTACACGAACCCTAACCCTAACTCTAAAGGAAGGGTCACACTAGCGGTCCGAACGGTTGGTGTTTTTGACGACCGTTCGGAAGGCCGTCCGGACCGCCAGTGTGACCCCTCCTTAACCTTAACGTTAACCTTAACCCTTGCCTAATCCTATCCCTATTCCTAGCCCTATTCATAACCCTAATCCTATACCAATCCCTAGCTCTACCTTGAACCCTAGTCTATAAGCCTATTCCTAACCCTAATTTTTAACCGTATCCTTAATTTTTATTTCCTAAACCTGGACCTATATCACTGTGTCCAGCTAGATTTTGTCGGGTCACCCGTTCGACGCCATTTCTGACTCGTTCGCTCAAAAGCCGACACGCGTTTTTATCTAATTTTAAACTTTTTACTTCTTATTCTACTGGCACACCGAGCGCGTTCAACGCCATTCATAGTTAACGCGGTGTGTAAGTTACTTATGCAGTAAAAATGGCGAACATTGTTTCACAGTGAGTTGTTTTTGATCAATTCCGAAATTTTAAGATAGGAGTTCGCTGCGTGAAATGAAACAGCAAAAGCAGCAACATGTTTCACGGCCGTCGACTTCCGAGCGCTATTAATCGTGGACATAAAAATCTTTTAGAACATTTTACGTAGCACGATGGCTCGCGGTGGCTACACGTAAGCCTTAAAAACACACAACGTTTGCCAAATGTTTCTGAAAATGTTTTTGTCTGTAACCATGCAAAACCTAATGTGAGCTGTTAAGTTTAGTGGTCTCACCGCTATCGGACGGCAGATAGAAGACGAGAACGGTGAGAAATGTGATTGCGATGCACGGGATGATCAGGTTCACCGTGTGAAAGAGCGTCTTGCGTCGGATTGTGATGTTGAACGTGATGTCCGGGTAAGGTTCTGAGCAGCACGTGTAGTATTTCTCGTTCTTGACGGCAGGAACGCCGAGCAGATCCCACTCAACGCTCGGGTAAAAGTCCTTCAACTCGATACCAATCTCCAGCGGTTCCAGGTCACCAACTCCAACCTCGTCTTGGATGATGTGTTTCAAGTCAACCTAGGCAAAGAAGTAAGCAAGTAAGTAAGCAAATAAGGCACAGAATATTTATCCGAATATTTATCCGGCAGCCGTATGAATAACATAATATACGCTTAGTTTTGGTGTGAATTATTGTCACATAAATCTCTGAAATACGGTAGCCTTAACTCTAACACTAACCTTAACCCTAACCCCACACCATAATATTAACGCTAATTCTGGTCACTACGCATAGCGCAATTACGCCGAGGGACATTGGTGCCGCCGCCTAGCGAGTGCAATAGAGTTGTTCGTTTTCGTTCACTGCCGGAACAATAGCCTACACGCTATTTTTACGGCTGCCGGACGAATAGTTATCACGAATAAATAAATAAATAGTTCTTAATGCACATATCAGACGTATGCATATGACACAGAGTTATGACAAAATTACATGTACAATCTTAAGCCCTTACACATTTAAAATGCATGATTTATGAGAGATTTTGTAAGTAAAACAATACAACACTAATGGCTAAACTAAAATTATGTCCACGTAAGTCTATATTCGTAACCCATTCCTGGTTTGCTAATAGGTGACATGTATTTAGGCAGTGTAAAAGTGACTGCAGCTTAAAATATGCCTATCGGTCTTATACAGGCAATATTACCGTTTCACGTAACCAGGGCTTACGTATTTTAAATGATGTCGGCTGCAAAACCATAGCGATAAGCACGTTTAGTTCATATTCTGTCAATAACATGTGGTGGGAATAAATAACCAGTGAAAAGAAATTGATAAGTAAATTTAATCAGCTTTACAAGGAATTCAGCTGTCGAGCTGATCCGGTAAGCAAACAAACGTGAGCTAGAGTGGCGCAGAAAAGCTTTGAGGGGCCCTGGTTTAACAGAAAGTTAGGTAGGGCTCCTCAGTTGCGAGGTTCGAACGGCGAATAAGCTCGAAAGACTGATCACACTGCTTAAGCCCAAATTCCATTACGCCGACTTTGCGACTTTCACCGAAACTTCACGATTTCATGATTTGTCACCGTTTGTGTCCACGACTTTCATGATTTTTGTCACGACTTTCCCCGCGGAAAAGTTTCGGCGAAAGTCGGCGTAATGGAATTTGGGCTTAATCCGTCAGCAGATCGGCCAAACCTGATATCCGTCGTACGTCCAGGAGCCGAACTTAAGCGTGCAGAGCTGCTTGTCGAAAGGGTAGAACTCGACATCGATGGTGCACGAACTCTTGTAGATCGCTGGCGGTTCCCAGTGCACTTTGCCGTTTGGAAACAGCGTCGCCTTCGTCATTAGTGTTACCTCGTAGCTCCCATCAGCGCTATCACAACAAACACAATGCGCCATTAGACTTATAACGACTTTGGCTAAGACGCATGACTGAAACGTTTGGCCTGCACTGGACCTACCACACGAGATAATTTAAACGAATGCTGAAGAACCGACGGATAGCTATATAGATAGCACGGAAACCAAACGGAATACGGCAAATGAATAACGAATGGCAAAAAAGCATTTAAAAACTGGATAAGGTCAAGAAAGCTAATTTATAAACCGTCAAGTATCTTGTGAAATCTGTAATAAATGCAAAAATGTCGTGCTATTAACAAAAACGGTTAATATTTAGGCCTACCCTGTTTCTTGTGCAAATGCGTATTTTACCAAATCACAGACTTCTTTTCCAATTCGACAAATTTATGATATCTCTTTAGAGAGGTTATTTCTGATAAATTTTGAGATACTGCGATGTGCCGGTATCGAGCGGTATTTCTGGTGATCGACCTGCAGCAATTTTGTGATACGACGCTTCACTAGTGCAAGCGCTGTCGGTAGCAGCTTAATCAACGCAATCGACGGAACGGCTCTCGCAGGCGACTGTCTGTCAACTAAGGCACTGCAAGAGCGACGCTTGTTTCTGTGGTCATTGATTAATGTTTGTGGGGCCACCTTGCTATCACTGACGACAATCGTTCTGTTGCCTACTAGCTTGCTGGAAAGCGGTTTTTCGGATTTACAGATGCGTAATCCGACTGAAGCAGAAGACAGTGTGCTCAACCCCGTCTCACTCAGCCTTCTCTCACTCAGTATAATCTTACCTTTCAGGCTTCCAACCGCTTCTTTTTTCCGTTCCGCGTCCACGGTTTATCTTTCCATGCCTCTTTCTCCCCATTTCCGTATCCAATTCTCTAACCTGTTCATGCCTAACGTCCCCAGAAATAAAACATCTACTTTTACGGCAAGCCATAAAATAATTCAGGCACTAGGGAATGGGCTAATGAAAGAAGTGCTGGACTGCTAGCGTCAATCGAATCTGTTACGTATTTCATTTGCAACTTAAGTGCAGTTATAATGTAAAACATAAAAAGCATCAAGAAACTGCCTCAGATCAGAAAGAAACAGATAGGAAAGAAATGACGATAACTAAAACGACGAATAAAACTGAAATGAAAAAAAACGTAAGCAAGTCCGCATATCCGTGAAATCAGTCCGAAGGGGTGCCAAATGTCTGTGGAGGAGGGCGAGATTTGAGAAAGAGAAAAGTGTTGAGATTAGAGTTCTGCTTTATTTACATTGCAGATGCAGTCGGCACCTGGCCCCCATGTACTCCTGTATATAAAGACGCCCGCGGTGCTTGGTGTGCCTATAGGGTTGTCTGCAGCGACAACGATGACGGATGGCGATGAAGGAAGCGATAAACGGCTCCAATACGACCGATCGACCGTCGTCGTCGTCGTCGCTTTATCGCACACAGTCGGTCCGCTTAGCGTGTTTTCCGAGCAACGAAGTCGAAGGAGTGTCCGGCGGCATTGTAGCTAACGCGCCTCAATGTAGCCCTATATATCTGTCGGGGAGACTCGCACTACCATCGGCTGAATGAAGGCCCAGGAGATTTGTATGAACGGCCGAAGGTTAGTGTGAACAGAATATAGATCTGTACGTCCATATTTCCACCGAGATTTGGAGGCACTAGCACAAGAAGGGGTCTGCATGCATAGCGCTAGCGACTCGATCGCGACTCGCTGCTGCTATGCACGCAGACCCCTGTCCTGCTATAGCGAGCTTCTAAATGTGATCATGCCCAGAAGCATAGATGTAAAAAACGTTCCAAGAAAAATAAAAAAAAAACGTTAAAAAACGTAAAAACGTGGCAAGAATAAAAAACGTTTAAAACGTTGAATAAAAAAACGTTGGCCATAATTTGTTAAGCTTCTTGTCTAATGCCTAATGTTGTAAGTGCAGTATACCTGGAATTATAGTTTAGATAGAGGGAACTTTATTTAATTTCAATTTAGCTGTGATGTCATAAGACCACAGCATTAAACTAACTAAATAGACTGGTTAACAAAACTTTTTATTTAGTATATTTGGACTAACTGAGTAAACTACATCACTATGATCTATTAATTTATTTCTGTGGTCCCAAAAGTGCTTCACAAAGCCTTTAGTGGGATTTTCAATGCACGTTTTTTAAAAAATAAAAAACGTTGAGCAAAATAAAAAACGTTAAAAAACGTAAAAAAACTTTTTTTACATCTATGCCTAGAAGCGTATAGCAGGTAGGCTATTCGCTTCACTCATGTCTAACACTAAGTGTGATTTTTTAAAAAAAAAGCAGAATGAGGCATGAGCATGATGACCACGCTGATAATGTTATTATCTCCGCCAATGAAACGTAGTGAACACTGGAGGAGATTATGAGATTGATCGTTCTGTCCGTCGTTGTATGTGTGTGTGTCCGTCTGTCTGTCTGTGTACACGATCATTTCCACGTGTCATACACAACCGGCAGGAACGGTGCCGCCCTTCTGTGAAAATTTCTACATTGGCGGAGATATGCACTCTCACGAGCGCCTTCTATTTTCTAATTATTTCATACAAATTATTTTATCACAGTGTAGCACCGTAGTGCGTAGGCCTTAACACTGTTGTAAGGGTGACGATTAAAGCTAACGGGAAACCCGGATCTCCGGCACCCGCAGTTCCCTAACCCCTGAATCAATCGACTCAATTTCGAGGTATTTTCTTCTGTCATTTTTTCCTCGTCCGGACACCGCTGTCGTATGGCCTACTTGTTGTAAAGGACGATGTCGGGGAGCCAGATTTTCTCGGCGGGTACATAAAGACGATCGACTCCGTTGTATACGAGTGGATTCCAGACCAGCTTGTAGTCCAGCCATTCCTGCAAGCAAACCACGGATGTCAAAACATTAATTTGCAAATAAAAAACACAAAGACATGTTTTTTTTCATTTTTATAAAAAAACATGTAAAACATACATAATAAAACGCTGAACCGCATTTAGCACAATAACACGTTAAAGACAAAATCCTACCATTTGTGAAGACTGAAGACCGAAACGTACTGAATGTTATTATCAGGCTTGCCGTGGACATGAAATTTCCCATCCGTATCCATATGCATATCCACAGATTTTCCGTGAATATCCTATGCCGCGTACATGCAGACCCTAAATTTTTGCAAAATACATGTAGGCTACAGCAGTGCAAAAGCGTCCATTCTCTCTCCCAAAAAATATGACGCCGACATTTTTTTAAAAATTTGTTAGAAAATTGATAAAAGTAAAAATAAACACACATTTGCACTGATATACAATCTTAGATAAGTATGTCCCAACTTTCGTGAAAATGTACATAATTTTACTGACGCTGTTTTTGGTCGACCGTTAGGTCGAGCTTTAAGTACGATATATGTCGTCTGTCTGTCGTCTGTCTTTCCGTAACGCATGTATTGTGGCTACACGGTACGTCGTTGGAAGTCGGCGACGGTACAGTTGGATAGGGCGATAGCAAATTTCTATAGGCTGTCAAAAGTAACCATGTCTCTATCTGCAGCGGTTTGGCCGCAATTTTAAAGACATTGTTGTTGCCTGCAGCCGTCACTCACGTGCGCCGAATTGCCGTGTCGTATCCTAATATTTGTTCTAGAATTCGATATAACAACGTCACTTTAGCGTGTATGCGACTGCAGTCGATCTGAAAAATCGCTTTCTTTCCGCGACTCAAAGTCGAACAGTGGCCTTGGGATATAGGCGGTACGGTCGGCGCACCCAAACAACAGCTGGGATTCTTGTTTTCTTAGACGCAGGTTGCGTTCATGCACGCCTACAGGTACACGGTGGGGTGGATGGACACTATTGAAGGACACTTGGTTTGTACTTCTTACTGGCATGAAATAAGTTAGCGAGCACAAAAGTTTGTAATTGCGTTACCATTTAGTAAAAAATACAAATAAACTCAAAAATAGTTGTTGCAAAACCAACAGTATTAAAGCACCAAAGATTAAAATCTGTTGCTGCTATATGGAGCTAATAAATTAATTAAGGGTGGCTAAATAATAACGTGCTGATGTCACTGATTATTCATTTGACTCAGTAACGTAAATAAAGAGGAAAATGCAGAGTAAAAACGACAGACAGAAAAATTTTATAGAGATACAAAAATATATTAAGTAGTCAATTTAATTAGCAAATGCGCCAGCATAACATCCATGGATATATCCATGGATATCTATATCCAGGGCAAGATTGGTTATTATGTAACCGTGATTATGGTACAGATCGAAAACAGGACTAAACGCAACTTGCCCATGAGAAATGCATCATATTTGTAATTTTGTATGTTTATTTTTAATAAGAATAAAAACGCGACATTGAAAAAAACAAAAGCATTAAAAACAGTAAAAAATTAAAATAAATAAAAAAACATTTTTTTAAATTTAAAAACATAAAAAACATGTTTGTTTTAAAACTTTTACAAAAAACGTTTAAAATGTTTTTAACATTTATGCACCAAACAGAAACACGAACTAAAGCTTCCGCGGAGAAACTGCAATACAACAATCCATATTATTCTGACATTTTCCCGTCTCTCAATTTTGTTGCCTTTCTTTTGGCAGAAAATGTTTTACGTATTTGCGAGACATTGTTAAGAAAACTTTGATGATCTTTGACGTATACACTGCTATGGAGCAGTTGTATTATCGTCACTTTTAATTTTTTGAAAAATCTCTGTTAAGAACGTTTTTGCTGCGACAGATGAGGTGAGACGGCGTACTGTTTTTCAGCAGTAGTGTAATTCATGAGCGGAATGTGTTAAAAGTCGCGCAGTCAGTGCATCATTATTATCATCGTCATTTATTTATTCACCAGAAATGCAAACTGTAGGTCTACATTGCAGAAGAACTCAAGAAAACACAAAGATATACTAGGCTCACATCAGCGCTTACGGTAACCTACAAATGCTTTTATAAACTTACATTTCCTCTTGTTGACTTGATCATTTTTTTTCTATATAAACTTTAGCGAGCTGAGTGATGTCCACAAACAAAGTAAATTAGTGGCAGAAATAAAAAAAAATGAAATCGCGAATGAAATAACGCTACGCGCGACTTATCTCACTGAGTCGATCGCTGCACACATTGAGTCGATTTTTACCACCCGATCGAGTAAAAGCTGCGTCTTATCCGATACACGCTGTATTGACGTCACTCAAGGGATTCAGCAGCAGATCAGCAATAGGAAATGCTCTCGACATCGACATACATCGACATCAGCAGCCATATCGATTATCGTGCGTAGGTACAATACATTACTATTCTTGCGATTAAACTATGCACAATGTCTCCGTTTAGATGCTAAAGTATGCCAGACAGACAAACAATTACGGACGGACGCGCAACTTACGGTGCAGGCAACACTGCGCTTAGCACTTATGTGCGTCGCGCGGCAAAAAATTATGATTGACTTATTTCTGCCAATCGCTTAGGCTATAGGCAAAATACACAGACAATATTAAGCATGCAGCAAATTAGCAACAACGCTGCATTATGTACAATGTCCTATCGTCGTCGTAGACTAAACGCTGATATCACCAGCACAATTATAGGCCCCTACAGGTAAAAGTCTTGTACGAGAATAAAGTAAAGGACGCCGCGATGGCGTTTTGCACTGACGTCAAGACGGATCAATAAAAGACCGCAAAAATCACCGCAAAAAGTCCCCGATCCGAGTCCGCGGCAACGTATCCCTGCAGCAAAACTGCGCGCACGTCGAATGTATTCCTAACGCCGCCTGGGAATCGGCGTCCACGCTGCTTCCGCTCGACTAAACGTCGTCGAAATATGAGAGACGGTCGGTCTAATGACAACGCCATCCAGCCGGATCTATGGGGAGGGGGAAGGATAATATTCTATCCCCCCACGTCGAGGGAAGGGGGCAGCGAAGCGATGAAAACTGCAGTAAATTTCCTTCGATTTATATGAGCTAGAATAAAACGCTGCTGGCTAGTTGCTGGCTGTTTTCCTCAGATTGCTCAAATTCCTCAGATCCGTCGTAGTAAAAATATAACACAAGTATTAGCAGACAGCAAACTGATATGATGCCGAGAAGATAATGTCAACAACAACAAATACGTGTAGACCTACTGTACCCGGCACGGATTAATTTTGGGAGCGATGCAATGTGCTAGAGCGTATTAGCCATCGTGATTCTGTCCGTCCGTCCATCCGTCCGTCGTACCGCGGTACCGATTCAAGCCCAGGTTGGATAAAACTTTTGGCTTCAACCGCATGATAGCGTAGAGTCTCTAGTTTTTTTGTGACAAAATTTTGTGACGCTGGATGAGGGGAATTCTGGAACGAAGGCGTCAAATAAAGATACTTCCTGTACGTTATTTTATTGCTATTAACTCTTCTAGCGCGAGAACGGTTTCAGATAGACACAGACTTGCTACTTCCAATAACAAGCATTATTGACGAGCTTTTCGAAGGTACCAACATCGATGACCGTGAGTGACCTTAAAATACCAAAAATAATCTTTTCTTGTGATTTTTTTGCGATTTAGAGTAGCGACGAATATTTCAAGAATCAATTGCGCCCAAATTATTTTTGACCGATGCTGTCGCGCGTCTCACGAGCTTAGGTCAGATTCCATTTTTTCAGCTAACTACTGTAACTGCCAATTTTTTGAAACCGCCGCCAAAAATTTTAGTTAGGGAGTCGATACTTCTGAAAAAATTCGGCTTAAATATCTGGCCTGTAACAAAGAAAAACCGGAAACAAAAAAGTAGCATAGTTTAATTTAAGACTAAAAATGAGAAAAAGCATTTGCATTTATCGAACAAAAAATTAAGTTACTAGTTTAAACAAATACATATTTATGTAAAAAAATTCAAACTTTACCATTACACAGTCAGCAAAGTTCTTCTGACATTGTGTAATGGTGATGTTTTGCTGTTTTATATCTACAACCACGATGTCACCCTTACACTGTATATAAACTGAACAG
>Ga0056128_1004804_pt1 | contig 16954 bp, 8 predicted proteins | sample WorMetLIZISLAND2_FD_71113 | JGI IMG/M metagenome (GOLD analysis project Ga0056128, IMG submission 71113) | Marine gutless worms symbiont microbial communities from Max Planck institute for Marine Microbiology, Germany - Olavius geniculatus... ... | reverse complement strand
AGGAGTTAAGCCACGCTGCCCTAGATAGGCAGCGGTGGGCAGCGATAGTAAGAATGGCGTCAGACACCAACGGGCATTGAGCCCACGGTTGTCGATGATGATGATGATGATGATGATAAATTTGTCGAATGACGTCATTACTGACGACAATTATTGCCTGCAGCGTCGTCTCAGCTGTCGTAAATTTGTTTAGTCCTAGGCCTATATACACTGTGTCCAGTAAAAAAAACTAATCCCCTAGACATCGTGCAATAAAAATGTCAAATCTGAATGAATTTGAATAAAGTTTCGTACACTTAATTTTCATTAAATTTCTGATGCGATTGCCGAATTTTATTATAAAGTATTATTTCTTACGAAAATTATTGAATGTTGAATATCGATAACAAAATATCTCCTTTACCAATATGGCGTTACGCGAGTAAAGCCCTTTGTTAATTTACATCTGCATAACTCCAACAAACAACAGCTGATTCTAACAAAATTTTACACCAGCAATGCGCCATTAGTTGGCAATTAAACTGCCAAATTGCAGTTAAGTCTGCTTATGCAAACAATAGCTACAGCAGCTTTTGTGAGCTCACCCCAAAACACTTCAGTTTCAGGTCTTTGTAGATAACGTTAAACAGAAAAACCTGAAACTAAAGCGTTCGATGGTGACCTCACAAAAGCCGCTGTAGCTATTGTTTGCTTCGGTAGACTTTACTGAAATTTGGCACTTTGATTGCTAACATATGGTGCACTGTCAGTGTAGAATTTTGTTAGAATCACTTGTTGTTTGTTGGAGTTACGCAAGTGTACAGTAACAGAGAGGTTTATTTGTGTAACGGCATATTGGTAACAGAGATATTTTGTTATCGATATTCAACAATTAATAACTCCGCTAAGAAATAATGTTTTCCAATGAAATTTTGCAATCGCTGCAGAAATTTATTGAGGATTAAGTCTATAAAACGTTATTCAAATTTATTCAGATTTGACTCTTTTATTGCACGATGTCTAGGGGATAAGTTTTTTTTACCGGACACAGTGTATAACTAACCACAACAAAACAAAAACAAGAAATTTGATCTAATGCTCACGAGACGGGCGAAAGCCTATAGCAGTTTCGGTTCAGTAGTTTAGCTAAAAGTTAAAGTGTTCACACTAAGTTAATATACAAACACCAAATTCTCTACCGGGACCGCATAACGATAGTAGCGTGGCGCCACCTTGTGAATGATATACTGTAGACTTCTGTCGCAGCCCGAAATCGGCAAAAAATCCATAAAACCCTCTATTTTGGCGTTCAAAGTCAGTCAAGGTCATTGAATTCGGCGCCAATCGAGAGCCAGTGTACGACTTCCCATTAGTGATTAATAGGTAGGCCCTATCTCGCACCGTTACTGAGATACAGCGACTTATTGGCTAAAATCGCAAATTTTGCCCACCTCCTCTCATTTAGCGCTCTCGTTCGGGGTGACTCCCTTCGAATTTATGGAAAAGCTTTACGGTTCCTGAAACTTGAGTCTTCCAGGCAGCCGACGGTGAAGATTTGGTCATCCTAGTTTGCGCCGTTTTTGACTGATCCACCCGTATGACCGACGGACAGCCGGACAGACAGAATTGCGATGGCTAAGACGCGCTGAAAGCAGTAGCTGCTTTCGCGCGTAACAATGCAATCAGGTGATATTGATTTTACAGATAGAAAATTAAAGTCGTAATCGTAAATTTTTGCGGTTTATTAGTTCAAGATGAAAACGCTTCTGGCTGGAAAGATGATGACGGTTGACGAAAGTTGAAGCAGAGAGACAGATAGACAAAGCTTCGTGTAATAACGATGAGCGATTAGTGATCCAAGTCCGCTCACCTAAAAAAACTGATGTGATATGCTGTCAGTGACAGTGAATGAAACGGCGGTAGACATGGGCAGCTATGACCACTGTGGCCATAACCACTGCATTAATCTTTATGTAAGTAAATAAATAAGTAAGTAAGTAAAATGTGAATTTGTATAGCGCATAACGTAAAATTAACCTCTAATGCGCTTTATGACGTGCAGTGCAGTCGCAAATAGTTTTGGCCACATAATTTTCCCAATATATTCTGTTTACACAAACCTCCCGAACCGTTATTTATGTTAATGGAATAGTAAATAGTTAATTCAGGAAATCATTCAATTCAAAAAATTGCAGTAAACAATGTTTACATTTCTTGCAGAACGTCGTAGCCCAAGCTGCTACTTGGGGTTTGCCTCTGGATCGCATTAAGAACATTTTTCTAAAAATAAAAAAGTTATATATTTTAACGCTCATAAATTTTGCAAAACTACTAGCAATAAACCCGAGTGACATCAATCACAAACACATTTTCCCCATTTTCGCCTACACATTTCTGCTCACTGTTAAGATCTAGTTCAGTTCAGATACACTTTTATAGGGTGTTTACACGATCCAGCAAACGTCCAGCATTAGCACATGTATTTTGAATACATTTGCTGGAAGTTTGCTGGACGTTTGCTGGATCGTGTAAACACCCCATTAATCCGACTGTCACAGCAGACGTCCGCTAACACGCGACTGATTTAAGGCGCTGACAGACTACAGCAGATTCGTCGTCTGTTATGGGGCTCGCAGACTGCGATAACATAGCATAAAACACTTCGTTTTGCTGTGTTGCAGTGTGTGCAAATCGTTGCAACAAAATAAGCCTACAAACTTTCAGCGCCATGTTCTGTTCCTTGAACCAGCAAACGTAGTCGACGGCGACCAATTGCAGTTGTTTTATGGTATTTCATTTTTATTTTGCTACACATATGCGAGCGTCATTAGAGCTGTTTCATCTGCACGCTGTAATTATCGATCGATCGTGCGGCATTAAATACATTCACCTGATGCGTCGTCGCCACTGCTGTGCGCCGAGTTGTGTATGTTGTAGCATACCTGACACGTGCTGTAGGTCTAAACCTCGCTTATTAGAGAGAGAACGTTAATTTGTCTCAGACACATTAGTTCGGTATAGGCTTCGTATGCAACAGAAAGAATTAACGCATCTGTGTTGCACGACAGGTGTAATAGTTTTGTCGTAAAACTTGACTCACGCCGCCATTATTTGAGCTCAACTGTTTGTCCATGTTTATCTTTCAGTCGCGAACTGCAGGTGCGGTAAGCTTACAGAAGACGACTTAATTCTGCCGGTTCAGTTGTGCTGTCTCGTTATATTTCTGCGACGGTCGAACCTCGACGACATTTAGATTCTGCGAAACGGTTGATCACTGTATAACACATTGGAGCGCGACTGTAAAGCTGCAGGATTAGCCTATCTGTTAAGTCAAAAAAATCTGTAACATCTTGACTGGTCGTGGAATACCATAAAATTTGTAGAACGTTAGTCCATGTAGAAGTCCACCTGTTGATGTCGACTTATATCTTTTCAAGTTGGCTCTTGAATTAATTCGCACTCAGTCCTGCATCAGTCCCTTCTTGAGAGAGATTATTCCAACGATTTGTAGCCTACAGCTCTGAGAAAAGACGTGAAGCCGGGATCTGACTGGTTAGGTTCGTGTCTTCCGCAATTTTCAGCGTGCCCGCGGTATCTAACCGAGTAAAAAATAAGACTTGGGAAACAAGTGAAAAAATACGTTTTCAAAAGCTCAAGCAGATCAGTCGTATTGCGGTTGATGAAATCAGTCGCACCTGTTGTGTAACACTAGGCCTACGTCATCGATGACGTACTTCGAGCTGCGCGAGGTGGCGTCATCGGCTGCAGCGGCTGGGCGCAGGAGCCTGCATGATCAGCCGAAGCCGTTATCACTGGAACGCAACAAGTCACCTGGCAGCGAACTCGTTCTGTCGCCGAACACTGCCTTGCACGTCTGTGTTGTTCTTTGCTATTTATAACTTAGTCTAAGCTACCAAGCCTTGTAAAATTGTGCTTTTTATATGCGGTGTTTCGACTGATTTTACTAGTTTCTACGCGTTTTTTAGTTTTTTTATGTTTAGTGTTTTTTTTTTTACAATTTTACTGTCTTATGTGTGTGTTTATATTAACTATTGTCCGATTATATTAGGTTTCAAGGGCAAGTGTTATGTAACTTATAGTGCAATCTTTCTGCCTTGTTGTACCTGTCGTTGGACTCTCTTAGTAAAGTTGCGTTGTAATGCGTCTTTTTTATTTAGCAAACTAAACTGCTGATGTTATTGCCATTCATTTAAACAAAATTAAGCGAGAGTCAAAAATAACTGACTATTTTTATATTATTTAAAAATTTAGCCTGCATTTTTTTCACAACGGTGCCTGTGCGCCTTTCCGTTAAGCCATATACACCCTGTTTCCAAAAAACAGTCAAAATTGTTTTTTTTCATAACTTTGTTAATTTTTTACCAACTTTGACAATTTTTAGCACAAAGATGGCCAAGACGATAGAATTATGTAAGGTAGACTTATTTTCCACCTCATCTAATTTATGTCGACGCACTACTATGTGAAACACAGATGCGCCAAATTGTTACATTTTGCGGTGATTATTTGTATCCGACTGCTCACCTTTGCATTATCAATTTGACAGAGAGTGTCACGTGATTTATTAATTTTGTGGTATTAAATATTTTAAGTTAAAAATAGCAGACAACAAAATAGCTGACTGATGAGCTTAAAACATGTCTAATCGATGAGTGAATGCAATTTGATCAGTCAATCGTTGATTCCGCTATCAGCCAGTGGTGTTGCATCTAAGTCATTGTGTCCATGTATGCTGGGCACACTTTGGGCTTAAACTCTGATAATTTGCAAGCGAGTTGTTATATAAACTTGCAGTTTTGCCAAATAATATACATTTCTCTTATTGTGTGCTTAATTAAGTCGTTACAACGTTTACTGTAGACAACAGCTCAGCGTTATGCAAAATTGGAGCATCTGTGTTTCACACGGTAGTGCGTTAACGTAAATTAGGCAAAATCGAAAATGAGTGCATTTTACATAATTTCACCGTTTTGGCCATTTTTGTGCCGAAAATTATTAAAATCGGCGAAAATTTGACATAATTATGGCAAAAAATTTTTGACTGTTTTTTGAAACGCAGTGTAGTTCTCAAAGTTTCCTTGAGGCGGCCAGTGCAGACGTCGACGTAAGCAAGGTCGCTCGCACACAGTCTGTTGCTAAAAAGCACAGGAATTAACTACCGAAAAGACGCTTGAAGCTAAAATATCTAATTATCGTTCAACGGGCTGCTTTCGTTGTATGAGATTCGTTATAATTACATACATATCACGGCCCCTTTTAAGTATGCTGTAGAATGTTGTTTTCGTTTGGCAATCAGGCAAGTACGCAAAGGCCATAGTCAGCCGATTACCATTGAAACAAGCAATGAGAGTTTTCAGCAAACAACAGCAAAAAAGTGAATTGCTACAAAAACCTCAAAAACTAACGACAAAAGTAATTAAAATAAATAGGCTAAACTATGCTCAGAAAATAAATTTAGCTAAAAGGCAAAATTGCGTCTAAAATTGACTGAAAAGTACGTAAGAGACGTTTATCTTTCAAGACAGCATATCTTCTGCGATACGTAATTTAAAAGGACGAAAGCAACGACATCAGATAAAAATTAAACTAAACGAAGCCACTTGCACAAAAGATGCGGAGACAGGGTACAGTCGTTGAGATGTAGCGAGTTAAAGGTTAAAAGAGTAGGTCTGTAAGACAACCCATCATCATTTAACCTATGTAAAATATTCTCTGGCATAACACAATGCTAGTTTAACTGAACAGCAAAGGTACTAACAGTAATGTTTCCTTTGGAAGAACAAAATTAGACAACATTGTGGTTTGATTGCTTATAGAAGTTTGCGTTTGATGCGGTTCGAAGTCGACCCACGATGTCGACAGCCAATTCGCCTTCCTCGCAATTCATGTCCGGTAAGATATTAAGCATTTTTGGAGTCATTTATCATGTTTCCATTTAAATTCGCTGAGTTAGCAAGAACAGTGTCATAATGCAGTATGTCCGAAGACTGAAGAGCTTAAGTTCATGCGCATTTCGAACGCTAAGCTTTGTCGTTTGACTTCTATTTGTACTATACGATTACAAGTCTAACATCTAGCACAGGAAGTCAGCGTAATAATGGTATTGGTGTAGTTTTTTTTGGTTGATATTTGTGTCTAAATTGTTTTATTTATTGGATGAAAAATGCCTTTGTTTTGGTTGGTTTGCTTTCGAGATATTTGTTGATGATGATAATGCTCACGACGATGAATTAAACAACTCAATAGATGTATTTTAATAATTTTAGTAACTTGGAAGCTGCTAAGTTTGAGTAAGGTTGTGTAGTTCGTCTGGTCACGCTTGAGTGTATCCGTGGATAAAGTTATCAACCCGTTGTACCACTGGACTGCAGACACAGTGCTAGATAGGCCTATAGGCAGTGCGAGTGTAACCGTGAAATAGAACGGAAGAAGTTACGCGAATGATTGGTGCTGCTGCTGATGATGCTGCTGCGCAGATGTCCGAGACACAGTGTCGTCGGATTCGCAGATGACAGTCGCAGTCGGTGGTCCGTCGTATTCAGTGCGCTGTATTTCCAGCTATATCCAGTCTCGGCGGCACGTTGTCTACGGCGTGAGTCTGGCGCTCGGCGTGGCGGTTTGCTGGGCGGGAACTGTGGTCTGTGTACGCCGGTCGCTGCGAGCACAGGGTTTCTACGCTCCTCTGTTCATCACGTACTTCTCCACGTCGTTCACGCTGCTCGCCTATCCCGTCTACATCGTTGTTCGACTTGCCGTCGATCGCGCCAACGCATCACCAAGTCAACTTGTCAGGTAGACCCAGTGGCGTAGCTATGTATAAGCGGTAAGGGCCGGTCAAACTGTAGTCGTAAATGCAAATTTATGCAGTAAACCTAAAACTAGCGAAATTTATACCCCTTGCGCACATTTTCACGGCTTTCATGTCTAAAATGCGTTTGCGGCCGGGGCTGTGCTCAAGACTTCACTGGGGAAGCTTTCAGCGTTTTTCTAGAACCCTTAGCTGGTGAAGAGAAGACTCGCTCGCTAACTTTCTTCTTAGGAACCTTTACCTCGTTTTTATCCCTTTGCTGCAATTTTCAGCTTTTCGGGTCTCAGGTTGCCCCTCACAATTCCAATTTCTGGCTATGTCTATGGGTATACATCTGAAGCATCCGATTGGGTTAACTCAGCCTCCTACCCCCAGCGAGATGAAAATTAAAATCATCATCATCATCACCTTATCAATTTATTTTTTTGCAATACATGTAAAATACACCGTGACAAAATAAGTTAGTCACAAGACTCCCAAAGGAAAATTAAATTTTCAATGTTACTACAATGAATCAGATAACGGAAAATGTGTATTTAAAAAATAACAATAAGTGCAACAACACGCAGTTCAATAAAATTTAGGTAGTAATGCGCAGCATCAATGTCAGTTATCAGCGCAGTTAGTCTAAATACATTAAGTTATAGTAGATTGAGCAGTTTCTTAATAATGTTGTTAATGATGTAGCGAATATAACGTAATCGCCAATAAATTGCCTGGACGTCGATTTCAATGTTGAATGCAAGTTATAGTATTTGAAGTAGTAGTATCTTACTGGCTACGGTGTGATGGCTTAACGTGCTATATTAATTCACGTTTTACTTACTTACTTACTTACTTCCTTACTCGACTTGTTCCCCCAAAGCTATGGTGCACGCTTTGTCTGTCAAGCAAGCGCGAATCTGTACTCTTTTTATAAAATCGCATTAACCGCACTTAATTACCTGCGTATACGTTTACATCATTGCGGTCTTGAATGTCTAGCCGGCTCCTATGGTTACCATGGTTACTGCATGCAGCGTCTGCAACCGCCGCATTAGCTGCTGGCGCCGCTTCCATTTGCGTTAATCGCTCGAGTTAGTAAGACTAATGAGTTACTTACATTAATGACTAATGACGAGCAGCTGAAATAATTAGTTATTGGTAATAATAGATAACAGATTATTCCGCTTGGCTTGGCTTTGAGGCTTGAAGACTTGTGACTGGCTTCTGTCGTGGCTTTCACAATAAAAATTTTGGAATAAAATTATATGCAGAAAGCAATAAACCGTTTTTAAAAGTTTCTCGTTCGCGGTAATAATTCAACATTGATGAGGCGCAATGATGCATATACCAATAGGATAGACTTGAGCTGATATATCTCTCTGGTTTGCATTAAAACGAGAATTCTGAGCAAATGGCAATAGCATAATGTCAAGCCTGGACACGACTTTGTGTCGAATTGTGACTATGCTAGGCTAATATCACTGTAGTCGAATGGCTGTTGACAGAGAAGCTTTAGAGATGCTACGAGCGCGTAGATTTGACAGTCCATCATCATCGTCATCGTCGGCAGTCGTCAGTACGTTCGGCGTCACGTCGAACTCGTTGTCTGGAACGAAGACCGTGTCGGTGACATGCTGCACCGCAGCGTCCACTGTCGCCGGCAAATTACTCGTGCTGACTGTATTGTGGCTGATCATTGTGTACACGCTGTGTCGCGGTGCGGCGGACATCGCCAGCGTGGTCGACGTGACCGCCGTCTTCGTCACCAATGCCAACCTTGTCTACATCATGTCCTGACATCAGTTAAGCTGACTGAATTGCGTGGTAATACCCTCGCCAAGCAATGCGCGGATGAGACGCTGCAATACAGCAGTCTTAAACAACGACGTCTAGGCCTATGTCTACGTCATGTCCTGGGTTTTTCTGCAGCAACAGTTCGTTTCAATTAGGGTCTGTGTAAACCACTGTTATTCCGGTGTTAACTTACGACAAAAACTACGATTGGTAACGAACGATTAAAACTTTGTTTAGTAGTTGACGTTCTAGAAATTACAGATTGATTAATAAGTATTAAGCAATGTGGATTAAAACTAGCAGTGGTATTGTGCAACATGCATGTTTTTGTTGAACATATTTATAACAATACTCAGCTAACAGCTATCACGAAAGCACTGAGACATGCTCGGTAAGCGTTTGTAATCTTTATCCAGTTTTGTAAGCAAACAAAAATGTTTAGTTCTCTGAAAGCAAACAATTAATCGCTGAAAATTCGTAATGATTAATCGAGTGATTAAGTGTTAACAGGTAGTTTATGCAGCTCTAAAACACCTGCATAAAAATTGAATCAAATCGTGCATAAATCTTCAGAAGAATCAAACTGAAAACTATTAGTTCAGACACTCAATCAGTAGAACAAAACGCATCTATAACTTTTACGAAACGCCATCGTAATGTCACAAGATCGGTGAAGACGAATAGAGAAGATGCCAGTTTAATGAACCACGTGAAGAATACACCGTGTATTTAAGAGTTTAATAGCTGAAGTCGTTTAACCAAGAGTGTAAAATGTGACGAATGCAGATCGTGGCATTCGTCGTATCGATGACGGGGAGCGTCATGCTGTTGTATCGCGAACCATCGCCACAGATCTGGACTTACACTCTCATACTCGCTTCAAACGTCGCCGCTGCCCTTGCTAAGGTTGCTCTATACGTGCATTGCACTGTGTTTTCAAGATACAGTTAGGCTATGTGACTGTAATTACTGTGAACACTTTAGCTGATCACGTTCACGTATAGTAAACAGTGTTTGAAAAACTTGTTTATAGGCATAAGCGTGTATTAGCCCATGGTTTGGAATGATGCGTATACGTGCGGTGTTGCAGGTTTTGTTTCAACTGTTCTTCCGTCAGTGCAACAACTGTCAGATTGCGTTTTGTTTTTCCATTCTCGGTCAGTTTCAGAGTCACTAAATTTATTGCTTACCCGCCGAAACACAACATTAACACGTTTCTGTTTGCTGGTTGCATCAATAAGCCGTTAAAATAAGCACTTGAGCTTAAAACACATAAATAGGTCAATGTTCAGAGACAAGGCACGCTGTACATACTGGTAGCCTATATCGCGCATTTAAAGTTTTTTTTTCTGACTCACTTAATCCAACTGCATCCCATGATTTTATTACCAGGAATACGTCTAAGACGTAGATCGGTTTTGAGCCAGTCGAGAATGATTCGCGACTGTGAACCGTGTGCAGAGTTGTTAGTATCATCTGTTATTTTTAGACCTACTTTTAAGACTGAGTTTATTATGCTTTCGGCTGTTTTTCGTTTAATTTTTAAAAATAGTTTTAGTTACCGCTATTTCTTTTTTGCCTCTCTGACAGTTTCTTGATTTTTTCACGTTTTACAGTATAATAACTGCAACTCTGTTTCATATTTAAAATTTTATTTTTATTTTAAACATTTCAGGTTTTTAGTTTATGTGCTAGATTAAACTGACTAAAATGCAAATTCTTATTGTATCGTATCGTATCGTATCGTATCGTATCGTATGCAAAAAATCAATCACTTCTACGTTTGTTTCTCTCAGCTGTTTCTCTGTCTACAGTCGTCAGCCTCTCTGTATAGTTAGTTTGTGCCTAAATGCCCAAATCAAACAGCCAGCTATTATATAAGCTGTATAGATTATATTGGGCGTACATTTACTAACAGCAATAGTAGTTGTAGGTCTGCTTCACTCGGTGACGACGTGGCCTCTGCTGCTGCTGGTTCATTATCTGGGCTTCGAGACGTTCGACGCTCACTCGATTCCGTGGCCTGATCTTTGTGCTGCCGTCGCCTTCGCTGCAGGTAACGCTGCTATACTAGCCGTACGCTATCGCAGCACAAAACAAACATGTCGACGCACAGTGCCAACCTGCATGCGGCCGTCCGTCCGTCCAGTTAGCCGAGTCTTCGGCTTCGACAGTCGACTATGCCTAACAGTGGTTAAGAAGCCTAATTTGCACTCGGCACTAGAGCTGCCCGACGCATTTGAGCCGGCAGACCGGCGTGCGGTCTGCCACCTTGACGTAGTCGTATGCACAACGTAAGCTTATGCGTCATTTTCTTCAGGTTTTTGATACCCAGTGACCGTGATATTTGACTTTTTAAGCTTAAAATTGGCACACTGGTCACATTTACTCTGAAAAACGTTCACATCAATTTTGGCTTTTCTACGCATTCTTGCGTTCTAGTTAGGATCTCCTACGGGACAAACGGACGAACAGACAGACAGCAGGAATGACGTACGGTCAAGACGCGCAATGCGACGGCCGCCTAATAAACAGCAACAGATTCTACATTCAAAACAAGTTCATCTATTAAACTCTTCTATGCCAAAATTGCCAGCACAAACTGGACCGTTGTGCGATTCTGGCTCTAAAGCAAACCTCCACGCAACGCTTAGTTATGTGTACTGTAGTTGGTCAGAAAGTAGGACATCGAGATGGTACGGTTTCTGCATGATAGGTCCAATTAGAGGACGTAGTATTGAGCGATCTGGTCACGTCCGTATGTCGATTTTCATCTTAGTCATTAATATTAATGAGTTCGTTGTAGGCTATATCGGCCTAGCGAGTGCAATCAGTGTTGTTAGCAAGGTGACAAGTTACACGATCATGACCATGACGTATTTGCCCTTGGTGATTTGCTGAATGAATGAATCAATCCGCAAATTTGCAAGGTGCGTCTTAAACAGTGTTCTCAGAGGCGACAGCTAAAAGTAGGCACATTAAAAAGCCACGTGTTAAGGTCTTGTTTGAAACATTGTCTGCTGGTGTCACTTATTTCATATCTTATTTTTTCATGTGCGTGAATGCGAATAACCGTCTAGCGTCACTAGTTGCAGTGGCTGACTGGTTGGCTGTCATTGTGTTGTCTGTCATATAGGAGGAGTACTAGTGATGCTGCTGCTGTTCAACTCGTCGTTGACATCCGCTCAGTTTGCCGACTGCACGCTCGTCTTCTCTATACCCATCACTGCAGGTCAGCAGTTAGCAACCTCTACTAAGCTTAATATACCGTAGCTGTTTTCGACGCGCTACAGCTATGGCACGATTGTCGTCTAACTGTATGTCACTGATGTACTATGGCTACGCGTGCGAGTCTGCGAAATTGGGCTTAAATTGCTATTGATCACCAATAGGCAATCGCATACGCCCTTTCAGATGAGATGAAAATCATCGACCTTGGATGATCTTGAAGGTCAGTACTGCAACAGCAACTGTGTAGGCTGTAGCGCGTCTTCCCTAGCGACAGCTGAGCTTCTTGTTTACGGTACCGTTCATCTGTGTTTCATCTTCAACTTAAGGTGTACCGCGCCGCAACCCGATGTTGTAGTGTGCATGGGGGTTAAAAACAGCGGCTGCGTCGTCGTATGTTAAAAAGTAGGAGGGGCAGCAGGTTGCATTCTTTTTCTGCAAATAATATTTCCACCAGAAAAGATTATAGGTGCTCAAAATTCAATTGTACTCCTAAATTCCGTAAAAATAGGGGATTTTAGCTCAGAATTTTGCATGTTGAACAAAAATTTACTAACAAGACGATTTCTCAACCTCCCAAAAGTTAGGGGGCAATTGTCTCCCCGGCACGACGCCACTGGTTCTGCAAGATGGTCATAGGGCGTGCCTCTTTCTTTTCATCTGTGTGACGTGTGTTGAAAGTTTTACTTGCAAGTAGTCTACAGGCATTGTACCACTTCGTCTATTGGTGATTTGTATACAGTGGTGTAACAAATTGACGTCTGGCTGCAGTTGTAGACGCAATGTTTGCGGGCTGGCAGTTTTCACCACCGGACGCCATTCAGCTGGCGGCCTACAGCGTCTGTGCGCTCGGTTTGGCGCTCAACGCATTGCCTAGCAACTGCACTGACTCTGCAGCCGTGCTGCGGGACAGCTGCTGGGTCGGCGCGAGGTCACGTGACAACAACGCGCCCAGCGTCATGACGTCATTCTACCAGCGCGCTCGACGTGCCACCAGCTTCGCACTCTCACAGCCATCCTGAGTGACGTCACATAGTATGACGTCATCAATTAGTCACTCAAACAAGTGTAAATAGACTAATAGAGTCATCGTGACGTTACATCATGTGACGTCACCGCCGCTAGCCTGTTTTCTTTCGCTCAACGTACTCGCGCCTTCTAAAGTAAGTAAGTAAGTAAAACGCAAATTTATATAGCGCATGCTGTTAAAACTACTAATGTGCTTGTCACTCTAGAAGAGACCGAACCGAACTGGTCCAGACATGGCCTGACATGACTAGGCCAATAAACAAAATGCGTGGTAACCATATCCGCCAATGATGAGTAAGATTTTCATCTCTTTCCCTGTCCTCTTTTCCACCCCTTTCTTTTTCCTTCCGTCCTCTCTCACTTCTCCCAACCCCAATATTCAGGGTCTGAGACAGCTGGCCGCCAACGCATTTTCACGTTTCAAAAAAGTTGACATTGTGCGCAGTGAAACACATTATTTTCCGTCGATATGAAGAGACAGATTTTGCAAATATAGGTCAAATAAGTAAAAATTAAAGTATGAGAGATGATATTTTATTGTGCTGAAAAGTTAACTAAAAATGAGTGCCTCTCACGTAAAATGCGTGGTGAGACTTGGAGGCATGTCCGTGTATGTTTGCAACATATAAGCAGCTTGGAGAACTAATATTTGCCCAGTAAAAAAATAGCCTGGTAACCTTTTATCCGGCGGCCTACCCTACATCATTAGATCCATCCTGTCCCATCTTCCCTCTCTGCCCGAACTACCCTATATTGCCTACTCTCAACTACACTGTGTCTCAAAAAACGTCCCACTTTGTAACTGGCAATATATTTGACAAATATTAACCGATTTTCAAAAAAAAAATTCACTGGCACACTCTCTGGACAATTAGCAATAAAGTGGTTATTGAATATCTCACCACATTGTAACTGCGTCGCTACACTACCTTGTGAAACAAAAATGCAATAAAAAACTAACGATAATAGGCAACAGACGTGTTGGAAGATTTAGACCAAAATTGCGATAAGTAATCTGTACGATGCTACGTTGTATCAGAGCCGTCTTTTTGACTATTTCGCGTGTTGAACGGTGTGTTTGTTTCTGGCCTTCGTGGTTTAGTAGGCGTACCAGTTCATCCACAATGGTCATGTTCTCTTCGGTACCTGCATGCTTCTGTCTACCATTTTGATGCCCTTGGTCAGTGGTTCCTGTTTTCCAATTTTTTTAGTAGGCCTAACGTGTACTGTCCATTCCTTTCCTTCCACTGTTTATCCTCAAAAATTCCGCCAGAATTCTCCGCAAACTCTATTTTTTGAACTCGTGTAAGTTCTTAGTCAAAGCTTGTCCTCATTGTAAAATTACCAGTGTATCAAAACTGCATTAAAATTATTATTTACAAAAACTAAACATCATTCACTTTTAATACCACAATTACTCAAAAATTGTCTTATAATATAATTTTTGCACGTTTTCCTAGGATTTTAGTAATTTTAGACAATATAAGTTTCACATGGTAGTGCAGCAACGCAGTTAACATGTGGTGGGATGTTTAATAACCACATTACTGCTACTTGTCCACAGTGTGCTGATTAAAGAATTTTAAAAACTGGACAATATTTGACGAAGATATGTATAATCACAAAGTGGGACGTTTTTTTGAGACACAGTGTAATTACACCTACCAATTAAGATTTTCTTGATGCTGTTAAAGCTACAGCAGCAAGAGCCTTGTTTCGTTGACTAAAATACTATCGTGTCTCTTTTAACATATGTCCTGTTGCTATGTGCTATTAATATAATGCCCGAGTGACTGGTCTATTACATGTCCATGGTGTGCATGTTATCTGGTGTGTCACGTTGTGCTAAACTTTCCAAATAAATGACAACAATGAAGTATGGTTAAATACTACCACTGTGACATCAGCAAAGAGAACGACATTGTGCACTGACAATACAAACAGTTCACCACCAATCATCCACTGTTACTAGACTTATGTGACCGTCTGTCACGTCTTGCTCGTCCGTCCGTCTGTGTGTTCCGTATGGACAGCGGCATCGTGGGTGGGCAGTAACGTTAGTAGTAGGCAGGGCAAAAAGTTGCTAATTTCTGACAGACAACAACAACTTTTCCACAAAGGATATTATGAGTGGTCAAAATGTTAATTTTGCCCCCAAAATTCCCGAAAATAGGTGGTTCCCAGGTCCAAATTTCGCATTTTTTGGACACGAATTTTCGAACAAGAAAGAAGATTTTACGACAATTTTCCAACAGCCCAAAATTTAGGGGGCCATCTGGCCACAACGCCACTGTGTATGAAGTGAGTGAGTAGGGTTTAATGTACCACCCGACACAGTATAGCCTAGGTCATTTCGGGGACGGCCTTTGCAGGTAAAATTGCACATACACATAATAACAGAACAAAAAGTTTAACCTTTACAAAAAGTTTAACCTTTATGAAACACAAAACACAAAGAATGACCTAAACCTATAATTGTAAGAACTACCAGTTATAATTGTTACTCAGACTAACTAAACCTATTTCCGAATTAACGTTAAAAATGATTAACAAACAACGACGATAAACAAAACACAGTATTTCTGAGCTCATCTAAGTTGGGAAGTGTATAGCAAATACACACTACTCAATATCACACATATTATAGGCACTTTTCAACAAAGCCCGACACACATCACCCTTACCACACTGTGATGATACAGAACAAGTTTCTGCAAAAAACAACAAGTTAATGGACGAACAGCTCGAAATGAGTTGTGAAAGGCAGCAAACTGTTACAAAACATTTGATAAACAAGATAATGTTCATATGAACACAGAGTCTGTCCAAAGCATTTCAATAGTTTACAGTATGAGTGAGTGAGTGAGTGAGTAGGGTTTAACGTCCCACCCAACACAGTATAGGTCATTTTGGGGATGGCCTTTCCAGGCAGAATGCACACAAACACATAATAATGGAACAGTAAGTTTAACGTTTACAGAAACACAAAACACAAAAAAAACAAGCTATACCTAAAATTGTAACGAGACCATTCAATTCGTCACAGTCACTTTACTATAAATGGTACATCGTCACCATGCGTCTACCTTGCACTGTTATGGAGATATGTTGCCTCAAATATTGGACGCACGGACATGGACACGGAAAGAAAGATGGAAAAAGGGAAAGAAAAAGAGGAAGAGAGAGGGGAAGGGAAGGGAAGGGTAAGGGAAAGTGAAAGGAAAAAGGAAGGGAAAGGAGAAAAGGAAGGGAAGGTAAAGGGAAGAGAAAGGGAAATGGAAAAGGGAAGGGAAAGGAAAAAAGGGGAAAAGGGAAGGGTAAGGGAGAGGGAAAAGGAGGAAAAAAGAAAGGGATAGGGGAAGTAAAAGAGGAAAGGGAAAAAGAAGGGAAAGGGGAAGGGAAAGAGAAGATGGAAGGAAGATAGCTTAAGAAACGTTGGATGCATGGACGCACGCACAGACACTTAGATGACTTTGACAATAATCAGTGAACAAAAAGACCGAAACAACTACAAAGTGAAATATCCAGAAACAACTGACAACTCAGTGAGTTTACCAACAAAGTCACGAAACACTGTGAGGACAGAATGGCAAAAAATCGTATCTTGAGTAAACCGTTGTCTACAGCAAAAGCAAAACGTCCTAGCTACAGACTACAAACTTCTTTAAAATACTACTCACTTAACAACAACATTAAATAGACTGCAGTGAAAATTTGAAAAATTGCATCATATAGAAATTTTTTTCTCAATTTTCTTGAAACGTCATGTACAACAGAGAAAACGTTTTGCAATTCTGCCTTGGAATGCTGATATTAAAAAAACAAAAAAACTTAAAACAATAGTGTACAGCCGTTGAGGGGCTGCCCACTATGGGGCCGTTCTTGCAGTCGAGTGTGTGCGTGCTACCACACGGCGACAGCCAGTGCTGCCATCTCGTGAATCATTTAGACTTGACGACGCTACATGGTGAGCGTGCTTTGGTGGTGGACTGGTGGTGGATTTTTCGCCAACAACGCAATTAGCCGCCGTGACCTTGACCTCTGACCCTTTGACCTTGAAATTGGTCCACGGGGTGCTCGGGTCCCTGGGACCCTTCCTACCAAGTTTGG